>Ga0080007_1118017_pt1 | contig 10644 bp, 15 predicted proteins | sample OctOCTMetagenome_FD_69210 | JGI IMG/M metagenome (GOLD analysis project Ga0080007, IMG submission 69210) | Hot spring and microbial mat streamer communities from Octopus Spring Streamers, Yellowstone National Park, USA - OCT_B (SPADES... | ecosystem: Environmental > Aquatic > Thermal springs >...
TGAGATTTTTAGCTTCTTCCCATGAGATTCTTACAAACTTTCCCGGCTCACCTTTTCTGTTTATTCTTTTCAGAGGATATTTTACTCTATTTGGAGCATACAAAGCTGTAACATTAGCTCCCGCTCCTTTTGGGCAGAGCGCCCACTTGTTTCTTGGGTTATATAGCAATTCATCTGCTCGCTTTTTTACTTCATCTGGGTTAAAAACAATATTTCCTGTTGCCTTTTCTATAACGAGCCCATCTGCTTTTACAACTCTTCTTATCTCCTTACCATTAACATTTTGCTTTATAACCCTGTAAACCAAAGAACAATCTTGTTTACCTATCCAACATGTTGATGGAACAAATTCCTCCTGATATTCCTTTGGATACAAATCGTGATATACAGAAGGTGGTTGCCAAGGTTGCTCCGGTGGTGGTACTTCGCCTTCTGGTTTTTTTGGAGCACAGGCAAGTTTTTCAAGGGCTAAAAGCCCGGTTATTGCTCCGAGACCTTTCAGAAATTTTCTCCTTGAAATAAGAACTTCACCATCAAAAGCTCCTGTTGCCCTATTTCCTTTTTCCTGATTTGTTTTTGATTTTATACCATCCATATCTCTTTTCCCTCCTTTTCTCTTTTCTTTCCTGCTCTTCTATAATTTCTATAGCAAAATTTGTTCCACTTTTTTTTTCAATTTTTTTTGGTTTCATTTTTTGGTCTCTATTAATCTTTATTGCCTCATATATTCTCCTCACTACTACTGATTTGTATGCCGGGTATTGATTGGCCTGGATTGTGAAATTCTATTTATAGACGGGGGAAAATTTATTTTTTCCCTTTTTAGTCTCAAAAATGAGACTCGGTTTCAAAAATGAAACTGAAAAAGGGAAGAAAAATTTAAGGAAAGTTTTCCTTATATCAACTTGTATTGGAATAGGTTTTACATTTATCTCACCTATGGTCTCTGATCACTTTGACAAAATCATTCCATGTTTTTGCTTCTACTATTTTTCTCTTTATTTTTTTTAGGTGATTTAAATCATCTACTTTTTCCAGAAGAGTTTTTACCTCTTTTACCTTTGATTTACCAAATTTGATTTGAACATCTAATAGAATTGCCTCCTTCAATCCTTCTTGTTTCCCTTTTACAATTCCTCTCCTTTCTCCTTCTTTCTCTCCCCATTTGTAAAGGAAAGTTTTCCTTATATCAACTTGTATTGGCATAGGTTTTACCTTTATTTCAATATCAAATAAACCAGCTAAAAAACTTATGCTATCTATATATTTTATGATTTTCTCTTCATTTTTCAGAATTTCTACAATTCTTTTTTTGACCTTTTTTATTATTTCGGGTTTATCTTTGAATCTCCCAGCTAAAATCCCCAAAATAACCTCACCTGGTTTTTTGCTTTTTATAAATATATCAGGATCTATTTTCTTCATATCCAAAACTTCATATTTTAAAGTTAGCTTCGGAGTTTTAAACTCTGATGGTGGAGGATTCCCTTTACCTACAAACAAAACAATCTGAGTGGGTTCTTTTTTATATTTTTTCTGCTATTGCGTAGTAATACCGAAACATCCTTTTCGGCAAAGTTTTATCTTGTTGAGCTTGTATTTCAACTTGGATTATTTGACCATCAGCTTCAACTAAAATATCAGGACGGAAAGTTTTTACCAAGCTTATTTCCGCTGATATGACTTTTACTTTTTTACCTATTTTTTTACCAATAGCTAAGTAATAAATTTTCCCTATTGCTTCTGAGAAAATCTCTTTTAAAATTGGGTCAAACCTTTTTAACTCTTTTTCGTTACTATATTTTTCCCATCTTCTTTGTTGTTTTATCACTTTCTCCATTTTTCAGATTCTTGATGCATTTATTAGATTTTAAAATTTCAGCTGTCTCAAAAATGAGACTGAGTTTCAAAAATGAGACTGAGAAAACTTAATTACCACAAGGTTTCTACTTCGTAGTCTTAAAAATGAAATTGAAGATGGAAAATAAAATCTGGCCGAACTAATTTCGGTTTTTCTTTGAATTTTTGGGATTTGAAATTTTTAAGTTTTGAATGAACTTTATGAAATCTTACAAGGTTTTTGCTTTTGTCGCCTCTGTTTTTATCTTTTTCAGATGATTTATATCATCCACTTTTTCTAAAAAGTTTTTGAATTGTTTCGCCTTTTGACCTCCGAACTTAGCTCTGACGATTCCTATGACTCCTTCTTTTAGACCTTCTTTCAGACCTTTTAAAATTCCTCTTTTTTCAACTCTTTTTTCTCCCCATTTGTAAAATAGAGTTTTTCTTATGTCTATTTGTATTGGCATAGGTTCAAATTCTATTTTACCTATGGTTTCTGCGGTTTCTGAATACTTTGAAGAAATCATCCCGATTTTCTGCTCTTATTACTTCCTTTTTTATCTTCTCCAATCGGTTTATATCATTTATCTTATCTAAAAGTTTTTTGATTTGTTCTGCTTTTGGACCACCAAACTTCAACTTAATGTCCAACGGGATTGCTTTTTTTAGTCCTTTTACAATTCCTCTTTTTTCTCCCTCTTTTTCTCCCCACTTATAAAAAAGAGTTTTTCTTATATCTATTTGTATTGGCATAGGTTCTGCTTTTATCTCAACATCAAATAAACCGCCTAAAAAACTTATATCTTCCATATATTTTAAAAGTTCTTTTTTGTTTTTGACAATTTTTGAGATCTTTCTTATCACTTTACTGAATATCTCTGGTTTTTCTCTGTATTTTCCAGCTAAAATTCCCAATACAACTTCCTCTGGTTTATCACTTTTTAAAAATTCATCAGGGTCTATTTTCTTCAAATCAACAACTTTGAATTTAAGGAATTTAAATTCTGACCTGAAATAAGAAGGAGGAGGATTTCCCTTACCCACAAATAAAACTATCTGTACAGGTTCTTTGCCGAACTTCTCTTCAATAACAACAGAATACAACAACATTCTTTTAGGTAAAGTTTTGTCTTGTGGAGCTTGTATTTCTATGTGGAAGATTTTATCACCGGCTTTAAAAAGCATATCTGGTCGGAGGGATTTGAGGAACTTTATTTCCTGAGTTATATCTTCAAGTTTTTCCTTTATTTTCTCACCAGTGGCTATGGAGATAATTTTCCATATTGCCCTTGAGAAAATTTGTTTTAGGATAAGATCAAACCTTTTTAACTCTCTTTTGAACCTATATTTTACTTTCTTTCTCTGTTTCTGCTTTTTTATTTTCTTCATTATGATTTATTCTGCATTATTTATTTAGATTTTAAAATTTCAGCTGTCTCAAAAATGAAACTCAGTCTCAAAAATGAGACTGAAAGATAAAGCAAAGATTTATACTCTCTAATTTAATTCCAAAAAATATAGGATTGTTCTCTAAAAAGATAGGAAAAATTATTTTTTGTTGGAAAAAATTCTTGCTTTTTAAAGTTGGTATAAAATTTGCAAAGAGAAAGGTATGAGGTTAGCGGACTCATTTGGCAGAGGAATAAATTACATAAGAATATCCCTTACAGATAGATGCAACTTGAATTGTTTTTACTGCGAACCAGATAAACTTTACGAAAAATTCCCAAAAGATGACATTTTGAGGGTTGAAGAGATAATCTACCTTATCTCATTATTTCACAGAAAATTTGGAATAAAAAATTTAGATTCACAGGAGGTGAACCACTTTTAAGTCGAGGTCTGAAAGAAATAATAGAAGGAGTAAGAAAAGAAATCGGCGATAATGTGGAACTTACGATAACAACAAATGGAATGTTCTTAAAAAATTTCGCTGAGTTCTTCAAAGAACACAAAGTCAGAGTGAACATCAGCCTTGATACTTTAAATGAGGAAAAATTCAAAAAATATCCGGGTTCTACGGATTATCAAATATCATTCACAACATTGACTACTCCAAAAGCTTGGGATTAAAACTGAAAATAAACACGGTTTTATTAAGGGGAATAAATGACGATGAGATTTCAGACCTTGTTGATTTCTCAAAAGAAAAAGATGTGAAAATAAGGTTCATTGAGTTTATGCCAATTTCGGTTGATATCAACCTGTGGAGAAAACATTTTATATCAGAAGGCGAAATTATAAAAGCTTTGCAACAGAGAAGAAAAGTAAAATTTATAGGAGCAGATGATATAGAAAGAATTTATCTTGTGGATGATGAAATTCAAATAGGTTTCATATCAACGGTATCCCATCCTTTCTGTCAAGGTTGTTCAAGGATAAGGTTATCATCTGACGGGAAAATTTACCTTTGCCTTTTTGATCCACAAGGATATGACATCAAAAAATTCATAAGACCTAAAATAAATGAAGATGAGCTTTGCAAATTCATTTACGATGTTGTTAAATTGAAGCCAGAGGGATTTATAAAATTCAAAAGAAAAGGAACTTTACCAAAAATGAGCCCAATTATGAAACAAATCGGCGGATGAAAAAATGATGGAGAACAAAAAAATAAGGGTTCTATTTTTTGGGAGATTAAGGGATATCGTTGGCACAAATGAAATCGTCACATCAGATATCAAAGATATAGAGGACTTGAAAAAATATCTGTTTGAGAAATTTCCAAAGCTAAAAGGGGAAATTTTTTCGATAGCTTTGAATTACGAAATAATACACACTAATGAAAATTTGAAAGATAATGATGAAGTCGCTCTTATACCACCAGTTTCAGGAGGGTAAAGGAAAATGTATCTTGTGAAGGAAAAAATAAATTTAGAAGAGCTTTTGAAAAATTTTGATTTCGGCTCTGGAAAAAACGGGTCAACTATTATATTTACAGGGATAGTAAGGAGCGATGAGATAAAAAAAGGAGTTTTTGTAAGCAAAATCTTCTACGATGCATACGAGCCAATGGCTGAAAAAGAAATTGCAAAAATAGAGAAAGAAGCAAAAGAAAAATTTCCAATAGATTCTGTTCTGATAAAGCATAGAGTTGGGTTTGTTGATGTTGGAGAAATATCTTTCGTTGTTATAGTTTCATCTCCGCACAGAGAAGAGGGATTCAAAGCAATACAATTTATAATTGATGAAGTAAAAAGAAAAGTCCCAATATGGAAAAAAGAAATTCTCTCAAACGGAGAAACAGTATGGGTGTAAGTTGAACGAATAAGCAGGAAAAAAACAGGAAAAAGGAGGTTAAAAATTTATGTTTGATGTATCAGAGAAAATAAAAACATTGAGGACAGCAAGAGCGGTCGCAAGAATAAAGGTCTCACCTGAAACGATAGAGAAAATAAAGAGGAAAGAAATAGAGAAGGGAGATATTTTTGAAGTAACGCGAGCAGTTGCGCCTCTTTCTGCCAAAAAAACATCTGAAATTTTACCTTTCTGCCACAACATACCAATTGAATGGGTCGGGTGTGATGTTAAAATTCAAGATGGATTTTTGGAGGTTGAAGTCACAGTAAAAACAATTGCAAGAACTGGATGTGAGATGGAAGCACTTTTTGCTGTATCAACATGCGCACTCAACATATATGACATGCTCAAACCATACGACAAAGAGATAGTTATTGAAGAGATAAAACTTATTGAAAAAACAGGAGGAAAGAGCGACTTCAAAGAGAAGGTAAAAGAAGATTTTAGAGCCGGAGTCCTCGTCATTTCTGATTCCGTATATGCAGGTAAAAAACAAGATAAAGCAGGGAAAGAGATAATAAAGATTCTTAACGAGAACGGAATAAAGAACATAGAGTATAAGATCGTTCCAGATGAAATTGAAATGATAAGGAAAGAGGTGCTTTCGTGGTGTGAGAGTGGTTTTGACCTTGTTATAACAACCGGAGGCACTGGGCTTTCTCCAAGAGATACAACGCCAGAAGCAATAAAACCAATAATTGAAAAAGATATACCGAGTATAATGGAATTTGCGAGAGTTTATGGAGCAGAAAGAACCCCATATACTATGCTTTCAAGAGGAATCGCAGGGATAAAAGGAAAAACCCTGATTTTGACTTTACCAGGTTCGTCAAGAGGAGCAAGAGAAACCATGATGGCTCTATTTCCTTATATCCTTCACATATACAGAATAATGGGAGGTGGTGGGCATTGATATGCTATTATTTTTTTATCTCCTTTTCTTCATATTTGCATTCCTTTATTCTATGGTCGGATTAGGTGGTGGTTCTGCCTATGTAGCAATTCTTACAATATCTGATACTCCGTATAAAATTATCCCATCCACAGCCCTCTTTTTGAATATGACAGTATCTCTTGTGAGCTTTGCAAATTACAGATTTTACTTCCCATCTGAAAAAAAGTATTTAGTTTTTCTTGTTTATTTGCTCGGCGGAGCTGGTGCAATGGTTGGAGCAAGCATAAACTTGAAAGAAAAAACCTTCTTTTTAATTCTCGGTTCAGCTCTGGTTTTATCAGCCCTAATATCCTTTTTGAAAGATTTCAAACTGAAAAACATCGGTTTCAAAATCCCTCAAAAAACTTTGCCTTTTGTAAGTTTCCCGATAGGTCTTCTTGCTGGAATAACGGGGATAGGAGGAGGAGTTTATCTTTCTCCGTTGCTTATTTTCGCTGGATTTCCCACAAAAGAGATAGCTTCAATTACATCTCTTTACATATTTTTTAACTCTGCTCTTGGTTTCTCTGTAAAGGTGTTAAAGGGTGATTTTGATTTCCAATTCGCTTTACCTATTTTGATCTTTGCTCTTTCGGGAGCATTTCTTGGCGGTTATCTTGGCTCAAAAAAATTCAGACCGCAAGTTGTAAAATTTTTCCTTAACTTGATAATCCTAAACATAGGAGGATACACCTTATGGAAAGGAATTTCATAAGCTTTGAAGAGGCAAGGGAACTTATAAAAGAGTATGCAAAACCACTCGGAGAAGTACTTGAAGATGTAGAAAAATCGCTTGGAATGGTGATATCGCAAGATATTTTTTCTCCGATAGACATACCTCCATTTACAAATTCAGCTATGGATGGGTATGCGATAAATACAGAAACTCTGAAATCATATCCGGTGAAATTAAAAATTGTGGGAGAGGTAAAGGCAGGTGATAGCAAAAAGATAAAGTTGAAAGAGGGGCAAGCTATAAAAATTTTCACGGGGGCACCAGTACCGGAAGGAGCAGATGCAGTTGTTGAAAAAGAGCTTGTGAAAGTTGAAGGAGAATACATAATCGTAGAAAAAGAGATAAAAAAATGGAGAAATTTGAGGTTCAAAGGTGAAGAGATAAAAAAAGGAGAGAAAGTAATTGATAAGGGAACTATTATAACTCCCGCAGTTGCAGGGTTTTTAAGCACACTCGGTATAAAAAAAGTAAAGGTTTTCAAAAAACCAAGAGTTTCAGTTATAGTAACGGGTGGAGAAATACTAAAACCTGGACAGAAATTAAAATTTGGCAAAGTTTATGATTCTAACTCTGTTTCTTTGAAACTTGCACTGAAAGAAAGCGGGATAGAAGATGTGGCAGTGAGATTCTCAGAGGATAATCTTACAAAGCTGAAAAAGATTTTTAAGGAGGAAATAAAAAAATCGGACATATTGATTTTTTCCGGTGGGATCTCAGCAGGGGATTATGATTATGTGAGAGACCTTATGGAGAGAGAGAAAGTTGAAAAAATTTTCTACAAAGTAAAACAGAAGCCAGGGAAACCGATATTTTTTGGAAAGAAAGGAAAGAACAAATTTATTTTTGCTCTTCCTGGGAATCCAGCGGCTGTTCTCGTCTGCTTTTACGAATATGTCCTACCATTTATAAAAGGTTCTATGGGATACGCCAATATCTTTCCGAAAGAGGAAGAAAAAAAGCTATTTGAAGATGTTGAGAACAAATCAGATAGGTTGAATTTCATGAGAGGGAAAATCTTGGGAGAAGATGTGATGGTGCTTGAAAAACAAGACTCATATATGCTTTCATCTTTTGCAAAGTGCGATTGCCTTGTGCTGGTACCTCCATCACAAAAACTCACCAAAGGAGAAAAAGTAAAAGTTCATATACTATGGGAAAATTAGAAGAAAGTAAGAAAACTTTGATAAAAGAAGTAGCAGGTGCGATTCTTGCAGGAGGAAAATCAAGAAGGTTCGGAAGCGACAAAAGATTTTTCAAACTCAACGATAAAACCTTGCTTGAAATTATGTGCGAAAAGTTAAGATCTGTATTTGAAACAAAGTATATTTCCGTTGAAAAAAATTTTGAAGCAAAACTTTCTCAACATAAGATAGAAATTTCAGATTTCAAAATCGTGCATGACAGGTACGACGATATCGGTCCGATTTCAGGCATAGTCAGTGTGCTTTATCAAATATCACAGATTGGCTGTGTTTTCGTTCCATGTGATATGCCTTTTTTACCCGAAAAAATTTTATTTTTTCTCTCCGAGTTCAAAGAGTTTGACATAGTTTATTTTAACTTGAACGGGAAAATCTACCCAATACCCGCTTATTACTCAAAAAATCTCATACCTGAAATAGAAAAGATGATTTCAAAAGGGATTTTCGCCTTAAAATATCTCATACAGAGTTACAGGGGTAAAAAATTGGAATTAGGGGAGAAGGATCTTGAAAAGCTTGGCGTCAGAATTGAAGATATGAAAAACATAAATGAAATAAAAGATATCTGAACTGCTAAAAATACCAAAAATTACTATTGACAAGCAAGCTAAAAAACTAACTTTAAACTGCTATTTAAGAGCGTTAATAGTATTGTTCAGTGTTTGGAAAACAAAGGTCGGATTGTGAACTCCACCACCGCTACCGTATTTAATAAGGAAGTAATTCCATGCAGCTTTTACAATATCTCTACCACTTTTTGTAGTAAGATCTATGATGTAATTTGGATGAGGTGGTGGAGGAGCGGATGGCGATCTTCTTAAACCTCCAAGCTGAACCCAAATTGTATCTGTTGAAGAATGAGGATAACACCCCCCATCATTTCTTGTAGGAATGGGAGAAGAAAATTTCAGGATTACAGATATCTGACCTGCAATTGAAGTGATTTCAACAGATTGGGGAATGGTGCTCACAGCAATATTTGAGGTTGCAGCAGAAGAGAAACACCCACTTGATGGATCATAAGCTCTGACATAGTATGTCACATTACTTTCATAATATCCTTTCAATGTCTCATATATTTTTGTCTGAATTTGTGATTTAAGTATGTTGAGATAAGCTTTTGTCTGTTTTTCTAAACCTTCCATGCTAACTCCTTCTCCGTGACACTTGCGGCACAACAAATCAATATTTTCTTCTGAGATAGCAAAAACATGAGGACCTTCTGGATTAAGCTTCATATGGCATCCTACACAAGTATCTTCTACAACTACATGCTTTGAAATATGTAAAGAACCAGCTGATCCCATAAAGTATGCGTTTCTACCCAAAAATATATCTCCCTGTGATGAGTAATGCGGTGCAGTATAATTAGGAGGATTACCAAATCTTGGGTCAGAATCTTCGTGAAGGAATACACTGGCACCACTAATGACTCCATTTCTTGTGTTGTGGCACATGAAACACACTGCCCCCTGATCCCATACCATATGCTGCAAAACCAGCTTGCAGAGTTGGTGTATCTTGATAGATCCTCAATTGAGCTTCATAAAGCCTTTCATGAGGGTCGTGGCAGCTGACACAAATTAATGGATGAACGAGGGCATCTACTAAACCAAGATCGTTTGCTCTGGTTATATTGAAAAGAGATATAAGATCAGGATTTCCTGCTACTAGTTGAGGTAACCATGCTACGAAACCTTGTCCGCTATGACATCTTGCGCAATGAGCAGTGAAAGTCCCTCTTTTTTCCCAAACTGCCTCTTCCCTTGCTAATTCAAGATTCGCATGCCCAGATTTTTTCCATTCTTTGTATTCTTTTTCATGACATTGAGCACACACTCCTGCGTTAAAAGAAGTTCTTGGGCTTTCGTAAGAACTTTCTTTGTTGATTTATGAGCAATACTGTTTTGGGGTCCATGACAGCTTTCGCAAGCTATATTGTATTTTGCATGTTTTGTCTTTTGCCAACTAGAAATTGTAGAAGAGTGGCAATCTGAACAAACATTACTTAAAGTTCCTTCCCATTTTCCTGAATAAATAGATATGGAGCGATTAGATTTTGTTTCAGTGATAAAATATTCTCCTTCTTTTGAAGGTTTTAAGACAGGAGTTCGCAAATTAGTTCCACTAAATTCCTCCGGTGAGCATGCTTCGCCACCGAACTTGCATGTCCATTCATTAACATCTGTTCCGCTTTAGTTCAAAAATGAGACTCAGTCTCAAAAATGAGAATGATGAAGGGAAGTGAAATCATTGTTTTGTCTTTGAGCTACCAAATTTTGATTGAACAATTCCCAAAATTACTCCCTTTTCAAGACTTCTTTTTTTCCCTCTCTTTCTCCTCTTCTTTCTTGTTATGTCATTTTCTTCATTTTTCAGATTCTTGATTTATTATTTAGATTTTAAAATTTCAGCTGTCTCAAAATTGAAACAAAAAATATGCGGATATTTTATATTTGATCTTATATTTATTTATTTATTTCATGTTCAGTCTTTTCACGAAATCAACTGTTTTCTCAATGACTAATTTGAGATGTTCTGGATTTGTAAATCTGTGGTCTCCACCTTCAACTTTGAAGAATTCTTTTGGTGGTCTTGCTAAATTGAAAATTTCTAATCCTTCTTTTATA
>Ga0080007_1110379_pt1 | contig 10643 bp, 18 predicted proteins | sample OctOCTMetagenome_FD_69210 | JGI IMG/M metagenome (GOLD analysis project Ga0080007, IMG submission 69210) | Hot spring and microbial mat streamer communities from Octopus Spring Streamers, Yellowstone National Park, USA - OCT_B (SPADES... | ecosystem: Environmental > Aquatic > Thermal springs >...
CTTTGGCATTGCTAATCTCATTATTCATTATTTCCTTTATTTCCTCTAAAACTTTTCTTCTTTTTTGCCTTTGAACATCCAGCAATAAAAACACAGAATATAAACCAGATATTATCAAATTCTCTTCTACCATATTAGAAGCTAACAGTGCTGTTAAATTGTAATAAAAAAGAAACATTTTCTTTAAACTTGTTATAAAACTTTCTTTATCACTAATATGGTTGATAGAATACTTTATACTCCTTAATAGCAAACTTAATACAGAATTGTGAATAACAATTTCACTAACATCTGGATGCTTTTCAATAAAATCAATATAAGCATCAAGTAATTTCTCAAAATAAGATTTATCAATTGCTATTAACTTTCTTCCACTAGCAGAATATTGAACATCTAAAACTTTAAATCCTATTTCTAAACTGTAATCATATCTAACAAACTCTTTAACATCTTTGCTGTTGTATATAATCCTATAAAGCATTTATGTATTCTCTAAAATCTTTTTTCTTGTCAATAACTAATAAAAATCCATTAGGATGAATAAATATATGCTCCTTATCTCTTAACTTTAAGAAATTAACTTTATTAACATCAAGACTAATTAAACTTAAATGCTCTTTATTTCTCTCATTTTGCTGAATAACAATATCAACATTATCTAACAGTCTCTTGTAGTAAATCAAAGCAAATCCTTTGTTAAGACTAATAGCACATCTATATCCGTTTATTACTTCTACTCTAACAGTTCTCTTAAAATCTTCAATATCTCTCTTTTGCCTTTCTACTGCTGAAAGAAAATACTCTCCAAATTTAACTAAAACATTATATAACCAATCATCTTCTTTAATTAAGCTTCTATTGCTAAACTCTACCAGAAGAAAATCTTCAACAGGAGATAAATAAAAATTAACATCATTACAAGTTATGTTCATTAAACTTATTGCTTTTTCTGGTCCATATCTGTCTTTTAAATCGTAAAATTCATAATTTCTAAAAATTGGATATAAGCTAGTTAAATCAATGTCAAAAAAATGCTTTAATACTAAAACAAAACTTGAATTTAAGTTTATATCTTGATGATGGTCAAAATATCTCTTTCCATCATATATTCCTCCTACATCTACTATTATAGCATTTTCAAGTATTTCCCTGCTTAATTTGCTTATGTCATTCTCCCTTATCACAATAGCATTCCTAAACTTGACTAATAATAACGAAATTGATAATAAATCATCAAAATGCGCACGACTAGAATGGGTAATTAGATACATAAAGATAAGTTTAAAGCTTGAAGTTTAGATTTGCTTTAAAATCTCTTTCTCAACAGTAAAATAGTAGTTATCCTTATATCCAGCATAAATGCTTAAAATTGAACAAAAATCACTTTTAAGGGTTTATTGGCATATTCAATTGATATTATTTCTTTAAGCAACATTTTTGTATATAGGGAGGCAAAAGCCTCCCTAATGCTTTTGAAGTTGGAAGTGAGCAATTATCTTGAAACCACTTTCAAAATCTTCATTATACAAGTGATATAACCTGGTAATTGCTGAATAAGTTGTAAGTTAGTGCTAGGAGCATAAGGGTTATCGTTTAAAAAGCTTTCATTAAAGTTAAGCTCTAAAACAACAGGGTCACCAGGGATGAAGTAATAGAGTTTCTTATACATAGGAATGTTTGTATTTAAGTGTAATGTGTAATAATTCCATCTAATTCCAGCACCTCTCTTATAGACAACAAATTTTTGAACTACATCAGGAGTTGCATTATCTCTTTCAACAGCAACCGCAGCAACATCAGAAGGAATTTCAGTATAGTTTGCTAATGATATTCTTTCAATAGTTGTTCTTGATTTCCTTGGTGCAGCCTCTCCGTGATTAAATGCTTGTCTTAATAATTCGTAAGCTATACCAGTTGAGGGTTGAGCTTCGTAGTTAGTGCCAACCCTATTATAAGGAATAGTTGTCTCTGTTACATCCACTCTAATTTCATATCCTAATACAAATCCAGTTATAGAACCAGATTGAATTCTACCTATAATGTTTCCACCAATATCTGGATTAAAGAATTCCATTTTAGCAGAAAAGTTAGATAATCTAATACTTTGGGCAAAAGGCTCTATAATCACATCCTGACCTAATGACCTAGCAGCACCAACAAGAATTGTCGCAGCAAGATTATCAGCATCAGATATTCTCATAGGAGGAGTAGATACTGGTAATTTATAACCACCTAAACTTGCTAATCTTCCACCAGTAAGAGTAATTGGAATTTTTGAACCAGGTTTAGCAGTTCTTACTGCTCCTCTTGGAACAGCATATCCTTTTTGTTGTGCTATTTCAATAACTTCATCTATTGTGCCTTGCGCAATAACATTTCCATTCCAACTAACAATTTTTGCTTCTGTTGGAGTTTCCTTTATTAAAAGTGCTTCAATATCTTTTTCAATATCTTTTGAAATTGGTGTTGCTGTTAGCTCAGCAAACATCTCACTGGCAATTTCAAAAATTTTATCTATCTTTGCGCTCTCCATAGTTCCAACCTCCGTTTAGTTTTCAACTTCAAAGTTATATTCTACATATTCAGTATCAGCTTCTGTTGTGTCTGCTTTTGTAGGCAATAGGTCTAAACCGTATATCTCTTCTGTTCCTGTTTCTATGTCTTCATTTGTTGATATTCTCCAATCATCTGTTGTTTGTGTTATATTTTGTAGTTTTGATGTTTCATTTTCTTCTGGTTTTTGTGTTATAGCATTTGTGATAAATCTGCCTATTCCTTCAATAGCACTATCTACCATTTCAGATACTTTAATCAATCTTTCATTTCTAATTGCTAGTGTTATACCGTTAGCTATACTACCCCATCCTACAACTAACGCAGCAACCTTTCCTTGAATTGGCATTTCATCCTTCATAAATGCTCTCCATATATTAGGTGAATTGAGAATTAGAATACCAGCGCCAATATCTCCAAATGCTTTAATGTATCTTTCATCTGCTTTTAGCCATTTGCTTATCCAATTAGCTATAAAGTCAGATATTTTGCTAGTAGCCCATAATGTTCCAATAGAAACAAATCCAATCACAAGACCATTAACTAAACTTTGTGTAAATGAAACTGGTTGAGAAACTTCAAGAAATTCAGCACCAACTTCTCTTTCATATTCAGCAATTTCTTCATCAATAAAGTCTTCAATATCTCCAAATTCTTCAATTTCTTCTGCTACTTTTCTTACTCTTTTTCTTGTTCCGCCAACTATTTCTATTCTTCTACCTTTTTCTTCGCCAGGAGGTTCTTTTAATAAACTTTCTCTTTTGTCAAGATATTCTCTTAATTTTTCTCTACGATATTGTTCCAATTCATTTGTAGCTTTTTGAGTAAGTTTTCCTTTTTCTGGCTTTTGTAGTTTTCCTGCTTCCATAAGAGCTTTATGAACTTTCTGATAAAACTTAATTACCTCTTCATATATTTTAGATACACTATAATCTGCATCAATTTTTGGAGCTTCAACTCTTATATTTATTCCTTCTTTTTTAAATTTATCATTTAATTTTTGCGCTGTTTTCTCTAGCTTTTCATTCAACCTCTTAACAAAATTTACTTTATTTTCTTCATCACCCTTTTTAACTCTAACTCTGAATATAACAGAAAGAGCTTTCCATCCATCTGATTTATCATCAAAATAACCACTTTTTACTAATGCTTTTAGTATATCAGAAAATGCTCTTCTAGAAGAATATAATCTTGGATAGTTAGTAATAGCAAGTTTTGCTCCTGCTCCACTTGCTAACATTCTTGTTATAGTAGAAGAAGATGATGCGTAAGGATATAATTCTCTTATAACCTCATAAAATATAGGACCTAGAATTTTTTTATCTTTTTCTGTTAATTCTATTTTTCCTCCTTTACCCAATCTACCCTCAAAAGTATATTGATACCAGGGCTGTCCTCTACCAGGTTTAATTAACAGTTTTCTTCTTGCTCCTTTTCTTTCTACTCCTACTTTACCTAATTTTGATAATGGAATTTCAATTCCTTTATATCTAACAAGAATATAATTTTTAGCTTCTTTCCAGCCATAACTATCAAATAATCTTTTTATTTCTTCTTCTGATGTTAAAAGTTCAGCACCATATTTTCTGGCTAAATCTTTTGCTCTTTTTACTGCTTCTTCTCCACTTTTTACTCTTGCACTTGTTGTTCTTTTTGTTTTTTTACTTCTTACTTTTCTTTCTATACTAATCATATCTTCAACCTCCTCTGCTACTTTTCTGCTTTTCTTTGCTTTTTTCATTTTTATAGCTTGTTCTCTTATAACATCTAACAATCTTTTTCTTTGTCCATTATGCTCAACAGCAACTCTATTAGCAACTCTAAATAACCATCCTCTACCTTTTTCTGCTTCAATTATATCTTCAAGTTCTCTATCACTTATTAAAATTCTGGCATTATACCTTTTAGCTAAACTTTTAATACTTTCTACTTTACTTCTTGTAGTATATCCTATTTCTGTTTCTATTTCTAAAAGCACTTCTTCTAAATCTCTATCTTCCAAAGCACTATCAATTTCACTTAAAGCTCTTTCTAATGCGTCTAACATATCATAATCCTCCTGGCTTGGTCTATGTGTTGATATTGCGTTAGCCATACCTATAATTTTAAAGCACTAGCTTTATCACTGATAGCAAATAATAAAAGAGTAGAATTTGGCCAGTAAATTCTGATTAAACTTGCTGGAATAATAGTAAGTATATCTTCAATAGCTTTTTCTAAACCTTCAATTTGAACGCTATCAATTTCATAAACATAAACTTTATCATCTGGACTTTTAGAATATAAATTTGTAGGTCTAACTTTTACTTTAACTTTGCTTACTTTGCCTTCTGTAAAAACTATATTAGCATCTCTTTCTATAAACTTTCCTAAAACATCACTAGCAAGTGGATATTCTGTTGTTAAATAACCATAAACCTTCATACTATACTCCTATAAACAGAATTCTTTGAACTTAAAATACTTATAAATCTCTTGTTATTGTATTCATAAAAGCAAAGAATTATTTTAGCATTCTTTAACTTAATTTCTGTTTTTCTTAATAGTCTAACACCTTCCCATTTCTTTTCTAACATTTGCCTTACAAAACTAGAAAATTCACTTTTATCTTTAAAACTTTGTCCTAAAAGTAAATAAACTTTATCACCTTCTTCAACTATGTAATATGGAGCATTGGTATCAAGAATAAAGAAATCATTTCCAGCATTTGTTATTCTTCTTAATTTACCAGAATAACTTATAGTCCCATCTTCATTAACTTTAACAGTAATATCTCTATGCCTATATTCCACTGGAACTTTATCTGTCCAAACTATAATTTCAAAGTTTTCTTGTTTTTTTAATTCACTAGCTACTGCTTGCTTTATATCTCTTTTCTCTACAAAATCATAAATAACCTCATCATCTATTACTATTCTTGCTTTGTTGTTTAAAGCAAATTTCAATAGTCTTTCTTTTAAGGCTGGTGTTAATTCAATTTCTTCTTCACTTTCAAAACAATAGCATAATAGTTCATTTTGTAAGATGTCAGTTAAATAAATTTCAGTATCAAATAATTGCTTAAATTCATCTTCATCTATTTCCTCTCTTGTAATTACTTTTATGCTATATAATGTTTCTCTTTCTTCTTCAATTTCAACATCTTGATTTTCAAAATTAAAATTAAAATCAAAACCATTTTCACTACCATTTTTACTACCATTTTCACTGCTATTTACATATTCACCGACAACTGGCACTCTTAATTTTCTAGCACTTTTCAAAACTTGTCTATCTTTTTCTGTCATATTACACCTCCACTAGTTTTAAAATTTTAAAGGATAAACTAAACATTTTTCACTATACTTGCCTAGAATATAATCTAACGGTTCAGATTTAGGATGATAAATTGCCCATAATTGAGGTTTATTGTCAATAATAGCAAAAAGCAATCTATGCCCATCATTCTTAACTAATCTCCATCTTTGAACTTTTTCTTTTGGTGTTATTTGGGACAATTGCGTTTTAGTTATCCAAAAGTTTTTTGTTTCTTCAACACAAGGATATATTTCTTCTTTTGCTTTTTTTCTTTTTATTGCTTTCATTATAGCAATTCCAATAGCTAAAACAGACAAGGCTGGAATTATCATCTCTTTCTAAATTTTAAAGCAAAAATTATACCGATAAAAGTTAGCAAAGGTAAAAATAGATAAACAGGATTAAATTTGCTTTGTGGTTCTGAATAAGGAAGTTTAAATTCTTTTTCTTTTTGCTTTCGTTCTGTTTGAGCTTGAAGTTTAAATTCTTCTGTTTTCTCTGGTTGAGTAGGAACAGTTTGTTCCTTTTGTTGAATAAATTCTCTTTTTGGTTGTTCTTGTGTAGGAACTAAAATAGCTTTTATTATAGCATAAGCATTATCATAATCTTTTTGCTTTCCTCCAATTTTCCTTATATTTTCATAAACCCTTTTTATTACCGTTAAACTATCATTTGGATTTTGAACAACAGCATTTAAAATTTCATTATCTTCCGCTACACTCTTATCAGGTATATTAACGCTTGAAAGATATTCTAAAATTATTTCTTTGGCTTGAAGAACATCCATATAGCAACTCCTAATGCTATAAGTAGAACTAAACCGATAACAATTATTATCCAGTTAAATTTTAGCTGAGGACTAGTTTGACTTGGTGGTGTCTGACCAGCAGGTGTTATTTGACCAGTTTGAGTTTGTTCAGTTTGTGTTGGTTGGATAGTTTGTGTCTGAGCTTGTTGTTGTGCTAATTGTTGTTGAGCATACTCTCTTGCTCTTCTTTCAGCAGTTGCTTCTCCTCTTGCTTGTCCATACTTATACAAAGCATATCCTCCAAGTGCTACACCTCCAACAAGTGCTATTTTACCAGCATTCTTTGTTATCCATTTTCCTAAATCTCCCAATCTAAACTCTATACTGGCAGGAACAATCTCTTCTATGCTAACTAAATCCATAGCTTTTCACCTCCTTGATGCTACCAAAACTGCTATAAAAACTAAAAATGTCAATAAAAAAGGAATAAGAATAATAGCTATATTTTGAGTTTGAGTAGAAGTTGTTGAACCTGTTTGACTTTGAATTTGCTTTTCAGCTAATTGCTTTTGATATTCAAGTTGTTTTTCTTTTAACTCTTGCTCTTTTCTAACTTGTTCTTTTGTAATTTGAATTTGTTGATAAGTTAAATAGGCAGATAAAGCTAATCCTCCTAATGTAGCAATAGTTGTAGCATTATCTCTTAAAAATTTTCCAAAATCTGATAACTTAAAACTAATTTCCATCTTTAATACTCTTTAATTCTTTTTTAGCTCTTTCTATTAAATTACTACTAATGCTTAAATATAAAACAGACAAAAATCCGATAATGGCAAAAATAAAGAAAGCGTTTATAAGTGATTTAACTCTCATTTTTTCTTCATCATAAAAATTAGCAAAATAACTATTAAAACAAAAACAACTATTCCAGCTATAATGAAAATTAGCGTATTATCTTGCTTTTGGTCAGAAGGTGGTTGTCCTCCTGTTCCTGGCGGTAATGTTATTCCAGCTTCACCAGCAAAAAGCCTTGCTTGCTCTGGATTTATTCTGAACATAGCAGTTAGTAAATATCTTTGTGTTTGAGGGTCTAATGATAAAAATGTTTCTTTCACTTCTTTCCAAGCACTAGCACCAAATTGTCCAAATTTGTTTAAAATTTCACTAGCTTTACTTTTCTTTTCTTGTTCTTGCGTTTGACTAGCTTGACTTGCTTGTTGTTTAGTTTGTTGCTCTACCATATAACTTCCTCCTTAATAATTCTTGCTCTGCTCTTGATTTACCTAATTGATAACCTAAAAAGGCTATTGGCCCATAAATAACTAGCAAAACAATAACAATCACAAGTAATATAAGAAAAGCATAAGCAACAAATAAAGCTGGATTTTTCATTTTCCTAACTCCCTTTTATAAACACTGGCTTTTCCTATGTTATAAAAAACAATAAAAACAATTGCCATAAAAATTATTGTTGATATAGCAGTTATAACTGGATTTATCTGTTTTTGATTACTCATACTTCCTCCTTAAATAAATTGCTTTATATGTTCTATATTCCCCAAGCTTATAAAATACTATTGCTGTTATGACAAAGATAACAAAAACAGAAACATAGAATAATGGATTAGCTAAAAGATTTATTGTCCGAATAGCTAATCTTCTAGCAGGACTAACTTCTTTTCTTAATGCTAAATCAATAGCATCTACTACACCTTTGACTGTTGAAACTAAATTTCTTAAACTTTCTAATTTTGCTTCATCACGCAAATTTTACAACCTCCCCGCTTGGCAAAACTCTTTCAACAACTACTACTACTTTTGCTATTCTTGTATGATAATCATAAACATTCATAACTGGCAAATTGCTAGTTGGGTCTGCTAAATAAACTTCATTAGTTTTTGGGTCTTTAAATAAAGCTACAATATGATTTGGAGTATTAGAACTTTGTCCAGCTTCTTTATGAGGAGAATAACTAACATAAGCAACAGTTGTTGGAATTCCTATACTTTCAAGCATAGCAATATAAAATGCTACAAAATCATCACAATCTCCATAAGGCGTATCTCCTCTTTGATATTCTGCTAACATTAACAAAGGAGATTTTACATTTTCAACTCTAAATCCATCTGGAACATAATAAGGTCTAATGTTCTTTTGAAACCAAGATAAAAGCACTTGTGCTTTTGTTTTAGCATCTTCTCTTAAAACATCATTTCTTCTTAAAATAGAAACTACAAATTTTTTAAATCTATAATCTGTTTTAGCTTCTAGCACAAGCTCATATATTTTCTTTGTTAAATCTTCAAGAAGAGTTTTGGGACTGGTTTTGATTGTTTCCTGCATTTGAAATCTCCTTTGAAATTTCTTTTAAGGTTCTTATACTTTCTACTGCTAATTTTAAAAATTCAAGAACATTAAATCCAGATTGTTGTTGATTTTGAACTGTCTGCTGATTTTGAGTTATATTACTGCTAACTTCATTTTTTAGCTCATTTAAATCTTCTTCATAATCTTCATAATCTTCTTCAATATCTTCACGCCTTCCATATTTGCTTTCATATTCTTCCTGTCTTAAAGCTCTTGTTAAATCAATACCATATTCTTCTTTTATTCTAATAATATCTTCAAGCGTAAGTTTAGAAAATGGACTAGTTTCATTTTTCATTTCTTTTCCTAATAATGCTCTTTCTAATTCTCTAAAATAAGCTTCTGTTTCACTATCAGAACTTTCATAACCAGTTAAATTTATTCTTTCTCTATAATAAACATCATCAGGATTTAATCTTTTTCCTCTTATGCCAGCAACAATAATTTCAATAATCCAGTCTTGGTCTAATTTACCTTCCTTTTTTGCTCTTTTTAACAAGTTAAGTCTGCTATAATTCAAATCTACTGCTTTTAAAAGTGTTTCATTTTCAAGAATAAAATCATCAAGAGCATTTTCATTATTGATAACTGCTATAAGTTTAGATGGTTGTCCAATAGGTTGAATTCTTTTAACATATATGCCAACTGGAAAACTTTTGATTTCAATAATAGCAGAATTAACATAACTTGATAAGAATGGTATAATCTCTGTCAAATCTACTTTTATAGCTTTTGTATTTTGTGTTTGCTCTGTGTTCTGTTTTTCTATGTCAAACATAGTTAAAATTTTAAAGCATAATTATTTCTTTCTCATAAAAGCAAGAGCTAAAACTATTGCTATTAGAATAACAACAGAAGCAATAACAAAGATGAAAATTTTATTATCCTTTTTATCTTCATCTTTTTTGTCTGGTTTTTGGTCTTTCTGTTCAGTAGTAGCCATAGTAGTTATCTGTCCTATTGAAGAATAAGTATTATAGAAATCAGCGGAATTATATGCTTTAACAGGATATTTACTTTTTATTTCAGATGGAAGATTACGATTATCTAAATTAAAGTTTTTCAAATCATCTGGATTTGTTGTTAGAATAACAAAATATGCTAAATTAGTTTGTGTTCCAACAAGAATATAAGTTTTATCATCATATTTGACAATATAGTATTCTTTACCTTGTAAAATTTTTTCAACTTTTGGAGTTATTGCTGGAACAAATGCTGTAATTGTTCCTCCTTTTGTTGCTATATCTCTATATATTGTGCTGGCAACGGCACTTATATTTTGTCTTTGAACTTCAAATATAATCATTTCTTTCTACCTCCCACTTTTATTAGTAAAAAAACTACACCTGATAAAACAGCCAAGGCAAAAATAAACTTAATTGCTAATTCAATTCTTTTCTTTTTTTCTTCTTCTTCCAAATCTGGCATTATTGTAGGTGTTGAAGGTTGTAATGGTTGTGATGGTTGAATTGGTTTTTCTTCTTTTTTAATTCCAAGCAAACTGTCAAGATTAACATCTACTACTGCTGAAATGTTTTTCCAATTTTCTGTTAATAGTTTTATATTTTTTGCTTTAAACTTGGCTTCATTAAGAACATTAAGCAAAATTCCTGCTTCATTCTTATCTAAATCTTTTCCTCTTAAAATAAATGCTACAATTTTTCTACTTGGATTTCC
>Ga0080007_1079910_pt1 | contig 10616 bp, 10 predicted proteins | sample OctOCTMetagenome_FD_69210 | JGI IMG/M metagenome (GOLD analysis project Ga0080007, IMG submission 69210) | Hot spring and microbial mat streamer communities from Octopus Spring Streamers, Yellowstone National Park, USA - OCT_B (SPADES... | ecosystem: Environmental > Aquatic > Thermal springs >...
ACCGTCATATGGGATACAGGCGAAGCTACCTATCTTATCACATACAATAAAACCTTTTTGAAGCAAAGCTTAAGCAGTGCTCCCGCCTTAAAAATTACTGGAACAGCGAGGATAGCCTATGCCAATTGGCTCGGCACAGTCTTCCTGCTGACCGAGGATAACCTCGCCAAGAACATTTGATTACCAATCACCAGGTCTGAGGAGTATATCCAAGAAGAAAAATGGTATGCTACCTGTGGAATTGTCGTACGCTGACATCACCGACTTCAATTCCATCGCCGTCCATGCTCTCTCCATGTCCTCCTGCATCTCCGCCAAAACACGCCTAATCCGTTGCCGCTCCTCCGCAGGCAAGTCTGGGTTTTGAACCAATTGACGCAGTTCGCTAATTTGGTGGAGCTTTCGAGCAATTTGGTCGTCTATCGCTTCAGGTGTCGGAAGGTAAGTGTTAACAAGTGTTTGGGTATTACGCATCTGCTCGGCTATTAACGCCCGCATACGACGAACAACCTCATCCTGTATCCCCTCGGAACGGATCAAAGGTTGAGAAACTTCCGCCACCTTTTCAACTTCCTTCTCATGAAGGATGTATTGACGTACAACTTCCCAATCGTTTCTAATAACATCAACGGGGACAGCTCTCGGTAGCAATCCATTGACCTCCAAGTAAGAGAAGGCATAAGCGAGGGCATCTATGCCATCATCATTACCGTCAGGCAACTTATCTGTCGGATTACCCTCCATATCTGTCTCAAAGGAGTAATCTTTCATTTCCTTTAACAGGAGCTCGCACCGCTCCTTCACAAAGAATAGGCGAGGGAAACCCCAAGGTGAAACATCCAAGGCATTCTGAACGAGGCGTATGCGATTGATTTTCTCTTGCGTCCTAGCGGCAGTGTTGGCAAAAAGGAAAGGAGCAGGTTGCGCCCGCAACCGAGACTCCTGCATCTCTCTAATAACCATCGTAGACCGTGGGTCCACGACAAAAACTTCTGGATTATATTTCGCCTGAATACGGTGCGCCTCTTCAACAATCGCCTTAATACTTGTGCCATATCGGCGAATTTCATCAAAGACGATGACTATCCCAGAGGGCAAGACTTGGAGAAGCAAAAAGACTGTCGGCGCCGATGTCCCTACATCTACCCCAACGATAATCCGACCCTGTACCTGCATCGCATCCCAAGAACGCAAATAAGATGTCGGAGGAATATTGAAAACCGCATAGAGAGGAGAGGGCTCATCAGAAAGCCATTCGCTTCTGAAGACTGCCTCGTCCATCTGAACGAACCGCTCCCACGCCTCCTCGCGGGGCAAAAAACCATCCGATTTAAGGCACCGCCCCTGACAAATATCATAAAAAGAAATTTCCTCCCCAGTGGAAAGAGTCTTCCTGACCAATTTGCATTCCTCACATGCCTTTGGCGAAGGACACCTCTTCATTACATCAAAAACACACCAACGATAAATTTTTCCACCAATAAGGTTGTGCCCCGACTCAGATAAAGCACCACCGGAAAGAATTGCCTTACTTAGCCGTGCCAGCGGCCCGAAACTCTTCTTCCAAGAGGATGCAAAAACCTGCTGACCAATTAACCCTGCTTGCTCATCGCCCTTAGCCATACTCAAACCCTGCTGCAAAACAGTCCAATCAATCAAATCCACCTCGTCAAAGAAAACTTTGTGCGGGTGCGGCGCGTTCAAACCCTTCTCCGTCGCAGGCAAAATGCGGATAATCGATCCGTTATGCAAAATGAGCCGCTCGCTGCTGTGGTTTGGAGACTGCGGCGGCGGCGTATACTTGGCAAAAATCTCGTGGCGGTAAAGCATCCGACGAACATAGTCGTAGCAAAGCTTCGCTTGGTCTATCCGAGCGGCAACGGAAACACTCTCGCAATTGTCATAGGACAAAGCAAAGAGAACCTGAAGGAAAGCCACAAGCGACGTCTTACCGCTCATCCGAGACCCAATAATAATCGCATTGCGAACTTGCTGGCTATAAATATCCCACACTGCATCAAGCGGCGCTTGGTGATGCTCACACACAGCATGCCGAGCAAAACGTAACCCAAAGGCATTCTTGGCAAAATTGAACAGGTCTTTCTTCGTCTTGATAAGACCCTTAAGCGGCGCTGTCTTTGTTTTCCTCATATCGAACCTATCCCCAGCCAAGATACCTTGCAAAGATTTCTACATTTTCGATGGCAGCATTATCAACAGAATACTCTATATTTAGCGAGGTTATTCTACTTTGATAAAACTTGAGGAGCCGGTTCCAACTAGGATCACCACCACTTCGGGACCCAACAAGGAATTCAAAATCAAACACGGGCGCCGACGCGTCGGTGCTAATGATCGACGAACTGAAATATGGATGAAGAATTTGAAGGTTAACCGTTATACGACTGCCACGATATACCAACCTCGGAGGTGTCCGCAGAAAAGGAAGCAGTTGAGGATACTGTCGCCACGACGCATGAAGGAACTCTAATTGGTTTGTTACTTCCCAAGAAAGGCTGATTACCTGCCGCGCACCCCAATCAGCTGTAGCAATCTCTCGAATGAGCGGGATCGGGGCGGTAGGGTCGTAGTTAGAAACAACGCCCCCAGAGCCGCTAGGCAGAAGTTGCAGGATCGGCGCAACGAAATCTACCTGCAAGGACAAGGCACCGTCTTCATTCGTATTGCCACGCAACCGAGAAATGTACGCATACGGGCAGGCGACCTGCCTCAGAAAGACAGTCGGATTTCCAGCCTCTCTAACCGTAAACAAAAACGTGAACGGTAACGGAAGACGGTAAACAGGCGTTTGCGTAGACTCATCCCACACCTCCCAAAGAGCATTTCGGATAACAGCGTCAATAAACGGAAGGACGTTCCCCTGCTGAAAATAAAACCCCAAGCTGAACGATACTGAAGGAATAAGAGAAACCATTGTGCCAGGCGGATGGCCGTAACCGATCACCCCAACTGGATTGATACCAGCGGGGAACTGAAATCGGATATTCCTTAAAAATGGAACGATGGGGAACCACCAAACACCAACAGGGTAGTGAGGGTAAACAAAATGCTCTGGCGGCTGGGAAAGGAGAAGACCGGCTGCCCAGCCAACTTGCCGCCCTGAGACAGCATACCAACCCATTTAACATCACAACCTGTCCGGCCCTCAATTACCAAGAACTTTCTGTTCATACCCCTGACGCTATCTACTATGACGGCCGTAGCACCGCTTCTATATCCATTGCTTGGACGTTTGTCGTCAAGACGATCTGTTGCTCCGTCGCTAGGGCTAGACGGCTATCCAACACCTTTGCATGCCGCAAAATCAAACTGTACACAGGAACCGGCGGCTCGGTCGCCCCAGCACCAGCAGATTCGTAATAGGTGAAGGATATCTTCTTAAGAACCTGAGGCATTGCCAAGTTAAGTGACCCCTTCAGACCGCCTGGGTAGATAACGGTAAAGCTGGAAGTGATTGTGGATCGACCTTCAAAAATCGCGTTGAAAACTCGGAGAGTCCGCCTAACTGCCTCATTGGCAGCAGCCATATCCGAAGGTAAAGACGCAGTATAAACTTCTCGCAAATCGTTATTGATCTCAATGGAAAAGTCGGTAACGATCCGCTGGGATTGGAATGCATTCAGGTCCAAGACGTTGTCCGTTCCGCCAGCTTCTTCGCTTGCGATATCAAAGACGGCTTCACGGACGATAAGGACGCCCGCTGAGGCATCATAGGAAGAGAGAGTAGGAACCGATGTACCGACATCTCCAAAGAAGATATAAGGGACAAACCAAGTGATCTCCAGTTGCGCCGCATCCTCTGGGCGTTGCGTCCACCGTAAGTTCCGAATGAAAGCAAACGGAGCACTTAGCCGCCAAACCTTAACAGGAGGGCCCAAGATACCAACAGGGGGCGCAACCACAAAGAAATCTAGGAAATAGGGCGGCAGATGATAAGTATTAGCGCCAACAGAGGTACCCAACCTTGTAGCACCCGATATCAAGTTATGGACGAAATCTATCGGTCCGCTCGTTGCCCCCGCCTGCTGAGACTGAACAGTAAACCGCGTGCGGACGTTCTGCGCTCGGACGATGAATTCTTCCAGCGATGCAATATTCTCAACACCCAACGCCACGATGGGGTTAACGCCAGCAGACATATCTATGTCAACCTCATTAAGGAAGCACGGATTGGTGAGAATAGTAACTCCTGGAGGCACCGACGTGGCATCACCAAGACCATACAGGACATCTCTAATAACTGGGACAGTTGCTTCGAAATCTGGAGCCCACTTTCCAATCCGAAAACCAACGTTTCGTCCTGAAAGAACAAACCAAGACATCTCAGGGCGTGACCCCCATTAACTTCCTGCATACCTTTTGATATTCCTCCCGAATATCGGGAAATTGCCAACTGATGCGATAGTGGGCAACAAGAGCCGGTAGAAACTTGTTCCGACCAAAGCGCACCAAAATTGCCTCTGGTGGCATCTCCGTTAGATCCAACAAAGTCTCACCAATTAATCGCCACTGCCTCTTCTCCGACCGACTTAGGGCGTGGCCGACCAACCCCTTCACTGCCCACCCCAACTCCGGATTTTCCTCTAATTCCTCTTCGGAGATGCCGAGAAGGCGGGCAAGTGCCCAGCCCAAAACCTCCCAATTAAACCAATCATGATCAAAGAGCTTGAGCACTTGCACCGCCGCTCTCGCTGCTTCCCTCAATGTTTCCTCATCCTTCGCCATCAAACGATCTGCTAGCTCGGCAAAAGTCAGACTCATCAAACCCCCTTCCGCAACAACCCTGTTACCAGCTCCCAATCACGCGTCGCTGCTAAGACAGGGAACAGCTTATCAACAGCCTTGCTTGCGCGAGGAGACCCCACCTTCTCCTCCAGCCACAACTCAAAGAGGCGCTTCGCCACCTCCCCACCTTTCCCCTTCTTCAATAGCGAATGAATTGTATCCTGCAGTTCCCTTCGGTAGGCGCCCCTCCAGATTCCCCTCACCGTTTCTTTGGTCGCGCCCAAAACGTCAGAGTCATGGGGCAGTCTCTCACCATTCTTCTGCAAAAGATGATTAGCTTTTACAAGGATGTAGGAACGGCAGGCATCAATAACTTCATCAAATGTTTTCGCTTCTCGCAGGGCCTTTTGAAGGCGCTCCTTCGCCACCGCCACATCATCCGCCGTAGAAGTGCCACCAAAGACGTCTTTCAGAACGAGCTGAGCAATTTTCCTTTTTATGTTCGCCTCCTTAGCGGCGAAACGCTTACTTATACTCTCTAGAACGCCTTCCTTTTCAAGAACGACATCCACAGCTGACTCAGCCATTTTCCTGTCAGTAACTGGAATGCTGGATAATGCCTTCGCAAGAACCGAAGCGGTCGCCTCACCCTTACCAGCCAATTGGACAATGTCCCTTACAGCCTTCCGCAAACCAACCACATCCCGAGCCAAAAGACTTGAAGCGCTCTTTCGCCGCGCCTTACTCAATTGGGCGGCTACCCGATGGCGCTCACGCTGCAACTCTAACATTTCGTGGAAAATTTGTTTCCACGACATTAGCAAAACACCTCCACCAACGATTTTAGGAAACTGCAAATTAAAATTTACGAGGGTGAGGTGACTCGCCTTGCGGGTACTCTTCATATCAGGCGCCCCGTGGGGGGCAACAGGTGGAAACCAAAGATACCAAGCCCTCGCTGAAGCGATAAAACGAAATTACCCAGACATAAAAGTGCTATTCTACTCCCAAACAGATGGGGCTACTTCTCCTGAATTCCGATGGACAGGAGAACCAGTGGATATCCTCGTCGTTGGTTTTCCAGGACAATGGGGTGTATTAGAAAACCAAAACATGTTTTGCTTGGGCCCAATCATATACGATATATGCGATTATTGGCGAGGAAACGAACTAATAGAAAATTTAGATTTGCGGGAAGCAGACGACTATACAGCCCAAAAGAGCCATATCATTGTTACGGTCAACCAGCAACTCGCCTGCCAATACCTTTCCTATAAAAAGCCCGTTTATGTCATAGGAAATGGGATACGAAAAGAAGCGATGACCCCGCCCCCAGTCCGCATGGACACAAAAGTCCACATATACTATTGGGGGGCATATCATCCTGGCCAAGAATGGACTGACTTTGCCGCCCTGCAAGAAATCCCTAAGAGATACCCGCAATGCGATTTTCATTACTTTCTTGCGTCCCCCCTACCGCCAGAGGAGCTTTTCCCCGAAAAACCAGACAACTTAAGCGTTGAAATCTCCCCTATCGGTATTGATTTTCTTGATATAAAAGCAAAAATCATCTACCCCGCTATCGGATTGGTGCCGTTCAAACCCTTTAACACAGCGGCAGCGTTTGCCGACCCAATCAAGATTTATGAATACTGGGCGCTCGGCTTGCATGTAATCGCCACCAACACATGGTCCTTATTGGGAGAACGAAATACCATCCTTTACAGACAAGGGGATGCGTTGCAGGAGATTAGCGCAGGAATAGAAGAAATCATTAAAAACGGAAATTTGGAGCCTTCCTTTCCAACTCCAGCAGAAAAACTGGCGTTCTCTTGGGATTTTAGAGCCAAGCAGTATGTAGACCTTTTTAGGAGGTTAATCCCAAGTCGGTAAGCAGACGGCGCAACCGCTCCTCGTTTCTTGCGGCGATTTGAGAAATGACGACATCTGCGAGAGATGCCAATTCGCTTTCAAGGACAGGGTGCATGAAACTGGCTGCATGGATAAGAAGATTATCCCCCTCAAGAACAAAAATCTGGGTGAATCGGCGAACCGCAAACGCCCGACCCTTACCAGCACCTGGCACCTCTATCTTTCCCTCTTGGGGGACTTCCATCTCCGCAGCGATAAGCCGAAATGTGTATTTCCTCACCGATACCTCCGCCACCCCGCTTTGACGCATTTCCCACAACAACTTATTGCGCTCCGTCTCCTCCCGCAACCACCTTATAATCTTCAACAATGCTGTAAGTATTCCTATTGGCTCTTGCATAGCGATCCCTCCAACAAAGGTCATTGCCTGTTTAAGCCAGCAATTATTATAACGCAAGCAACACTCAAGTTATAATAGAATGGGACTCGCGCAGCTAAAGATACTTACCGCTTATCCCGATTTGGAGCCAGAGGGCATAAAAAGGAGCCCCAAGGTATAATTAGAGCGTAACTCAACCCTACGGAAGGAGGATAGCTGAGCAATGAAGAAGGCGTTGGAGTTCTTCGGTGGCGACGAATTGCGGGCACGCATCTTTGTGGAGAAATATGCCCTGCGTGACGAAAAGGATAACATCGTTGAAGAAACACCTGAAGATATGTGGCGACGGTTATTGGCTACACTGGGGCTCGAAAGCAATCCAGATTATTGGTGGCTCCTTAGCGATTTTCGGTTTGTCCCTGGCGGGCGAATCTTGCATGCAGTAGGAAATGAGATACAAAAATGCACGTGCTACAACTGCTTCTTTGTTCCGATAAAGGGAGACAACATAGAAGCAATCTACGACTGCGCCAAAGAAATGGCGCGGACATATTCTTTTGGTGGAGGAGTCGGGACCGACATCTCCTGCTTGCGGCCGGCTGGAGCGAAGGTTCAGAATACCGCCCGCTACTCCACAGGCGCTGTCTCCTTCATGGAATTATATTCGTTAACGACGGGAACGATCGGACAACACTTCCGACGGGGTGCATTAATGATCACCATTGAAGACTGGCACCCCGATGTCTTGGATTTCGTAAAAATTAAGCGAAACTTGACGAACGTTCGCTACGCCAACATCTCTGTAAAAATCTCCGACGAGTTCATGGAAGCGGTTAAGCGCGGGCGAAAATGGTGGCTGAGGTTTGAAGGCGAAGGCTTTAAAGTCGAAAAGAAAATAGACGCAAGAGAATTAATGGACGAAATCGTAAACTCAGCACATGGGTGGGCCGAACCAGGCCTAATTATGTGGTCTACCATGAAAAGAAACAGTAACAGCGAATACTTCCACCCGCTGCTTGGAACCAACCCATGCTCCGAAATTGGGCTGCCCGCATACGGCGCCTGCAACCTCGCAGCGATTAACCTCTACAAGTTCGTCAAAGACCCATTCACAGAACATGCCCACTTCGACTTTGAAGAATTCAAAAAGGCAGTTAGGCTTGGCGTCCGATTCCTCGATGCCGTCATAGATTACGCGGACGCCAAGAACAAATATCCCCTACCAGCCCAGCGGGAGGTTCAAAACCGAGAGCGGCGGCTGGGATTAGGCGTTATGGGGCTAGCAGATATGTTCTTTGCTTTGGGGCTTAAGTATGACAGCGAAGAGGCGATAGAATTCGCCGAGAAAGTCTTTACCGTCATGCGGGATACCGCTTATGACGAAAGCATTAACCTCGCCATCGAGAAAGGACCATTCCCAGCATTTGACTGGGAAGGATACAGCCAGTCAGAGTTTATTAAGCGCCTCCCCAAACAGCTGCGAGAACGCATCAAGAAACACGGCATCCGCAATGTCACCCTGTTGACAATCGCCCCGACAGGCTCCATCGGCACGATGGCAGGAGTCTCAACAGGTATCGAACCGATCTTCCAAGTCAAATACTACAGGCGCTCCGAAAGCCTCAGCCAAAAGGAATTTGAGGTCTTCCACCCGACAGTGAACGACTACTTCAAAGTTACGGGGAAAAAAGAATTGCCTCCGCACCTGGTCACAGCACACGAAATCGACCCAATCATGAGGGTAGAAATGCAAGCAACTATCCAGACTGTAGGAATAGATAATGCGATCAGCAGTACCGTCAACCTGCCCCGCGACATATCGCCTAAAGCCGTAGAGGATATCTACTTTGAGGCGTGGAAGCGGGGATGCAAAGGCATCACTGTCTACCGAGAAGGTAGCCGAGAGGATATCCTTAGGGTGGAAAAAGAGAGGTCCGAGCCCAAACGAGCTCGGTTTGTCCGACCCGCATCCCTCAACGCCGAGGTCTTCAAATACCAAACAGAGGCAGGTAACGTCTACATCACTGTCTCTAAAGATGCGGAAGGAAAAGTCCGCGAGGTCTTTATCAACATCGGGAAAAGCGGGTCAACGACGGCAGCGCTCGGCGAGGCCCTCGGTAGGGTCTTAAGTATTGGTCTCCAATATGATGTCCCGCCGCAAGAATTTATCCAACAACTGAGGCTTATCCGAAGCGGGAGTTGGCAACGTCAGCCCGACGGGACTGTCGTGTTTTCTGTCCCAGATGCCGTCGGCAGGGCACTCGCCAAAGCCTGCGGCGAACCAGAAAACGGCAACCACCTAATCGCTGAAACCGCACAAAAAGGAAAAGCAGATGAAACCATACAAATTGACGGTATGGCCTGTCCAGAGTGCGGAAGCATCATGATTAGGCTCGGCGGTTGCTCAGCTTGTGTCTCGTGCTCCTACACGAGATGCGACTGAGACGAGATAATCGACGGCATGCAAAATTGAGGAATTTACCACCACCTTGCCTACACCTCGGAGCAACCCCGTTAGGGCAGAGTTAATTTCGGCGCCGAAATTAACTCTGAGCCTCCCCACCCCGCAACAATACAAAGTGGGCGCGGAGGGACTCGAACCCCCAACCTACCGGTTATGAGCCGGCTGCTCTGCCGTTGAGCTACGCGCCCTTCTGGATTTCCTTGCGTAGGTCATTTAACCTGTTAAGCCAACCCCGCAAAAATTTCCCCAATTTCGGATTAGCACGAACAATTGCTCGGTAGCGCTCCTCTCGACGGTCGCACAATTTCAACGCAAGTGTCTTAGTCGGCAAAGACTTAGCAGTAGATAAGGTTCGCTGCCCCAACTTACCATCTACATCTATCCACTTCCCAGCCGGTAACAAGTCATTGATAGCCCGCTGCAAAAGCCTAATCGCCGTCACCGTCCCCATATTGACACCCGTATCAAAAACAGCAAGAGCAAGAGGATAAGGAAACTCGTCCCCCCTTACTGGAACCCAATAATACTTCCAGTAAATCTCCCGCATCTCCTCATCGGTCATTTGGGCGACGCTCCTTCTTGGAAGACCCTTTTCCTTGCGGTACTGATCATAACGAGCCTGCGTAACGCCCCGATTCGTCAGGCCGCCTGGGTCGTCTGGGTCATTACTAAGACCACCTTCCCACTTTAAAACGAACCTTAAGCAACGCAAGAATAAATCGGTCACCACTATCACCTCCATTACAGAATTTTAACGACAGAACCACATCACTTAAGCCCTACCTCGGAAAAGACCTAAAATTTACCTTGGGGGCGACAACAAATAAGCCTCCGAGAGGAAAATGAAGTTGATCGTCCTTGCTCTTATCATTAGTATCATCAGTGCTAAAGGTGCCGCTGAGGTCATCATCGCCGGAACGGCGCCACCAGACAAATTGGCGTTTCGACTAAAAGGGGAAAACCTAAAAGACTTGAAAGTCGCAATAAACGGGACATTCTTCAGTATCCGCCACAAAACCCTCGCCAACTGGGTCATCCGAGACGGAAAGGTGCTTTACCCATTCCCTTGGTGGGACAGCCTTGAACGAGGATGCCTCGTCATCTTTCAAGACAATACCGTCTACGTGGGATTGGTTCGGTCAAACGGCAAGAAGG
>Ga0080007_1112933_pt1 | contig 10610 bp, 15 predicted proteins | sample OctOCTMetagenome_FD_69210 | JGI IMG/M metagenome (GOLD analysis project Ga0080007, IMG submission 69210) | Hot spring and microbial mat streamer communities from Octopus Spring Streamers, Yellowstone National Park, USA - OCT_B (SPADES... | ecosystem: Environmental > Aquatic > Thermal springs >...
CCCCTCAACGCCAGCCAGAAACAAGCCAAGACGCGCCCCCCAAAACGCGCCCAGCGACACAGCCGCCCCCGCATAAGCCACAAGCCTAAGCAACCCCCGCCACAGGTACAACCCCTAGCCGCCGGCGCCGCCAACTGCGGCCAAAATCAGATCCAAAAACCGCTAGTCACTCCGTAGCCGCCTGGCATAATGAGAGATCATCGCCAAACCCCACGACGCTACACACGGAGACTTTTGGAGCATTGGAAGACTTGGCGGAACGCCACCTCCAAGACAGAAGACGCTCACAGACGTTGCCACGGCTGAACAGGTAAAAAAGCTAGGACCAAGAGCGCTTGAAACAGATAGATATACTTAACCTAGAGAAGACGTCACATGAGCATATAATGCAATGGGTGTACTATCTGAGTTCCTAAACTTAAGCGATTAGGCAAGATAAGTCACGAAATGCTGAACAGCGAGAAAACAGTGAATTTACCATTTCCTAGTGCATTGCATGATTCCCACGTCTTCATTGCCGCGTATATCGCATTTGTAGTCATTGCCCAACACCTTCAGCAAGTCATTTAACGACTTATTGACAGACCTTGGATGGTACTCAAGGATTAATTCCCTGAATAACCTAACATGGTCATAGTCATTCAAAATAACGTCGAATTCACAGCCCTCACAATCCATCTTAAGCACAGCATCATCGACATTGATACCGAACCTACTGATTAACTCGCTGAGTGTTACCACTGGGACGGCGTTGGAGCAATCACTCGGTCTGTGATATATGGCGAAGGTATTACTGGTATCGACATTCTCAATACATATCTTGCCTGGCTTGCTTGCTAGGCCAGCATTGATTGGGATAATCATGTTCTCCATGTTATTTAGCCTAATGTTATCGAGCATCTCAGCAAAGGCGCCAGGGTGTGGTTCAACAGCAAAAACCTTCTTCGCACCTTTAAGAGCAAAGTAAATGGCTGAATCCCCAATAAAGGCGCCAACATCAACAACGTCCTTACCTTTAACATCCAACAATGCATATTCACTATAATTAAAGATCCCCGAGATAGTTTCACTACACTCAAAGATCCCGAGAATAGTCCCACGCATATGCCTAAACTTCGCATTGCCCTTAAACCAAAAGCCACCAACCGTGTCATAATCCCAACCGAGAACTTTAGCCCAAGTCTCCGTATCGCGAATTACATCGTCAATTCTGTTGACCTCAACAACATTCACTAATAACTTGCCATTAACACATTCAATAGATTTTATGAAACCACGTGAAAATCTACTGACTAACCTCTCAAAGGTCTCAGGGCTTAACTCGAAAGTGCAATCACCAATCCTAGCCATGAGCTTAACATTGAAACCAAGCCTAGTTAAGATGTACCTAATCAACAGCGGGAACCAATTATCGAATAGGCGACGACTAGCCAAAGCCCTCCTAACCTTCGTCGGCATTTCAGCAACACGCAACGACACTCCCATATCAGTCACGTATGCAGTGTGTGATTGCCCTACTTTTTAAATTATTCACGACACTGCACCTGAAGTCTCTAGATAAATATTTAAGGCAATCCCCTAGCTCCTTACCCCTTAAGTATGGGTGGCACTCAATACCTAGCTCTCTAAACAGCCTCAATGTTTCATAGTCATGCTCAATTATATCATACTCGCAACCTTCACAATCAAGCTTAAGAACATCAGGTTCGGCGCCGGTAAGGTTCAATAATTCACCAAGTGTAATCGACCTAATCTTCACGGTCATGCTCCACCTATTAAACAACCCCTCATATATTTTATCGATAACGTAATCAAGAGACACATCAACGGGTAGTTCTACATAATCATCCTTACCCAGAGCGGCATTGACCGGAATAATCCTGCCTAAAAGGTTGTTCAATTCTAGATTCTTAAGCATATCCATATACGCCTTTGGGTGCGGTTCAACGGCGATTACACGACTAGCTCCCCTAGTTACGAAGTAGATGGCAGAATCGCCATTAAACGCCCCAGCATCAACAACCTGGCGACCCCTAACATCTAGGAAATCCCACTGACCCTCAACAAATACCTCAACCATTGATCTAAACACATCCCTAAACCTCAAACCTATAAAATCCACATAAAAGTCATTACCCAAACAATGAACACCGCTGATTAAACCATCGTGGTAAGCATTGATAACCCTGCCAAACCTATCAAGCTCTGTAAAAGCCACACAACCATCCTCAAGAATAACCTTAACTACACGATTATTAATAAGCCCCAACCTATAAAGCAGGTACATCAAACCCACACCAAACCAATTACGGAATAACTCCTTAGACCTTAAACCAACGCGTAAATACCTATTATGCTGAAACATAAATTTCATACAAGTTCACGTATTAGTACCATTTTAATATTTTTCCTTTTGTCGCTCGCCCTTAACAATTCGAGACTTTTAGTATCATAAACAAGCGCCGTCATAGGCTTATTTGCGAGTAAGGCAAAAATTATTGCGTGATGCCTCATGACTATTAAATAATCGAAATAATTAAACAAGCAAAGTATTGTCTTTGGGTTTAACTCCTCATTAATCACCACGAGATTTAGTATATACTTCCTAAGCATATTAGCAATTATTAAGTCATCATCGAAAAACCTGCCCTCAAAGCTACCAAAACCAAAGGGCACAAAGACAACCCTATCGAAACCCCTACCCATAAACTCCCGCACCAACCTAACTACGTAATCCACAACCCTCCTATTAGTCTCATAGTCGAGAGTCCTAAGGTTAATCCCAAGAACCCTACCCCCAGCAATACCATACTTAACCGCCAACGACGCGCACTCGCCTGGATCCGGCGGCTTCAATCTGAATGCTAAATCATCCTCAATAATGATGCGCCTACCTACACCAGTCATCCTCAAAACCGCGTAGGAATACCCATCCCTAACACTGACGTAGGAAGCCCTAGAGATGACAAACCTAACCAACAATCCAGTCAACCCCTTAAAGGGCATTGGCTCCCTGGATATGACTGGGGAGCCCCGCCAATCATATGGATAAACGCCCACGGCCCAAAAAATCACAGCCTTACCCAACAACTCAGCCAGCAACGCCAGAAGCGCCATCCTCCTCCACGTAGCATAACCATACTTACCACCACCGGCAAAAACAAGCACGTGAGACCTAAGGAAAAACCTCCAGAAAACAGGCGAAGTAAGCCGCTCCCTAATCGCCCTAACACCATGAATCCTAACCGTACGCCCAGGATTACTCGATAAAACAACGAATTCCACATCATCACCAAACATCCTCCTAAACTCATTAAATGCCACGGACAATACAGCCTCATCACCGACATTACCAAAACCAAAGTATCCATGAATGAAAATTATCAATTTATTTTCCATGAGTCAATCGCTCTGTGTAATACTTTAATAATTGCCAAGTGGCTTTACGAGGGAGAAAACCGTAGACGATACCGAGAGACCCTGCCAATACCCTATAAACAGACCTGTCGAATAGACCTCTCCAAAAAGCCAAAAAGCTTGTCGATGCAACAAGTTCTTTATTTAGGCCGAGCGCGATTAATCCAAGGACGTTGTAGTGATATCCGCCAAGAGGGTGATGCCTAAGAGGCAGGTTTTCAACGACGGGGAAGGCTTTCTTTAATTGATAAAAACCGTGCTGATTTAACACAGCCTGACGCGCAAATCTCACTAATACCTCCCTCGGTGTTGACCCCCAGGGTAATGAAGCTTGCCAGCCATGTACCCTATAAAATGATAGGTTCAATGGCTCGTGAATTAATAAACAGTTAGAATTAAGCGATGCAAGAAACATAAATGAATCCGGGTTCGTTATAAGTGTCCTTAGTTGATTTAATCGTTCAACTACCGCTTCTTTTCTAACCACCGTCGCACTCATCAGCGAACCAATAAGCCCATTTTATTTAATACATGTTTCACCTGCTTTTTATCCCGTGAATTAATAACTATAGTCTCACTAGGACCTCCAAAGGATTTTCCCAGGAGTTTATTTTGCTTATCTATTATATATGCTAAGTGATGATAATAACAAACATCACCGTAGCCGTATACGTATTTATATACGTACTCAAGCTTTCTAAATGTGAATGCATCATCGTCGTCGAGGAAAGCTAAAACCTCGCCCTCAAACTCGACAATGTCTGCATATAAATAATAACCTATAGGTTTATCATCAAGAATTACAACCTTTCCACCATTCGGTTCAATTAAATAATCAATATCTGGATCCCTAAATTTCTTTACAACAATTAATTCATAGTATCCTCTATTAAGTGTCTGATTCAAAACGGACTTGAGGAAATTACGAGGCCAATACTCTGTTATTATTACTGAAATGGGCTTCACGGTATCACCTTAAGCCATGGTACAATAGTTAGTTGAGGCAGGTCATACTCCTGGTGCAGATAAAGACCTAGCTCACCCAGCATTTCCCCGTGGTCAGACGTAACCACGACCTCATCATAATCAACACCTTCGTTCACCGCATAATCAATGAGTTCCTTAACATACCTCAGAACTAGTACAAGGTTTGCGTAGTAGGCATTCACGACCCTAGACCTGGGAATACCGAGAATCGTGAGTCTTTTCCTAACGATGTCCGGTGGCACGTAATCGTGTATCAAGACATCCCTCATCAGCATTAGCGATAATTCCTCATCGGTAACCCAGGGAAAGTGGGGTTGCGCATACCACACAATATCTCTACCACTAAGCCCAACGCTCCTAACCGTATCATTAACCTCACTCGGCAAAACAGTCCTCAGGCGCCTAGACCTGTTCGGCCTTATGGGTACTACCTCAACCTCCCTATTCCTCGGCACAAAGTACCCAATCCTAATGTCATGACTCTCAACACCAATACTCGCATAGAAAACACGTACATCATTAAACTCGGGGTACGAAAACGCCCTGGGCAACCAACCATACGTATTAGGCGGCGGTACCCTAGCCTTAATTAACAAACCATGCAGGTATTTGCCATAACCCCCCTCAAATGCATCATACCTAGCATCGTCAAGAACAATCAACAAAAACCTTTGTTTTCTGAGTAAAACTCTGAAAAGATCTATCCATGATTCATATTTTTCAACTCCATATAAAGTACTTAAAAACTTGCCAACGAAGTGCTTAACCAAAGCCTCGTGAATAGCACCAATAGGGTCACGCTTTAGTGATTGCGCAAAACCACGTATATCGTAATTAAGGGCCATGATTCAATACCTCATCCAATACCCTGTATAAAGTTTCCTTAACACCCATACCTAACGTATCCACATGTAATGCACAATCTAATTTATTTAAGAATGCATTCTGCAACCATACGTATCGTAGCTGAGGATCGCCGTACCCCCTCATTACCCACCTATGCCTTAACTCAGGTAAACCAGCCTTAAGCACTATAGTTATGTCCGGCGGGTACTTATTAAGCAATGAGCTAAGGACATTCAAAGGTATGGTAACGAATTCATCCTGTGCACCCATATCAATTACTGAGTACATATAATCAAAGATCGTTGAGTTTAAATATTCCTCAGAGATAACGTAATACCCGATATACTTGAGCACTCTGATTAATGCAAGCTTTAAGGGTATCAGGAAAAACGCATCAAGGTAAATGGAAAGCATCATTAATGTCCTTACTAAATTAACACGCCTACCCCTGGGTATTATGAACCAAGGTGCGTATTTGCCATTAAGACCCAGAAGCCTTGCTGTTAATACCCATAGTGCGTACGCAGGTCCATGGAAAGCCTTAATGAAAGTGGTATATGTCCTAAATCCGCGAGCCCTAAGCTCTTGGGTTAACCCCCTAATTATTGTGGATTTACCAACGCCGACGGGCCCCAGGAAAACTATTAACCTGCCCCTCCTAGCCATACTACCGCCTACCCAATTCCTCCAACTTATTAATGAACTGGGTGATGATCCTGTCGATGCTGTGGTTCTCCTTAACGTATTTATAACCATCCCCACCGAGGCGCCTCCACCTATTGCCTTCAAGCAGCCACCTGAGCCCCTCAGCGAAGTCATCTTTCCTAGCCCAATAACCAAACCTCTCCGTCAAACCATCAGGATTCACAGAACTGAGCAACGCGCACTTGTGCGCTAAGGCCTCAAGCATGGCTATGGGCAGTCCCTCCCTAATACTCGGTAGCACAAGAACCCAGCACTTATCGAGTATCTCCCTCTTCTCCCCCTCGCTCACGAACCCCCTGACCTTCATGTTAGGTAGCCCTGCGTACTTACTAACGACTTTCCTGTACCTATCTTCATAGAGTACGTTAGGCTTGCCCATGGCTATGAAGCGCACCTCAGGGAACTGCCTAGCCAACTCGAAGAAGAGCCAATACCTCTTCTGAGGATCCATCCTAGCCAAGTAACAAACAGTAGGCTCCCCAGCCTTCACGACACTCTCCTCCTCAGGTATGTGATCAACCGGGTTCGGGAGGTAAAGAACCCTACCTGGATCAACCCCATATAAACGCCTCAACTTATCGATATAGAACATGGCCTGGGTCAGTATTAAGTCAGCTCTTTTATACGCCAAACCAAAGACCAACCCGTTAATCACGAACCTAGCCCTCGAGATCCTATAATGAGGATCCACGGAGCCAAGCAGTTGATAATCAACCCAGTCAAAGGGGTCCTGGGCCCAAACAACGTGCTTAGCACCACGCTTAACGGTCTCGGCAATTAACGTCTCGACCATGGCCTCAATCGAAACAAAAACATCAGCGTTCACATCCCTCACAACCCTAACAAAACCGTAGTAATCTCGCAAGTGCCTAAACACAGACCGAGTCTCGAAGGCATATGGGTAAGCGACAACCTCGATACCATCAACAAAATACCTCTCCGGATAACCAGGATCCCTCCAAGCCAGGATAGTGACCTCAAAACCACGCCTAACAAGCTCACGCCCAACAACCCTAACCAACCACCCAAAACCACCACGTCTCTTCTCAGTAAAAGACTCACTAACAATAAACGCAACTCTCACAGTAAGCACCATTCCTTAATAGTATTTAAGCATTGCCCTCACTAGATATGGATTCGAACAGACTCATAATTCTATTTTCAATATATCCGGTACTGAATAATTTAAGCACATAATCCCTCAACTTCACACCAACATCTAATAGATAATCTCTGGATTGCGTTAGAACCGTCTCTATCTCATCCATGAACTCATTCGCATCCCCAGGTGTGAATAGGTAGTTCTCGGCTGGTGACCCAACGACAACCTCGGGCACGCCTCCCGTCCTCGCGGCTATTGGGATTGTACCCATAAGCATTGATTCAACGACCACGTAAGGCAGAGGCACCTCCCATATAGTGGGAAAAGCAGGGCATAAGCCCTAGAGTGCAACCCAATCACACCCCAATAAGGCAACTCCCCAAGCGCCACGCAATTCGAGGGTAATGACCTATATCCCTCAACCCTAGTCATTAATATCCTCAAGTCCCTATGCTTCCTTAAGGGTTCATTGGCAAGCTTGAGAACTAGGTGGAATCCCTTCACGAAGCTGGGACCGCCTAGGTAAAGCAGAACCTTCTCTTCACCCGACTCCTTCCTTACGGGGGAAACATTGGGCAATAGGTTGTAAATGACCACGGACTTGCCCCTGACCTCCGGCATCCTCTTCCTCATAATCTCACACTGCCTATTCGATACACAAACAACAGCATCAGCCCGAGACACCCACTCCCTAGCAAGTCTGCTAATCGGCGTCGATGGTGATGCAGCCAACGCCCTCATTAAACTGTGTTGATGCAACTCGTAGTGAAACGTACGCGTAAAGTCGCTCTTGAAATTATCACCATGGAATATGACTGATGTGTAGGATATTGGTTGGTAATCATGTAAATGAACAATAACCCTCTTCCCCAACTCCTTAACACTAGGAATCACAGGGTATGCATAGTGAGGTATGTAAACAACGTCAGCCCACTCAACAAGCCTCCTAAACCAACTCTCCCTACTCACCATGTAAGCACTAAACCAAAGCTTCAACTTATTACTAGCCCTAAGCCTCGGCTCATGAATGAACACAACATTGTCTATAATCTCACGTTCCTCAACGCCCGTCACAACCCTAACCTCAAAGCTATGCCTAACCAAGACCTTAGTTATCAAGTGAGTAGCCAATATGCCACCCCCGCCCTTAGGCCACCAAAACTCCTGAACAATCAATACCTTTGGTTTACTCATGCAACTTTGTGTCTAATTAATTCCTTAATACCCACCTCAAGCTCTACTTTAGATCTAAATCCTAGCTCTTTCCGCGCCCTTAATGTATCTGCTATTGAATGCCTTATATCGCCTGGCCTTGGTGGTGCGTGAATGGGGTTTAGGTAATCCTTATCCATTAACTTGAGTATTAGGTTCGCCAAGCGATTTATTGTTACGCCCTCACCACTACCAATGTTAAACACGCCCCTAGCCCTCTCGCTTCTAAGCGAGAGCATTACCGCCTCAACAACATCGCTCACATGAATGAAGTCCCTAGTCTGCTCGCCATCACCGAAAATGACCGGCGGCTCACCCCCTAGAAACCCTCCTAATGAACTCGATGATGATACCGGCATAGGCCTTTGACTGCCTGGGGCCGTAGACGTTGAACAGCCTGAGTATCAGGGGCTTGAAGCCGTATTGGTTGGCGAAGGCTTGTACGAAGGCTTCGCCGGATACCTTGCTGGATGCGTATGGTGACTTAGGCATTAATGGGTGGTCCTCGGGTATTGGCACCCTAATCGGCTCACCATAGACAGCACTCGATGATGCAAATATAAACGTGCTCACGTTTTTTGAGGCCTTGACCACGTTGTACGTGCCCCTAACATTGACGTCGAAGTACAGGTCAGGCTTCTCCACGGACTCAGCAATATCTATGAGAGCCGCCAGGTGAACCACGGCGTCAACACCTCTAACGGCACTTTCGACGACCCCGTAATCCCTAACATCACTCCTGACGAACTCTATGGCGTCCAATATGTCGGCAAAGTTTTCGATGGAGCCCGTGGATAGGTTATCGAGAACCCTCACCTGGTGCCCAGCCTCAACGAGGGCCCTAGCCAAGTGGCTACCGATAAAGCCAGCGCCACCCGTCACTAAAATCCTCAGAGTCTCCACGACTCAACCACTGCTAAGGACCTCCATAAAAACCTCAGGCAACCTAATAGCTGACTCCTCAAGCCTCCTACGCACAACCCCCTTAACCTCCTCACTAACCTCCATAATGCCCTCAACACCTAAGCCAATCAACTCCTCAACCCTACCCACCAAGTCCTCCGCATCACCAGCCCTAAACATGAACCTCTCAGCCACAGTACCACTGAGGATCTCCGGCACACCACCCACCCTAGCGGCTATGGGCACCGTACCAGCCAACACAGCCTCAACCACGGCGTAGGGCAGGTGCTCCTCTATAACCGAGGGAAACAACAAGCCCCAGCTCTCCCCATGAAAACGCATTAAAACCTCGTGAGAAACTCTCCCATACACATCCACAAGCGGGTGCTTGACCGTTCTGCTACATCCCCCGAACAGCTTGACCCCAATCCCTGATCTCACAAGCGAGGGAAGCGCCTTGAGCAACATATGGAAGCCCTTGATATAGCTCTCCCCGCCCACGTACATAAACACAGGGCGATCCGGCAACCTCTTCTCCACCGCCACAGGCGGCTGGGGGTTATACACCACAGCGGCCTCTCTAATCGGAAGCTTGAGGCGAAACCGCCTAATCAGCTCAAGCTACCTCCTAGAGACGAAGACCACGAGATCTGCATAAGACAACGCCAACCAGTAAACTCTACGCAACCCGCTGAGCATCCCGCTAACCACAGCACGCGCCGCATTTCTATTTTCGTACAGCTCCACCATGAGGTCCCCACGGAGCCCGGGCTCCACGCCGTAGAAAACCACCGACGTATAGGAAAGTAGCTGGTTCGTATGGACGTGAAACACCACCTTGGCGCGGGAGTTCAGCCGTCATACCGCCGGCGCCAGAGGATATAGACTGAAAAACGGTATGTAACCCACGTCGGCCCACTTAACCAAATCCGCGATGCCGCGGGCCGCCGCAAACGCCTAACCCACTCGGCAGGCTTAAACCGGGACCTCAACGCACGCCAAAGCACGTAGCGGCAACAACCCCCAGAGGCGCCGGCCTCTCGGTGCCAGACACAACTACCACGTCGAAGTGCCTGCCCAGGTAACGCCTTAAGAAGAGGTAAGTGGCCAGCTCGCCGCCGCTCCCCTCCGGCCAGAATAAACTAGTCAACACCAAGAGCCTGGGCTTCATCTAAAGAGTTTTTTGAGTAGGAATAGCCACCCGTGGAACCTGTCCAAAACGGCTAGATAAGGCTTCATGAAAAGCTCCCCGCCGCCTAAATCCCCCGCCTCGAATATCAACAGCCTCTGGCCCGTGGAGGCGACGACTTTGTCGCCCCAAATGGCCACGTCGACGAAATGATTGTAGGCCTTAGAGAATTCGGCGATGTGTTGCGCACGCCACACCTTGAGGTCTCGCGACACGACCACGCCGACGGGCATGCCGAGACCCCCCACG
>Ga0080007_1063329_pt1 | contig 10606 bp, 10 predicted proteins | sample OctOCTMetagenome_FD_69210 | JGI IMG/M metagenome (GOLD analysis project Ga0080007, IMG submission 69210) | Hot spring and microbial mat streamer communities from Octopus Spring Streamers, Yellowstone National Park, USA - OCT_B (SPADES... | ecosystem: Environmental > Aquatic > Thermal springs >...
TTCCAAAGGAAGGAGTGGAGGAACTTTTGCCCAAGCTTTTTGACTTTTTGAACCATTTGAGGGTGATATATTTCAAGGCACCCTCTGGACAGGTTGAGAGGGTAGAAACCCGTCAGCCCTCACCTGTGCCCGCCATTGAAGACTTTTTTGTTTTAGAGGGGGAGAACCTGCTGACCTATTGTGCGGACAAGTTAGCAAAGTTTTATTTGGGAAGTTATAAAGAGTATGCGAAGAAAACCAACCCATGGAGGTATAGAATATGAGAGGCATAGTTTTTGGAGAAATCAAGCCTTTTCATGTGCAAGCCCTCCTGACGGAGTATCAGGAGGGAGAGGCAATTTTAGGTAGGCTTGTGCAAATCAAAAACGGAGACAAGCTAATTATTGGTAGGGTTGTGGATTTTCACAGACTTTCTGACCTTCTCAAGGATTACGACCAAGCTAAACTCTTTGACAAGAGAAAGGAGTCTGCAGTAGCAAAAGAACTTCTAAGCTTTCGTGAAGGGATTATATTGGAAATAGACCTGATCACTGCCTTAAGTGGAAACACAAGGGTGCCCTTGAACTTTCCTGTGAAACTGCTTTCTGAGGTGGAATTCCTTGAGGACTTTCCCTTTGAAGGCATTGCCTACACGGGCTACTTAGGGCATTTTTGGGGCACAAACATAAAGGCACCACTTATCTTGCAAGACTTTCAGACGCTAAAAGAAGCCTATCACTTCTTTGTGGCCGGGCAAACGGGTTCTGGAAAATCTACCCTTGTTCAGATGCTTTTAGCCCTCTACAACAAACTAAACCCGAGGATGAACTTTTTGATTTTAGACACAGTGGGAGAATTCACAGCCAGCTTTAAGGGAGAAAGGGAGTTGTTTTTACACCTAAAGGATGTGTGGCAAGGACAGGTAGAAATTTACACACCTCCTGAGAACCTTGCTTTGGAGGGTTGGGACCTTTTCAAAGAACTTTGCTTGGAGAATGAAATTATGAAGCACTTGGACGTTCCAGTTAAGAGTGTGGAAAATGCAAGAGGTGGTATAGAGTATATCGTTGGCCAGCTGATAGAAAGCCTTAAGAAGGAAAGAGAACAGGAGGAGAAGAAACTGGCTAACCTCTTCCAACCCAATCGTAGGGAACAAATTACCACAGGAGACCTAACCTGCGAAATAGTTGAAAAAGTCGTCTTTGCCTTAAAGGGCGATGAGGAATTTGTGAAAAGCATATACAAAAGGGATGACAAGTCCAGGGACAGGGTAAAGTTTGCTCTTCACAACCCAGAAAAACTTAGCAAGTTTGTAAAAGCCCTACAAGAAATTGTGAAGCTTTTCACTGTAGCAGGCACGAACAAAAAGACAATCAGGGAAGTTGTTAGTGGTTTTTTGGAGTCTGCTTGGGAAGGATCTTCAGGTAAGTGTGTTGTTCTGGACTTTACCCTCTACAAAGCGAGCGGAAATCTTGTGGGTATGCGTTCTAAGTATGTAAGGGAAACCTTAAGACATCTTTACAACGCAGGAATAGACCTATATCGCAAAAGTGGAAATCTGAACCTCAACACCCTTGTGGTTTTGGAAGAAGCCCACAACTATGTTCCCAAAAGGATAGAGGACAAAGAAACCAACACTCTTTCCGACGAGATAGTTAAATACTTTATTGAAACCAGAAAGTTTGGAATAGGCTGGATGTGTATTACAACTCGTCCCTCAAATGTGAGGAGAGAAGTCTTTGACCACTCAAGGGTCAAGTTCATTGGCATGGGTCTCACAAGCGGACCTGATGCAGAACTGCTAAAAGAAGCTTTCGGACCAGAGTTTTTAAACACCTACAGACTGTTTCCCGACCCTTCAGATCCACTATCTCACAAAAAAGAGGTCTGCTTTGCTATTTCAGGTCCCATTACCATCCTCTCCAGACAAAGCCCAGACTTTATAACCGTCTTTAGTAGCAAGGAGGAGTTCCTGAAGGTAAATTGGGAGTGATAAAAAGCATTCTAAGATACCCTGGCGGGAAATCAAAAGTAGCCCACAAAATTGTCTCTCTTATCCCGCCCAATGTCAAAGAGTTCAGGGAACCAATGGTAGGAGGAGGGTCAGTTTCTTTAGTGCTAAAACAAACACTCCCACATGTGATCTCCTCTCCCACTTTTAGAAGTGGGGGCTTCCTGCTTCAACGAGGGTAGCTGCCTTGATATAGGGATTGGAACCCAATATCTTGGCAACCAATTTCCTCTCCACAGGCGTAAGTTCGGACCGATCCAGCCCTACGACCTGATTTTGGCTCAGGTCAAGCCCTTTTTTCAAAATGTTGATGGCAGAGTTTAGATCTCTGTTTATAGTGTTTCCACAGACAGGACAGTGATAAACACGATCGGAAAGAGAAAGCTTCGTGCCACGTTTGTCAATAGATTTGCACATAAGAACATTAAATCAGAGACTGGTTATAGAGACCCGCCCTACTTTTGACCACCAAAGACTACAGGGTGGTTAACTAACACAAACACGCTTTCAGAAAACTTAGTTAACCCTGTAGAGGGAGTTAACCACCCTTTGCAGGACGCTTAGTTAACTAAACTAAGGAAGGTTAACTAACTCCTTTACTTTCGCTTGAGACTTAGTTAACCCTGTAGGGACTGCTATAACATAAAGGATGCTTAATGTTTACTAAAATAAATATTGTGCGAGGTGGTAGCCATGGACGACAGGGAATTGATAAGGAGGATTATGGAAGAGGTCAAGGATGAGAAGCTGAGGGAGGAACTATTGAGGCGTGTGGCTAAGGGAGAAGGAGGTAGTGTGGAGAAAATTTTCAAGAGGATAGAACACAGGCTAAAGGGACAAGATAGCTTGGCTAAGCAGGAGATACTGCATGGGAGGACGGAGAAGATAGCGAAGATAGAGTGGTGGGCTTCGGTGCTTTCCCCATTTTATCCTGTTGTTGTCCTTGGGCTTGTGGTTATCGTTGGGTATTATGGGTTTGAAGGAAAAATACCAACATGGGTTTTTGTGGTTATTGGGGTGGTGGCATTAGCTGCAGCAATTGTAATACAAACCTACTACCTACTGGAAGGCAAGAAAGAATACGAGAGACGTAAAAAAGAAGAGGAAGAACTTGAAAAGTAATTTACCTTTTAGCAGGTGCAGGCTGTTGCTGTTGTTGAGGTTGTTGCTGTTGAGGTTGAACCTGCACAACCCGATAGTTCTTCAGTCCTAAACCTTGGGCTAATCCTCTTGCCAAGTCTTCAGATTGGAACCCACCTACGCTTACCATATATCCCTTACCCGTCTTTATCACCTCAGCTTTTCTTCCTGTTAGCTGTGTAAGTTTTTTAGCCAAAGCCTCCGCTTGCTTTTTGTTCCCTACGAAAGCATTCAAAGAGTATTCGCTATTAAGCTTGCTTCGTGCATCTTCTATTTGCTTTTGCAGGTTTTCAGGAGGTTGCCCTGGTTGTCCTTTTTCAGGCGTATTCCTCTCTACCTCTTCCTTTAAGTTCCCTGCATCTGGCAATCCGCTAACGTTGTTTAAATATTTGAACAGTTCTTTCGGGCTTTTCTCAATCATATCATCAAGCCTTGCCAATGCATTCATTGCCGCCTTTGCCTCTATCTCCTCTTTAGACAATCCGCTATTTTGTAGTTTTTGTGCCTCTTCTTGCTTTAGCAGGTTAAACACCTTAGGTAGAAGGGCTGTTCTGAGTTCAGCAGAGTCGGTAGCCTGAAGAGATTGTTTATAGCTTTCAAGCCTTTCCTTAGAAAATTGCAGTGTTTGGGATACCGCTTGCATAAGTTCCTGAATACTTCCATAATTTACAGAGTAGGAAAATCCTTTGCTTATGCTGTCTGAAGATGCTTGAGACCTGCTTTCACGCTCAGCATTAGTTTCAGCCTCTTCCTTTGATTGTGTTTTTCGTTCACCCTTTTGAGTTCTTGTTTCAATGCTACCAGAATGTGTATTGGTGCTTGCCGTTGAAAAGGCTTCTGTCCCTTTGAGGCTGTAGCCTGTTATACCACCACCCATACTCCCACCACCAGCACTAATACCTACCTGTTGTTGGGAACTCCAACTTTGTTCTGCCTTTGTGCTCGTTTCGCTTTTTTGCGATACCGCTTTATTTTTGTCTAAATACTCTTGAATAGCATTCGCTATTCTTTGTAAAGCTTCCCGGGCCACCTCAGTTCTTCTTTCACCCAATAACCGTTTTACTTTTTCGTAGAAATTCCTAAGCGCATTTTCTTCGGTTATTCTATTGGCCTCCTGAGTAAGTTGGCTTAGCAACTCCGCGTCCTTCTGAACATTACCCAACTCCTGTTCCCACGCCTTAGCCAAAGCCTGCCCAAACATTGCAACTATACCCTCAGACAATTTACCCGTAGTAATTCCCTCTATTGAACCGTCGCTATTTACCTTAGTTGTTATGGTTTTACCGTTTCTGGTTATTGTCAAGACACCAGTTCCTCCCTCACCCGGTCTGTATGAAATACTTGTTCCATCTTGCCCTACAGCAGTAAAACCCAATACTCCTCCCCTCGTGTCCCACTCAAAGTTAACCATTTGTGCATCCTTACCTAAAGCAAGACGTGTAAACTGATAAGCCATATACCCAGCCCTGTCTCCATTTGCATGTGCTTGCAAAGCCACTCCACTTACATCTCCTAAGCTTCCACCAGACACCTGCATGTAGTTTCCTCTTCTTGTAATATTCCCCACATTCCCTTGAAGGATAGTATCTGTAGCAGCATTCGTTGTCCCCCAAACAAAACTCCCCAAGCTTGTAGTTCCCGCCGACACATTCCTGTAATTCACCTGCCCTGCATTGAAGCTTCCTCTCGCCACATCACCCGCTGATGCTTGGGCTGTGCCCTGAACAACACCTCCAAGCCCCGTGGCAAAGCTATGAAAGGCATACCCTCCCAAGCTTGCTATCATAAAACTCACAGTAGGAACAAGCCAATATAGAGAACCTCCAAGTGATATATGGTCTACAAGCAATGCGGATATTACAGGCGCATTCAACACATTAAAATCCCATCCCTGCTGCTGGGCAAAGTTGTAAAAGTTCCCTACAAGCTTAGAGTAGAAAAAGCCATTTACCACAGCTTCCGCAAACTTCCACACAATCATCCACAAGCCAAAAGTAAAAGCAAGCATCACCGCACCTTTCATCAAAGGCGTAAGCATAAAGACAACAAGCACAGGCACAAGAGAAGCAAACAAAACATGCAATATTCCGTTTATCAGAGACAAATACCTGTTTGCGGTAGCTTTCTCAATTTGCCCTTTTGTAAATAGACCCTGTTCCGTTAGTCCCATGCCCTGAGACGCCGCCCAAGACCTGTAAGTCTCCTTAAACTGGTTCATAAGAACCGCTTGCATTAAAAACCCAGTTCCAGTCTGACTTACACGCATAACACCGCTTGGAACTGTATTTAAAAGGTCCGCTAAAACTGTTTGCCCTGCCGCCGCAGAAAGGGCGTTAAGCCCTTGAGTGTTTACCCACTGAGAAAGGGCACTACTTAAATATGCCCCCGCATCCACACAGCTCATAGAACACCCACCACCACAAGGCGCAGAACAAGGATAAGTGCACTGATCCTTTCCGTAAAGAACAGTAAACCTTGCTGGATGTAAATTGCTAAAAATCAAACCATACAAATTGTTTGAAGTCTCAAGCGTATGGGCATCCAAACTCCCATCCAAAATGTTCGTAAACACACAGTCCTGAAAGAAATTGGTAAGATTGAGGTAAAGATACGGGTCTACTACCCTCATGTCAGTTGCCTGCGCCATAATTTGGTTGCAGGCAAATATGCCCATATTCTGAGACCCACAATAATGCACTCCTACTCCAAAAGCACTGTCCACATGCCTTGCTATAGCATCCTCTACCTGCGTTATAAAAGCAAGAACATACGCCACAGGATAGGGAACACGCTGAACAACATAGGTCTGGTTCAATGCCTTGTCGTGAACCTGCACATTGGTGGTTATGCCAAAAAATAACGAAACCACTCCAATAAATACCACATAAAACTTCACAATCCTTAACGGGTCCGCAGCAGCACGGGCGGAGAAATACGCAAGAAGGGTCGCAATAAATCCAATCAGCGCCGCTACTTTTGCAACACCATAAAAAGTCCCATCATGCCCAAACAACATGGCAACGCCCTGTAGGGCATTTGCCATGCTGTCTCCATAGCCCCATGAATAAACAGTAAAGTCCGCCATTACCTATTCCCTACTGGACCTAAACCTATAAGCCTTGAAAATACCATGTTCCCATATATGGGAGACTTAGCCATCTGTGCCAACATGTCATTGTATATCTGATTGGCTACCTGATAGCTTTGTATCTTCTGCCTTAACTGTTCCATCGTATACCTACGATAATTTGCTAACTCCTTCTGGGCTTCACTTATGTTTTTCAAAAGTAATTGGGCGGCATACGAAGCGGGTGTAGGCTGACTGTTATCGTTTTGGGTTAATCCCGATTGATAAGCAACAGCCCATTCTGCCACTTTTTGATTGAGTGTCTGAAGTAGCCCAATAGCAGCCTCCTCTGCTATGTAGTAAGCAAGATCCTCTTTTATGCCATCCAAAAAGCCAGTATACACGGACCCGTAGTTGATCAGCTTAAAAACTCCCACTGGCATGGCAGAAAGCAAAGCTTTGTCCTCCGCACTCAAGGGCCGTCTACTTTGAACAGCATTAAAAATACGATCCACCAGTTGCTTAGATGCCATACAAATAGTGGTGTTTATATAAACAGAATATTCTTGAAAACTTATGTTCCCATTTTCATCTACATTGAAAAAGGGAAACTTCTCAGGAGAAGAACTGCTGCCTACGCAACTAAGTCCAGTGATATTGCCACCACTCTCAGAGGCATTTATCCCCGCAATCCATATGATAAACGCATGCGGGTCTCCTCCCCATTTGGCTATATAAGGCACAGGTTCTTGAGGCACACCAGAAAAGGCATCCGATAGGTTCCTCTTCCCAGGGAAACACACATCTCCCAAATACCCACGCATCACAGCAGCTAAAGAACGGTTATCCAAACCCAAAAAGTTCGCTACCGTAGTTTCTTTGACCACCTCCTCCACTATACAGCTTCCCTTTAGCATAAGTGCCGCTCCACACTTACCATTTGGACAATACCTGCTTACCTGTCTATTAAGAATTTCAAGCTGTTTTGCCACAGACTCCACTGATTTATCAAAAGACTTCACCCATGAATCTGTTCTCCCTCCAAGGATCTCGTCATGAACCCACCTGCCCGACAATTGACCAAGCGTGCCCGCCATCTGAACCGCACCACACTTGCTTATCTGCATCTGGTTCAATTGATTAGCCAAGTTCATAAGCTGCTGGAGAGTCTGTGCACACTGAGGACATAAGGCACTTAAAGCCAGCTGCGCCGCAAACATCACACCCGCAGGACCCATCAACGCCTCAAAAAGCCTGCCAAACTGGTCAAAATTCAAAAGCCCAAGTGCACCAAGATTAATATCAATCCCACCACATCCCAGCTTCAACGACGGAGGAACCACATTAACCAACGCATAACTTTGATCCTCCCACCTTATCCTTATCCCGCCTCCCCCAAAAGAGGTCATCTCCTTGCCTTTTACCTCTATAGGCTTGTCATACTCTATTATCGCACCATCCAAAAACGGACGGCCAAAGCCTTGCTGGACAATAAAACACACCAAAGCTAAGGCAGAAAGAAATAAACCCACTCCCCTCATTCCATTAATTCCTTTATCCAATACTCAGGCACAAGCCCTTTTTTGCCCCACAGTCCCTTAGAGTAAAGCCACGCAAATAAAAAACCGGGCTGCTTGTTATACTTCAGCTTCATGTATTGTCTGGATAAAATCACCCCCGCTAAAACACCTAAAAAAGAATGATTTGTCCATATGCCCACTATCACTCCACCCAAAAAGATTAAAAACTCATCAAGTTCCCACCACAGAATCTGAGGTAAGGCATTTACATACTTGGGAACATAATACCTCTGCATGGCTTTACTCTAAGGGAGGGAGGGAAAGCCCTCCCGTTGGCTACCTTAGAAAGTAAGAGTAAACCTTGCGTCCACTATGTCAGGAATTATTCCCACACCAAGCCCAACGAATATCAGAAAGATGGCAGGAATGATAGCACCATCCTTGAAGAACACAAGGCTAAATCCTATGAAAGCCATAGCAATCAGCTTACCCCAAAAGCCCTGTAAAGCACTGGCAATGTCGTTATACCAACTCGCCACCTCCGAACCACCCGTTCCAGCAAAAGCTAAATCAGGGCTTAGGGCAAGTAGCCCAGCCAAAAGCAAGGCCAAAGCAAAAGCTACAGCAGCGGCAGAAGCTTGGGACCTTACTTGTCCCATTAGCAAGTAGTAAAGCATCCTCAACATGCCTACACCTCCTTATAGTTTTTTTGGGTTGGTTCTATTTTATTTAAGTTGCTTTTTTGTGTCAATAGGTTTAAAGGTTAACCAAGCTTTACCACAATTAGGTAGAGTTAGTTAACCGTGTTTAGCTAAAATAATTTCCATGAATAGGCTAAGCTTAGTGCTTTTAGCGGCGTCGGTGGTTTTTGCGAAAGAAGAGGTTCCCGCAAAGGGCGTTCAGGTGGTGGAGTTTTCGCATGGGTGGAATGTGGTTTACATCTCTATGGGAGACGTGAACCGTATAGTGTGTGAGAGAGGGAGTGTTTCCACCGTGGTGTATTCTCAGGAGAAGGAGATGCAGGTAAAGACGGAGGGTAGGAATGTTTTTGTCAAGCTTGTTCCGAAGGAGGGTGATGGTAAGAAGGTGATATCGGATTATCCCAGAGAACTTTATGTTGAGTGTGCGGGAGAGGTTTTCCAGCTTCTTCTTTATCCCAAAAGCATACCAGCAACCACGATTTACCTAAAGCTTCCTTACAAGAAGGACACTGATAAAGCAAGGGCTTTTGAGAGGGCTTCTCCCTTTGAGGAGACAATAGCAAAACTCATCAAGGCAGCATACTTGGAGGAAATTCCAGATGGGTATGATGTGGAGATTGTGAATAGGCCAGCGGGAAGCTTTCGGGAACTGGATCTGGTTCTTTACAGAAAATACACGGGAGACAGGTTTGTGGTGGAAGAATACCTGATTACCGCAAAGCTAAACCTTGAACTCTCGGAAGCAAGCTTTTTGCCCTACCTCAAAAACCCAGTAGCCATAAGTATTGTAAAGCCCATCCTCAAAGAGGGAGAAACCACGAGGATGTTCGTGGTCTCAATTAACTCAGGAGATTGAGAAACCTCTGGTCATCAAGCATATCCGCAAAGACAGAAAGCCTCGTAAGACTTTCCTCAGAAAGCTTGTAGACCTTTATCCTCTTGCCATCCACCAGCAAAACCAACTCATCTCCTATCAACTCTCCAAAGAGTTCCCGCCCTTTCATCTCACCCTCTTGAACTGTTCCCAACGGAACACGAACACCAAGTTTAACCAAGGGAATAACAACAGAGAGAGGAATGGCCAAAACGCCCTCCCTGTCCAGTATCCCAAGCCCTGTAAACTCATCAGTTTGCAAAAATATCACCCTCTGCATCTATCTCCCCCATATCCAGAGAATTAGCGTAATTATCCAAGCAAGCAAAAAAATGGCCATGATGAGATATATCATATAGCCAGCCATAGCTTACTTCAAAAACAGATACAAGTCCGCCACATCCTGATGGGAAAGGGCTATAGGAGGCCTCATTATCGGAATTATCAACAACTTGTCCGTCTCTTGGTCTACCTTGAACAGAATTCTTTCATGCATTGAAAAAGGCTTTATATCCGTCCTGCCCTGCAAATAGCTTGACAACATCTCCAAAAGCTTTTCCCTCGCTTGCATACTTATCACACCCATGACAGTCTCCACATCATACACTATGTGGTCTTCCGTCCACCTGTAAAACCTCGCAACTTTACCCTCATTCACAAAACGAACCTCCATCTGAGAATACGCCCTTATGTATCTCAAAAACGAGTAAAGTTCTTGCATGTTAAAACCTATTCTGCCCCGCTTTGTCTCCTTACTCCTTGTTTTACCCTCCGCCACCAAGTAAAGAAGCGCCTTTTCCTGAGTTTCAGGAACCCTCCAGAAAAATTTCGCCTCCCTGCCCGCATCATCATACCACATAAGAGAAAACTCGTTTATCTCCCCATCCACCAGCAAGGACAAATACTTGTAAAGTTCCCACATAGTGGATGGATGTATCAAAAGACCACCATTGTAAGGAAGCACCTTCACCTTCGGTTTTGCCTTCTGCCCATCCTCAGAAACCTCCATCTCCTCTTGCAGATAAAAGGGCGTCGTGGTAGATACTGTTAGTCTCTGCCTCCAATACCTTGGGGCAGGCACGGGCAACAGATAAAAATGATGCTCCTCCTGTGGATAGAGTTCAAACTCTAAGGCAATCTTGCCATGCCTTAGGACCAACGGTTTAGCTGAAAACTTTTCTGGCAAAAGGGCCGTCTTCTGCATGTCAACCTCCTTCTATGTAGTATTTGATTTCCAAAATATCTTGACGGGAAAGATACACCGCTTCCCTCCTTTTGCCGTCGGAAAGCCTAAGCCCCCAACGGTCCTTACCC
>Ga0080007_1057569_pt1 | contig 10603 bp, 1 predicted proteins | sample OctOCTMetagenome_FD_69210 | JGI IMG/M metagenome (GOLD analysis project Ga0080007, IMG submission 69210) | Hot spring and microbial mat streamer communities from Octopus Spring Streamers, Yellowstone National Park, USA - OCT_B (SPADES... | ecosystem: Environmental > Aquatic > Thermal springs >...
CGCCACGGCCATGGCTGGGCGGGATAGGTTTAGGTATACGTAGGCCCACGAGCCGCCGTATTCAAGCGCCAGGACGTACCGCTTGAAGGCGCCGGTGAAGTTGTACACGCCGTAGCCGTCTACAAACTGCACCGAGGTGCCGTTGACCTTGACGACGCCGTTTACCCCTGCGAAGTTGTACTCCGCGTACAGCCTGACGGAGATTCTGCCCCCTCCCTCAAACACGCCGTCCACCACCCTGGCCTGGAGAGAGCTGAAGTAGAAGACGAGGGTGGGCTGGAGGGTCTGGCTGGAGTTGTTGACAACGGCCACGAGGAGGGTGCTGTTGGTCACCACCACGTCTCTGTCCAGCGCTATGTTAGACGCCAAGCGCCACGTGCCCGCCCCCTCCGCGGAGATCTTCAACACGCCGCCCCGCGGCACAGACACGTTGTAGTAAACAGCCGTGTATCCGGGCAGATCCGGGTACTTACGGACGGCGCCCAGCGCCACCTCCACTAACTCTACGTCCGGCCTATACGTCACGCCGCCCAGCGAAACGCCCTTGGCGAGCTCCAGCAAAAACCTCACATAAAGCGACGCGGCGTCTTGACGCGTCGAAAACGCCGTCAAAACGCTACTCCAGTTGCTACTTCTCTCGAGATACCACGCAACCACGGCGCTGTATTTATACCAATCATACAACCGGTCGCTACCAAGCGCAAAGGGATTTACCCTATACAGTCTCTCTTGGAAATACATTGGGGGGAAATAGTAAACCCCGGTGGCCACCGATGCCATGGCCTCCGGCACAGCCTCGTCGACCCACAAGTCCTGCAGATAGTGTTTATAGAATTCAAAAAAGACGTGGCCCACCTCGTGGTACACGAGCCTGGGCGTATACTGCGGCTTAAACACGATCCTTACTATGCATCTGTCGCCAATCTCGGTGTGTCCGGCATAGGCGTTGGAGGAGTCTATCAATACTTGGTACTTAGCCCCCTGGCAGGGAGGGGCTGGCTTGAGGCCCTTGCTTACGTAGAAGCTGTAGGCCTCCTCCAGGTACTTGGCCAGGGTCTGGTCGTCGGGCATCACGACGAAGTGCTCAGTCTCCAAGGCGTAGACGGCCACCGCCAAGAGCATCAGCACCAAAACCCAACGCACGTCCCTCAACGGCCCGGGAAATATAAATATGAGCTACAAAACACTGCCATGAACAAAACGGCAATCGGGTTGATAGCCCTGGGCATCGCCCTTATAGTCGCCTACCTGGCTCTGCAACAGCCGCCCGCGCCCCCCGGCGGCGTAGCGACCACCCCCGCTACCACTCCTACGGCCACCACGGCCACCGCCACCTCCCAGCCGCCGACCTCCACCGCGGAGAAGCCAGAGACAAAGACGCAGACTGCGACGCCCACGTCTACGGCTCAGCCGCCCCGCGTGGTGTACGCCCCCTCCATAGAGGTGGCGGTTGAGGCGCCCGGTGTGATAAACACAACGAGGCTCCCCATCTACATAAATTATACTATTGTCGTTAAAAACTCGGGCAACGGCACAGGCATAGCCGTGGTGGAGGGCATTCCATATGAGGTCGCCCCCGGACAGGTGGTGAGGATAGCCGCGAACAAGACAGTTTGGTGGGCCGGCGAACATTTGGTGGAGGCCGCGGTCAACGGGACTAGGCACGTGAAGGCGGTTAGGGTGTACTACTACGCGCCCCGTCTCCAGGCGGAGCCCGTGTATATAAACGCGACGAAGCTCCCGGCAAGCCTCACCGTGACGGTGAGGGTCAGCAACCTGGGCAACCTAACGGCGTGGGTGGGAGAGGTGGCCGTGGCGCCGCGCGAGACCAAGGCAATAAACACGACGATCTCGGTGGAGGCGGCGGGCTCCTACGTCGTGGAGATAGGCGGCGTGGAGGTGCCGGTTACTGTGCGCTACTACGCGGCGGCGTTCGACTGGAAGGTGGGAGGCCCCTCTGAGGTGGAGGCGTTGCCCGGCGAGACCTACGCCGCGTGGCTCTGGATAAAAAACACCGGGAACGCCACAGCCACCCTATCCGTAGACGGCAGGGCCTTCGCGCTGGCCCCCGGCGAGGCGCTCAACACGACCAAGACGATCACGGTGGGCGCCGCGGGCACGTATAACGTGGAGTTCAGAGTCGCGGGGGGCCTCAACGCCACTCTGCGCCACGCCATACGGGTGAAGGTGGTGGCGCCGAAGGTCGAGATCGTGTTGTGGAGCCCCGAGGTTAGGCGGGGCTGGCCGCCTCCCAATGGGATAGATTCCACATCGCTCTCGGCGGTGAGCAAGACGGTGGCTTTGACGTGGGGCTATGTAATCACTACAAACGCCACCAGGAGGGCCGTGGCGCTTGCCGTCGAGGGCCCGGGCGGCGTTGACTACTACAGGCTGGCGCCGGGCGCCGCCGCCTCTAAGAACTACACAGAGACCGTACAGGTCCCAGGGGAGAAGACGCTGGAGGTAAAAGTCAACTCAACCACATACAAGCTGAAGGTCTCCCTAACGCTGACGCCGCCTAAAATAACGGTAAAAGACATCTCTAGAATCGAGTTTACAGACAGCAGAAGTCTACTAGGCCTGAAGCTAAGGTGCGGGGGAGTAGAGGCCACCCTCGACATATTGAGGGTGACAGGCACCCTTACCTACACCCCTACGGGCAGAGCCGCGTCGGGACAGATAACGGTGAGGTCGGTGTTCGGCACAAACACAGGCGACTACAGCGGAAGAATCGAAGGCGGGAGCGGCTCGCTGTCTCTCAACGTGGCAGGCCACAACATATACGTGGAGTTCACCACCTCGCCGCTGAAGGTAACAAGGGTGCTCGTGGACGGCGCTCCGTATAGTTGCGACGTCCCCACAGAGCTTGCGCCGCCTATACTCTACAGAGAGAAGCCGACAGCCACAGACGAGCCAGCCACGCAGTACGTCTTCCACCTCCTCTCCGCCTTCGCCAGAGGAGACAGCGACAAGCCCCAGTCCATCACCTGGAACGGGGAGTACGTCGAGGCCGTCGACAGAGGGGGAAACACCCTCAGGATATACCTCGGGGAAGGGGAGATAAGGATCGAAGGATCCCTAACCGCCGCCATCGTTATATCCCAATAGAAGAGAAAACTTTTTAAACGATCCACATTCGATGAGTTATGCACAACCAAACAAAGACAATCCTAGCACTCCTAGCACTAACCGCCCTAGCGGCGGTGGCCTACGCCCAATTCGGGCCTGGACAGGCCGTGCCCTCCGCCTTCGACGTGATAATGCAGATAAACGACGCAAGGGCGGCGGCTGGCTTCGGGCCTAGCTATGCCCTGTGTACGCCATGGGAGAAGAGCCTGGGGCACTTCCCGCCGTATAAATTCGCCGCAGGCAAGAACTTCACATTAATTATCCGCGAGACTGCGTCTAGCCCCAAGTACCCGCCCGAGTTCCGGGACTATAGGGTCTCCGCTGTGGCCAACGCCACGGGCTTTGTCACCTTCAACATAAACGTCCCCGCCGGCGTGGACGTAACTAAGCCGACCGACTGGTACGTGGCCATTGTGGTTGAGTGGCCGAGGCCGGGCTTCTACTTCCTCATCTACAACAAGACCTTCACAGGCGCCAGGTTTATTGAGGTCATCGGCAACCTCAGCGGCAGGCCGGAGCTCGACGGCACCGAGATCTACAGAGGTTCCTGGGGCGTGATAAAGATAACTAACGGCGCCGGCAGATTCGGAAACCTATCGTCCAGCGTGATCCACACCTTCTACGTAGGCGTAAACACGATGGGCAGATTCTTTAGCCTAACGTTCACGAGAACTGTCACAATCGGAGGAACCACCATAACCCTTGACGACAACATAGGCCCGGCCAGAGGTCCCACTGACTACGTGAGGGGGTTTGACCGCATGATAACTAGCGTTTTCGGGCCCTTCACATATCTCGCCACCTTCGTGACGTCTTTTGGCACTGCCGGCAGGGCCGACCTTAGGTGGGACCCCACCAGAGTCCGCTATGACCACTTTGTCCACATCACAATTGAGGGCTCTAGAGGCGTGGTCATACAGAGCAGAAACGACCGGTTTGTCGCCAGTGGCGGGTTGAGGCATGTAGCGATTACGCTTAACAAGACGGCTGGCCCAGGCACTGGCGTCACGGTGCCGATGTCTTGCGGTTTGTTGATATGGAACTTGACGATGTATACGGTGACCATCACCGGCCTGCTTGACCTCAAGGGCAACGCTATCTTCAATCCTGAGCACTTCAGGTTCAAGATCCAGATGAAAGTGGGCGACAACTGGGTCACCCTCGACAGGGCGCAGGGTAGCTGGAAGCTAGACGCCGAGGGCGTTGCGGGCGCGGCGTTAGGCGCCTGGGGCGTTTTGAAGGCGTTGTGTAATTTTGGTTCTCTCTCCGAATTGGTGGACAACCCCACCCTCTTATTAGACTGCTTCAGAGGAATAAATATATCAGATCTCAGCGTGAAGTCAGCTTTAAGGCGGGCGGTGTTAAGATTTTACGATACAGTTACGTTGGCAAGGCTTGGAGGACAGCTCCAGCTGACTAACAACGACGCAAAGGTGTCTGTGGCCGACATAACAACGAAGCTTGTGGTTGAGTACTCCTACACCGCTGGGCAAGACAGCGTGAAGGCGATTGTGCTTGAGGTCGCTCTGGCGGAGCCGGCTAACTTCCAGGGCGTTTTGAACGTATCGGTGTTGCCTGTTCAGATCAGGCTTTGGAGGTGGAGCAACTTCTCTCTGCCGCCCTCCGTGGCCAATCCGAGGGAGTACTTCTATACAGATCCACTCGATTTGGCCTCGTTGAGGTTCGTGGTGGAGGGCGATGCTATGTATGTAAGTAGGATGGCCTACGACGGCGCCATCTCCTACGACCCCTGGTTGGGCCAGGTGGTTTGGACTCTGCCGCCGTATCAGCCGGTGCCCGGCGTGGTCGGTAACGTCAGGCTCTCCTTATTGACGCTGTTTAACGCCAGCGGCTATCTGCCGATGCCGCCTCTAGTCGCTAACCTTACGAAAGTCGGCGGCCTCACGAAGATCCGGTATTTCAACTACACCGACGTCGCCGCCAATGCTAACTTCTTCAAGCAGTTCGCGATTGGGCTCGTCGGTAGCTACTCCTACAAGTTTAGAATATTCGGCCGCGACGACGCGCGGGTTGGCACCGCTAATATAGTGGCGTACTACCCGGTGATAAACTCAAGCGGGTTGATGTACCACAGCAAGGCTGGCGACGCGTTGCAGGCCGAGTATGGCGATAAGAAAAGGACCGACATGTATGCGGTTCAAGTCGTTGAGCCGGTTATTAGGATCTTTGATAATAAGGTTATGTTCTATGATAGAGAGCATGTGATTCACATTGCGATTGCTAGGGTGTTTCAGAACATCTTAATGAGGGACGCTTGTGGTAACCCGGTGGTGGGCGTCAGAGCTGGGCTTGCCGGCGCCAGTATTTCGCTTGTGATGAACATCGGCGGCAGAAACGTCACGATAGCCAGGTTGCCTGTAGGTAGCGAGGTCCCCGTGGACATAATGGTGCCCATAGACGACTGGGGTAAGCCGGAACTTGACCTAAGGGGCGATTCTATAAGCGCGTACGCAGTGCTTAACTACTTCGGCTATACGCTCTACCCGGTAGACAACTTGACAAAGATACCGGCCTCCTCGCCGGTGTTGTTCAGGGTACCGGTTAAGTTCAGCGTGGTGCGCAAGCCTGTGCTGTATCTGCCTATTGCGCCGCTGAACTTCAGAGTCTGGAGCCAGGTGGTGTCGGTTGACTACGACCCGTTAAAGGAGCCGTTGGTCGGCTTTGTGGTTAGGGTGCTCAGCACTGGCGGTACAGAGATTGCGCGTAGCATCTCGAACGAGAACGGATACGCGTACGCGCCGAATGTGCCTATCGGCGTTCCGATGAGAGTGCAGGTGAGGACCATTGTGCCGAGCTCTGACCGGCGGTGGTCTTACACCTATGAGCAAATAAGTAGGAGCAACGACTACGCTTCTTATGCCAGATTCATGGGCTTTGCGCCTTCTGATGACGTCTACACCTTGGGTACCCGTGGCGCCATAGACAGCGGGCTGGTGGTGTACGACTCCAGGATGTTGCTGGACGCCTCCAACGCTACGAGGTTCATCTGTGCCAAGGACGCCATAAATCTGCCTGTTGAGGTCTACGACCTAGTGGTTAGGGTCTTCGACAAGACCGGCAAGTATCTGCTGAGGAGCCAGCCGGTGTTCCTCGGGCCTTATCCGCAGGCAACTAGGCCGTTCCTGCTAAACGTGACGCTTGTGCTAGCGGATGACTACAGCCCATATGACAGAGCCTCGCGGTGGAGAAATTACACCGTCGGCGACTTTATAGTATTGACCGACCTCCGCGCCATAGGCATAACCGGCATGCGTGGCATCTACCTCAGCCTTGCCCAGAAGTACCTTGACGACGCCAAGAAGGCTCTCGGCTGTCCGCAGTACACAGTTGCCAACTACTCACGTGCTATCAACTCCTATGCGCTTGCCGCCATGGCAGGTTTCGTGGCCAACGCTTCGACGGACAGATACGCCGCAGTATATCTGTTAAGCTCGCAACAACCAAAGGACTTTATTGATCTATGCAAGATGAAGCCGTCAGAAGCCGGTGCTGCCGAGATTGCGAGACTGCTTATCAAGGGCCAGAGGTTGAGGTTTGTGGTTTGGTACATGGGTCAGAAGGTGTTTGACGACTATGTGACCGTTACCGGGCCGCTTGTCGATATCAAGGCCGACGTGTACCCGATTAACGTCACTACTTACACCAAGAGTGTGAGGTTGCCGGTTGACACCTTCGTCGGCTTCACGCTGACCGACGTCTACGTCGGCCTTGCCTTGAACAAGACCGACGGGATGTTCGCCAACAAGACGCTGGTGCCGCAGTTGATATCGCCGTTCACATCCGTATACGGCACTTACCAGCTGGCTTATCTACTGGATAACGAGCTGGCCAAGAGTGCGGGCTACCCGTACAACGATCAAGTTGATGCTATTGTGGGCGGCACTACGCAACAGACGTGGCTGTATGGCCTCTACAAGCCTGTTACGTTCGGCGGTGACTTTGTCTATCTGCCCAACATAGTTGTCCTCCGCAACGCCACAACTCCGAAGTACCAGTTCACAATCCTTAACAACCGCATCACATCATCCGTGACTTACAGGTCGCCTAGAGATACCAGCATCAGCGGGTCTCTACAAGTGCCGGCTGGCCAGGTGTTGTACATAACTCTTAGAGGCGCGCAGATTATGCCGGATCCGGCTAACAACGCCACTTATCTAAAGCTGACGTCTTACAACGGCACCGAGGATAGCGTCGTTGTCCAGCCTCAATTGTTCATCTTCGGTAGCCTAGTGGTTGTCAACGGCCAGTTCGTGAAGGACTTTTCACGCACCATTGATGCAAACTATACAATAGTGCTAAATGTTAACGCAAGATGCGGCTCGATCACGGTGGCCCCAGGTGCGGGCGACTTGACTATTGACATCACCGTAAGTGCCGGCAGTTGTCCAGCGACTGTCAGCTTCGTTGCCACGAACAGGTCGTACACCTACGGTATGATTACTGTGACTTCCGCGCCAAGCACCGAATACGCCGTGAGCTTTGACAGGTGGTTCCTCGTAACTTATGACTGGGTCTTGGCGCGGTTCAACGTGCTGTACCACGCCACGGATGTGGTTGAGAGAAATGACGTGTTGTGGGCGCTGAGCTACAACGGCACAACAATGAAATGCGCCGTACCCACTGCCGCAACGCAGGCCGGTGAGGATGACCTGTACACCTACGAGCTCACGCTGAGAGGTGTGGAGGTCGTGAACTACCGCACGCTGAGGGTGGTTCTGCCGTGGAAGACTTCAGGCGGCGGCAAAGTTATTGTGAACATTACGGCGTACCGCGACGGCAAGTTCCTAGACTACAAGGTGTACAACCTCACGGAGATGCTCGCAGGTACGAGAGGCACAAGGGTGGTAGTCACGTTGCCGCTGAACTTCGGCAAGGTCGCTGCCAATGCTTATGATATAGTGACGAAGAAGTCTAGGATTAGGTACGTGATTGAGTTCCAGATGTACGACCCGAGGAGCGGTCCCTATAGCGTCTGTGCCACTAAGCTGGTGCCTCTTGCCGCCAACTACATAACCGTATCGATGTACGAATGCGGAGTGCAGCCTGCCCCCGGTCTGCCCGAGCGCATTGACCCGACGATAGTCGTATATGCTATCAACAAGACGGCGTCGATTCAAAACGGCTTTGACAGGTCCTACGACGCCTACGGGGGCTTCGGCACTCCGATTACCTACGTGGTTAAGTCTGGCGAGGTGGCGCTTCTGCCGTCGTGGTACTACAAGACTTCGGTTGCCGGCTCACGCATCGCGAGGATATGGATAATTGCGGCCAGCGACGACCCATCCAAGGGCCCGGCTCTCGGCACTAAGTACTCTGCGTCGACGGTTAAGGACGACAAGGTGAGCATCAACATGTACAAGTTCGAGAAGTATCTGGTGGTGAACTTCGTGCCCAACGTCTGCCCGGCCGGCTGGACGACGCAGACGTTCCTCGACGAGTTCGACGGCTCCGGCAGAATCGTCGGCCTCGGCTTCGGCACCTCCGGCACCAGTGCGCTGGTGCTGAGCAACTACACCAAGGTGCCCATGTGGAACTCCACCGCCATGTGGCTCGCCGGCGGCGTGTTCAGACTGCCCACGGTGGCGCTTGACAGGCTGACTGTGCAGAACACAGCTGAGTTCCCGATCGTGGTTAGCTCGCTGAATGTTAAATACGGCGACTACAGATACTCTATACCTATGTCGCCGTTGCGCGTGGAGGCCGGCAAGACCAGCACCGCGTTGCTTAACGGCTACGGTTTCGGCAGGACGTACATGTTCAGCATCACGGATGTGTGGAACTTCAGACTTGTCCAGCCCAACTACCAGTACGGCCTCAGTGCGTACCACGCCGGCCTCGACGACGCCGCTAAGCACTTCGGCCTCGGCGAGGTTGATGTGACGAAGTACTTAAGGCCGCTTGAGTCAAAGTACTTCGTGCAAAACGTGCTGTACGCCAGCCACGCCGAGACCTCCGACTGGACCTTCAAGATACTGAACGGCAAGATCACGGAGACCACCAGAGGCAAGTGGGGCGATTTGACCGTGAGGAGCGACGACTTCGACTACAAGTACGTCTTCGGCTTCCCGACTCTGCCGCTGAGGGAGATACGTGACTGGAACGACAGGCCGCTGGCCAACCAGACCATTGCGCTGTTTGACAGAAGCGGGAGGCCGTACGCCGTGGTGCACAGCGACAGCCGCGGTAGGCTGGTGCATCCGTTGCCAGACATATCTGCCGTAGGCCAGACCAACGTGGTGAGGGTGGCTTGGTACAACGGCTACTTGGTGGAGTTGCTGAGGGGCAAGCCGGAGTTCACCATATGGATCTACGACCAGCTGATCTCCAGAGATGTCACTGAGCTTGGCGATGCTTCGGCCGCTAGCAAGATCAGGACCTACGTCTATCCGCTGACGGTGACGGTGAGGGACGACGCAGGTAGGCCGTTGACCAACATGTTTGTGAAGGTGGTTGACACGTCCACTAATGGCCAGCTTGTGAATGCTGTAAACAAGACCGGCGCTGACGGCGGTGCGCAGGTGGTTGACTTGAGGATATCTAGGTACTCAAGCGGCGTGTTGTCGCAGGTGCCCGGCGCAAGCTACTACTACTTCGTCTACGACCCGTCTGGCGCCTTAGTGGCTACTGGTAAGTTTGAGTTAACACGTGGCGCCTCTGTGCCTGCGACGGGTTGGAACGTCTTAGCCACTGTCAGATACGCCACTGAGATACCTGTGAAGAACAGCGGCACTCGCGGTTACCTGCTTATAAAGGGCGTTGAGTTTCTCAACGGTAGCAAGTTAAATGTGAGGATTCCGTTTACTGTGTCTGGTGGTGTTATGACGCTCGGAGGCAAGATGCCGGTGTCTGTGGAGTATCCGGTGGATATCTACGTGACTCATGTGACGCTTGGCGGCCAGGAGGTCCCGGTTAAGGGCGGGCAGTATCTGGTGTTCAGCGGTAAGACCACCGACCTGCTCACCGGCTTGGACTTCGCCGAGCTTGGGCTAACCGGCGTAGTGACGTTGCAGGCAGTAGACGCTACAGGCGTTCCGAGATCCGACTGGACCGTTCAGGTGCTGTATGGCGATATTACTGCTGTCCGGGGCGCAGGCCAGATACAAGCCGTGTTGCCTAGAACAGACGTGCTAGAGAGGCCCTACAACATCCGCATCATCACCAATGCGGTGACTCCCGACGGCAAAGCGTTAGTAAAGGAGCAAACCCTGGAGCTGAAGCAGAAGGCTTTGTCGCTTCAGATACCGGTCGCCACCGTCAGGGTCACCATCCAGGCGGTAGACGGCTTCGGCGCGGTCCGTAGCGACTTCCCTGTGGTGGTTGAAAATGTGGCCACCGGCATGGGCCAGGTTGCTACTGAGCTTGTGGAGGGTCAGCAGTACGTGGCTAGGGTGACCGGTCTCGGCTTTACCAACGCCACTACCTTCACCGCCAGGGGTCCGCAGATGGTGATCCG
>Ga0080007_1044884_pt1 | contig 10593 bp, 9 predicted proteins | sample OctOCTMetagenome_FD_69210 | JGI IMG/M metagenome (GOLD analysis project Ga0080007, IMG submission 69210) | Hot spring and microbial mat streamer communities from Octopus Spring Streamers, Yellowstone National Park, USA - OCT_B (SPADES... | ecosystem: Environmental > Aquatic > Thermal springs >...
ATATGTGATTATGGACTCCTCAACAGATAAAACTCCAGATATAATAGAAAGGGTGAAGAGCGAGCACGGACTAAACATAAGGCTTTATAGAGTCCCACCAGGAGATCTAAGCGAGATCAGGAATGAAGCGCTTAGAAAGAGCTCTTATAGGTGGATCCTACACTGGGATGGGGACTTCATACTATATGATGATTCAGGTAGTTTCATAAGATCCTTCATTGAGGATCTAGATCATAGAAGACATTACCTTATATATTGGCCGTGGATCTTTATCTGTGGAGATCTTAAGCACATCTGCGGTAAACACGTAGAACACTGGCTCTTTACCTATTCTACTAAACTACAGTATAGAAAAATAGTAATGAAAGATATACCGTATGACAGCTTAATAGCCTCTCTCAGATTATATAGAGCGATCTTTATCAATAAAGTTCTTGGCCTCCATCTAGGAGGCGTTAGGAAGCCTTCTAGACTCGCTGTAAAAATTCTATGGTACAAATATAGAGAAGAATTTTGGAATGCCTATAAAAAGGGTATATCTTATGAGGAATATGCAAAGATTAAAGGTAGAGAGGTATATGGAATTGAGGATTTAGATGTTCTAGGACGTAGGCTTATTAATGAGATGATCGCTAATCTCCCTGAATATAGAGGACCATATCCCAAAGTTTTAAAGGACTACTTAAACGCTGCGTAATATAACAAGGTAATTGATATACTATAGTTTCGCTATATAGTCATTTCTATAGTCCTGATCTGACCTCTATAAACATCTTCTCGATCTTATTGATTATGTTATTCCAGCAGTATTTAGCTGCTCTCTCTCTAACGCTAATTTTTCTTTCTAACGTATAGTCCCTAGTTAGTTTCTTTATACTATTTACAAAACACTCGAGATCTTTACATAGTATTTTGTCTATATTTAGTTCTCTCATAGATTTTAGATCAAAACTCACCACAGTAACCCCTGAAGCTGCTGCTTCTAGAGCTGTGAGCGGCATGATCTCATATCTCGATGGAAGTATTAAGACAGAGGATCTTGAGAGCAGATGGGTCTTCTCGGCCTCGCTTACAAATCCATGGTAAATGATGTTATTTAATCTTGATGATGCTTCTATGACCATGTTTCTCAGAGGCCCGTCTCCGATAATGTGGAACTTTATATCTCTGAGAATAGCAGCAAGTTTTAATATGAATGGTATTCCCTTTTGCTCTGTTAATCTACCTATGAAAATAACGCTTCGATCCTCGAGATCATCAGCCACCTTGAATCTTTCACAGTCTACCCCATTTGGTATATAGTAAACCCTCTTAAACCTCATCCTATTAAACATAAAAGCCTGTGACGGGGTGAGGGAGTGGGCAGCTACCAACTTACCCATAGTACTTAATATAGTTACAGATAATGCCTTAAAACGAAACATCGGCACCCCTGGAAATAATGTATGTCCACCAAGAATTGACCTATTATTGGCAATAGGAAACACACCTATATTAGCTAAATATGCTACATCAAAATCAGGATAATATATAGGTCTATAGAACTTAAGCCCCCCAAGACTAAACCCTACATAGGGAATTCTGAGATACATAAACTTAGGCTCTATCTTAGTTCTAATAGGATCCCTCGACAGACTTCTTAAAGGCGAAATTACAAAAACCCTATGCCCCTTTTCAGAGAGCCTATTACCTACCTCTAAGATCCATACCTCAGTACCCCCATAAACTTCTAAAGGCGCACCTGTAAAGAAGCCTATTTTCATAGCCATTGATAATTTACAATTAGAGGTAATAAGCCAATGTCTATGTAGAGAACGAATTATTATGAGATATCTTTATATATACTTATCCTAATAGTAAGATAGTTGCTTCCTATCCAATGTAGTAGGTCTATTTATCTTTGTAAAAATAATCATAGAGATCAATATATCTAACATAATACTTGAAACAAGAGGAAATGCCTATTGTACCTAAAAGTGAAGCAATACGATATCCCTTTTAATAATGCATCACCAAACAAGTATAATGTAATATTAATATATTAATACTGCTATTTTATACCGAACAAGAAAAAATATCTAACCACTAGCCAAGTTGTTATGTAAAATTAAAACATAGATAGATATATTAGAAAACATATTAAATTAGCGAGCAAATTTAGAAAGCTATCAAATAATATAAATTTATATCATAAAATTTATACTTTATATAAAAGTACACCTAACATATCCTTTTAACTTGTATGCACAGAGACCATAGCATGAAATAAGAAAACAAGTACTCGGTAGGGATCTAGAATAATAACATAGAGATATATAAGATAGTATGGAGGACTTAAAACAGGATCTTTAAAGTTACAATAATTCAACAAAATACAGGAAGCCAAAAATCGATAGATCTATCTATAGGGTTGAATATTTTAATGCTTATAGAAAAGAATATTGTTAGGGATTAGAATTGGATAGTTACATTCTAGGCATTCTAAGAATGAAAGGATCAAAAATCCTACTACTAAAGATATTAATTATCAAATTTAAGGGGGTGATCGCTGATTAATTCTGAAAGATTATTCGTATTATATAGATCACTAATAAAATAATTAATTAATGATCCTAAGACCTTATTTAAGATGATTAAATATATTTTATTTGGAGCTAGTTTCCAGACCTATTATAAAGTTAGTAAGGATGTGTTTCTACTAGAATTCGGTGATTCTAGATCGTTGAATTTATTTGGAAGAACTAGGAGCCTTTTATCAAGGTTGCTTGAGATCGAGCTTAGGAATTATATTTATGAAGGCTATTTGGATAGGGTTTCAAAAATTCTTGGGATTGATAAAGCCTATTATAGCGGTAACGATGCCATAGCTATTGTTAATGGTTATGTTATTCATGCTCCGAGAGAGTATATGCTTGAACTTCTATACCAATTAAGGGCGTTTTTTCGCAAAAACCTATATGGGTCGCCTAGAAATACACATGTTATTGATATAAGCGCCTGGGTAGGTGATTCATCGATATACTATGCATCTTTAGGAAATACCGTTATCGCTATAGAACCTGTCGAAAGATACTATCATTATTTAAATTTAAACGTTAGGCATAATAACTTAAGCCATAAGATTCATACTTTAAATGCGGCCTATTCTAGGAATAGAGATAATGTGCTTATAAAGGAAGATGGGCTATGTTCGAGAATCGTAGACATAGATGGGGTTGCCGTAAAGGCTATAAATTTATCTATTCTATATGAAAGATATAATCTCAAGGATCCCTTTATAAAAATAGATTGTGAGGGATGCGAATATGACCTTGTTGAAGAAATCCTGGATTCTGGGCTTGAATTCAGCGGTCTATGCTCAGAGATCCATAAAATTTATGGCGATTCAGAGAACCTTATAGAAAAGCTGAAATCACTTGGATCATGCACCATTAAAATCAATAACAATGATACTCTTATTACTTGTGTTGAGCCCAGGAAATAGCTTGATGCAATTGAGTTTTCTTTTAATTAAGAGCTCCCCATGATACTTTGATGATCGGACTATCTATGCTCTGAACTTAATTTAGTAGCAGATCTGATCTCCTATAAATAATATTTAAGTGTATACTGCAAACTCAGCTAGGTTCAAATCTTAAAATACTATAAGGATATAAAGAAAGCATAGCCACTAAAGATGCTAATGAAGTCGCACAGCATCAATCGTATATGGATATGTGGAATAGAAGCATGATGATCTGTTTGTATATATCTGTAACAGCAATAGAAATGATCACTGATCCAAGACGTTCTTTATATTTTTCGCTTTAATATTATCGGAGACTTTGTAGAGAATCTTAAGAGATAATATTAATATCCCTATAGTGCAAGGCATTATTGAAGCTTCTGACTATTATGTACATGTTCAATTGCTACACTATCTCAAGGATTTTAGAACTATCTGTCAAGGATGTGCAAGAGCTGTTGTAGGTTTTATGGCAAGCATAATAGCTATAGAGCTAGCTAAGAGAATTAGAATGAGCCAGATGTCTCTAAAAAATCTTGAAGTTGCAGAGGAGTTTGTTTGATCGTATGGAGGATCTGCTCGCTAAGGTAAAAGAGAAGATTAGCTACATCTTGGTTGCGAATGATCTAAACGATCCTAAATCATTTTTAGGACTTTTTGAAAAAGATATTTATACTTAGTATAGGGTATTTTTTCAGCACATAGTGAACCTTGATAGAAATAATAGAAATATATGTTAGATCATCTATCTTAATCTTTATTTATGGCATTAATAGAGCCAACTACTATTATGATGCTGAGCTTTTCTTCAGAATATATATTGGATTATAATGGGTACTAAGGAGAAGCATATATTGAATAAATTATAGATTTAGTTGAGATAGTAGCCAATTGCTTGGACTTTAACTCTTACCTTTAATGAGAATCGTGTAGAGTATATTTTACTATATCTTCATGGATCTCTCTATATGTTTGAGCATTGCTAGTGATGTGAGCACCTCTATAGGATCCATTAGTATTATGGGGCTTCTATATATGTCTAGACTCCCTATCTCTTCGAGCATCTTCTCTCCTAGCTTCAGCCCGTCTCTAATTGCTCTGCTAGCTATATTTGATCTTTTCCGAAATCCTCTTCTAATAGCTGTTGAAAGGGCTATTATTGGGATTATATCTCTATATCTTGAGTTACTTATTCTGCTCATAGCAACCCAGGATCTGATTGAATAATATGTAGCAAGAGCTCCTCTGCCTGAGGTTGATCCTCTCCTATGGTACCCTGCTAGGATTGGTATGGAGATCGATCTATAGCCACACCCCCACAGCCTCAAGCCTAGGAAGTTATCATCCACATATAGAAAACCGTGCCATGGAAAGGGAGTTTCTCCAACACATCTCTCTATAGCTTCTCTCTTCACAACCATATAAGCACCATTAACATATGTAACCGCCATAGGAAGCGCTTTTAAAGCCTTCTCCAGAGGCTCTCCACTGAGCGGGTGGATAGATATCAGTAGCTCATTCATGAAACACCCAACAGTATCTACAACCCCGCTATCAAGATCCAGCAGCACCCCCTGGACAGCTGCAACCCCTCTTCCACTCTCAGCATAGCCGATAAGCCTCTTAAGGCTATCCCTCACCACTATAGCATCATTATTTATAGCAACAAAGTATTGTGCATCGCTCGGCATAGCTAGATAGCCAATATTATTTGCACCAGGGAAGCCTATATTATGATCAAGCCTAATAACCTTAACATCGATCCCGAGGTCTTTGACATGATTCCTGATAGCCTCATAGGAGCCATCGCTAGATCCGTTATCAACAACAATAAGAGAAAAATCCCTGTAGTCAAGTGATGCAATAGCATTGAGGGATCTCATAGCAAGATTGAGAAATCCCATACTATTATAATTAACCCACACAATGCCCACAGGAGGATACACAAGCATCCCAAAACACATCACAGAATAACAAAAATATATTTAGAAAACCTAGAAATAAATATAATTATGTTAGTAACAACTTAATAACATGATTAAGTTTAATACTTCAATCTCTCGGCCATAGCGACGTATCTAATAAGACTCTAGGCTTCAATACATGAAACTTGTACATAAGATGTAGTTGCCTCCGAAGGAATACAGCCAACTGCTCCCACTTGGTAATCTTAATAGAAATACTCAACTTCTGAGAGTAAAGGTTAAGAAGCTAAATCGATCTGAAACTCACGTAAACATTGTATTACTGTATACATGTATAGGATCTATGGAGTTTAAGATCTTAACATGGATCTGGTTTGGAGACCCTTCAGAACTTTCCCCAATTACTGGTTCAACTTATCCAGAACTTAAGCAACACAATAGAGATATAGCGAAATAAATAATAATAATTAAAGATCTAGCAAAGAGATATCAAACCGCTTTCTCAGTTTCTTAACCATAACCCCAAGCCTCCCACCAGCTGTTAGAGTTATGATGCAAGGATTCATCTTTGAAGCACAGAAATCTCTGAAGGCGCTATTCCAGTTAGCGTCATCGCTGGCTAGGACCCCACCATCTCTTATGTATCTATAGGCTATAGAGTACTCAAAAATCATATGTTCATATGTGTGAAGGCTGTCATGGAGAAACATGTCGATCTTTCCTAGTTTACTTAATAGCCTCGGCAAGGCCTGTCTCGCATCATCCAGTATCAACTCCCATCTCCATCTAAGCTCCTCCGGGACAAGCCATCCTGGGTTCCAGCCATGAGGAGAATAGCGATGTGTTTCTTTAACTAGCTTAAGTTGCAAGTAGATCTTATGATCAGCCTCAGGAAGATCTATAGAATATAGCTTTCCAAAGCCATTGACTTCAAGAGCTCTTAATATAAAAGCAGACGATGCTCCAGGACCAACACCGGTTTCAACGACTATAGAGGGTCTCAGAATCCTTACAATAACGTAGAGCATTGGTGCAATCGTGAAATCCATATAACCTCCAACCCTCTCAAGTCTAAACGCTTCAAGCAGCTTATCCTTAAGCATGGATAGAAACCAACGATCACCGGCGATCTCTTCATAATAAGAGAAAGCTTCAGCTAAAGAGGATCCTAGAAGCCTCGAAAGAGCATAAAGATCCGATGCCGCAGCACCCCAAAGCAAGCCAATGACTCCACGTAGAGGATTCCTAGAGGTAGCTCTGGAGAAACTTTTCAGTGATACCCTTTCATAAGGATCTAATCTACGACGCATAAGACCAAATAAAATCTTACGAACTCCCATCTTCTTAACACCTATCCCACGACTCTTCTCAGGAGCTCTATCTCTTTAGACACGATTTCATCCCAGCTAGGAAGATTAGGAGGCGAAACCTCTACATTATCATCAATCATTCTAAGCCCTTCCTCAGCCATCGAGACAACATCAAACTCCTTGACAAGGCTGATCCCTTTAGCACCTTTTTCCAAAAAAGAATACCTATTACCAGGTATATCATAGCCTATTATAGGCAAGCCTAAGTAGAGAGCCTCTAATATAGTAAAAGAAAAAGAATCCACATGGCTTGGATAGAGGAGGAGTCTCGATCTGGCCCTTATTTTGAAAAGCTCCTCTCTTGAAATATAGCCTGTGAGGATCACCTTATCGAGGATCCCCAGCTTTTTGGCAAGCTTGAGGATCCCCTCCCTAGCGGACTTGCTCATTTTCCCAGTTATGGCTAGCCTCAGCTCGGGCCTCTTCTTAGACATGAAGCTAAAAGCGTAAAGAGCTTCTATAATGCCCTTTTCAGCATCAGGCCTCGTAGAGAAGAGCACTAAGTTATCCCTATGCTTAGGATACTTAGAACCGTACTCCCTCAAGACCCTTTCGATTAGTTCAAGATCTTCTTTATCGAGGTTAAGACTTGGATCAAGAATTTTTATGTTGCCCCACTCAACTCCCATCTCCAGAGGTATGGATCTTGAAACAGCTACCAACAGATCGAAGTTCTTAAGTAACTTCTCCAGGTGAGGTCTCCAGAGATTTCTAAATTTTCTGGCCAGGATTTCATAGGCTCTAAATGATGTCTTGCGTCTATGGATCTCCCTTAAGTAGAGAATATGTGACAACTCGATATTTCTCATCCTTGCCTTGTCTCCGTAAAATGGAGGGAGCAGCAGAAAAGCAACGCTCTTAAGCCCTTCATACCCCGAGATTCTGCGAGCTGCCGAAAGAAGCAAAGGATCCTCATACATAGCTACCACACACGTGTCCATCTTCTCCCTCTCTTTAACAGATAGCTGGCATCTCTGGGAAATCTCAAACCTGCTAAAAGCTAATGACTCTGCATGGATCAGAGATCTTTTCAGCAGAGGCAAGGCGTAACTGAAAGTTTTCACCTGTAAAGCTCCGCAATATATGGCTCCTGAAGACACAAGCATAGCAAGGCTCTTAGAAATTCGGGTAAAATTACTTTCGGGGTTTTCGTCAATAGGCTTCTCGTAAGCCCAGAAGATCTTAACCCTAACTCCCCTTTCAACGTAAGCCTTTAGAGCCTTAAAGGCTCTGAGGCCTCCACCTCCTCTAAAAGGATCCATATGTGAGAGTGCAAGAATATTCAAGCTTGCTTACCTGTTAAGCGTTAATTAAAGAGCAATATATTTTCTAAAAAGTGGAAGATTTATACTATACTATGTTATGTTTCTCTTCAGCGTAGGCACTATTATTGCCAGATAACCTTACTTTAACTATTGGAATATGCCTCGTTTCACTTATTTTGAGTTTTAAGGTTTCTATCTTAAACTTAATTAATAACCATAGTATGATCATGTAAGTCTTAGCCTGTAGAAATTTGAACTGAAGAGATCTCTGTGAAGATCTATAAATCTAGCACTCAGATCTATCTTAGATAAGTATCTGTGGAGGGTAAATGCATACCTCCTAACACCACTGTGCGGGGGTTATTATTTATGAGGTATACATCACTCAACATTATTTATGTATTGGGGTTAAGAGGTTATGAAGTTAGGCCTGGGCTTTCTATATAAATTCTTTTTGATTTTGGTCATGGTTGGCTTTAGCTAGGAAATAATTACTATAGTCTTCGTATTTTCTCTGATCTATTAGTCTGAATCCTAGATCTTTGATCTCGTTAAGAATGAATCTATTCTCATCCCGTATCTCGATCATAAGGTATCTCGCATCCTTGAGAGTTTTCCTCATACCGTGAAGCGCTATGACCTCCGCACCCTCAATATCTACTTTAATGAAATCCGCCCTCCTAATCTGAAGCTCTTCTAGAATATGATCTAGAGTATCAGCTTCAACCTCTTCTTCAAGGAAAACACCCTCATCAAGCTGTCCAAGGACTCTATTTTTCTGATATTTTTCTACCCTAGCGTTTCCGCTATCTATAAATATGCCGTATTTGGGGATCTTTAGCTTTAAATACTCTCTCGAATCACTCACGGCCTTTTTAACTAGCAATACATTATTAGATCTGCAGTTAGCCTCGACATTTGCCCTTAAGATCTCGAAGGCCCCTGACTGAGGCTCGATCGAGACTACTTGATCAGCCTGTCTACATGCCCTCACAGTATATCCCCCTATATTAGCTCCCACATCAACCACTACGCCCCTAGCGTTTGGAAGGAACCACCTCTTAAGCTCATAACGCTCAAAATACATTGTAGCTAGAATTAAATCTTTAGTTTTTGGTCTAATACTAAATATATATCCATCCTCAGTCCTTATCTTGATAACCTTGTTTCCCGGTAGGTAATAGGATGGAGATCGAAAAGCCTTTCCCATCAAGTAGGCAATCCCAGCCCTCGCTATTGCGTATAACAGTTTAAACTCGTCTGAAAGGGTTACCCCTTTATTTTTTGTGAGATATTTAAGAGCTGTTCTGATTCTACTCATAGTTTTGTATCCATTATTTCTGAATCATGTGCGAAATATATACTCATCCAGAGAGGTCGTTTAAGTCTAGTCCCTTAAATAGATCAATATGTAATTAGTCTTCAGATCATCCGGGTCCTTGCTACACAAACTTTCATAGACTATATAGGCTAGCTAAGAAGTATAGCCGGACTCCGAGACGCGGTATTAGGAAATCTATTTATTCCCAAGTGGATAATTAGTAAAGAGCGGGGTTTCCACAATAAGGAAGATCTTTAGAGATATCCTGGAGATCATTGGTTCGAGGTTCAAGAGTCGATAAATGTAAAGTTTTTGTATTATAAGGCTAGGTATAAGGTTTGAGTTTGGAATAGGCAGGATCTAAGGCTTCTGGTCGTCATGAGGTTGATCCTTCTAGAGGAGGTATGATCAGGCATTCAAGGGTATGAGGTTTTATGTGAGAAGAGGAATCAAGGTCTATGTGATCAGACCCTTAAAGTGGTAAAGCAGGAAAAATCCTATACCTAAGGACGAGATCTTACCAGATGTTCAGAAAGCTTCTGGAATATAGATGTTGTAATCTCTATATATGAAGAACCTCTGCTCATCTTAGTTCTTGTTCTGATGATATCCCTTTCAAGATCCATTTATTAATAGAAAAGGGTGAAACGGGCCAATATAAAGATTCTAGACCATGGATATGGTCTTGGTGAAGAAGATCTCATAACAATAAAAAAGATCCTAGATAATAGATCCAAAGATAAGGAGGATCTCACGATCTTCGCATCGAGAGCTAGGAACATGGAAGGAGTGTTACTGAGGCGCTCTCTACGTTTTTAAACTGATCTTGAAGAGAAAGCCGCTACTACTCTTACCTCTCTTCTAGCATATTATATAGCTGTGCCTCCGTCAAAAGTGCCTATATCGACTACTAAGCACTCGCTGAGGTCAAGATCTATGAAATGTATATCGAAAAAGAATGTCTCAGCAAATATAAGAGGATCTACATATCTCCCGAGAAAAGTGCTTCCACCAGGCATTATTGCCACTAACTCACCATTATTAATAGCTAATCTAACACAGTAAGAACAACTATCTTAACTCAAAACGATCTTATAGTCATTACTCATTCTAACCAGGCCAGGCGCCTCTATAAGCTTCCTAGCTACCTCTGCACTACGAATCCTTATACGGCCCTCCCTATATGATTCAGCAAACAGCCCTAGGA
>Ga0080007_1066879_pt1 | contig 10566 bp, 15 predicted proteins | sample OctOCTMetagenome_FD_69210 | JGI IMG/M metagenome (GOLD analysis project Ga0080007, IMG submission 69210) | Hot spring and microbial mat streamer communities from Octopus Spring Streamers, Yellowstone National Park, USA - OCT_B (SPADES... | ecosystem: Environmental > Aquatic > Thermal springs >...
ATGTTCCCAATAGCTTGGTAGGCTATAGATGCTACTGGGGAGAATACGCCGCCCCCAGATAGGGATCTGTTTACAGCCTCCCCAACTGCGAGGGATAGAAGTGCAACCAAGGATCTATTCCCCGCCTCGCGAAGCCTTCTAGAAGCTATGGGTGCTAATATCCAAGAGACGGAGTACATAGCGAACGTCCATGGATGGATAAGCGCTATGGATTGGAGGAGGTAGGAATATATATCAGCCCCCCTGGCCAGTAACATGATAGCTAGTAGGAGGGCAAGGCTATTTGCCTGGTAGCCACCTGCTATGAAGCCATAGGCGCTGTGCCCTGAAGCAACCATTAGGGGGATCCAGAGGCAGGATATAGAACCAGATCCGTAGAGCTTCTTAGAGGCGTAGTGCGATGCTATGACTAGAAGCTCGATCGCAGCGACAGGGTGGACGATATCCATGAGAACAACGGGTCTGGGAAGACCATGTAGAGGAGATATATTAGGATTAGATAGACAGGCCTATCAGGGTTATGAACTATGAGAGCCTCCCAGAGCCCAGGGAATCTGCTCTCTGAAGGAAGAGGGCATAGTAGTAGGTGTCAACACTCACAGGATATAGACCCATGTTTACGGTAGGCAGATGTGTTAGGGCTATAGCCGCTGGGGGGATAGATAGGGGTGTTAGGAGGAGCTTAGAGCAACAGCCACCGGATCCTTCGTAAGCGCCTACCTTCTTCAGAGGCGCTATAAAGCCGGAGAAATATATAGCTATGATAGAGGAAGCACCAACAAAGGACCAGAAGATCCTCTTAGGCATTATGAGACCCCTCAAAACATATAGATCGCGGCGCCGGCGAAATAATATATGGAAGCGGCTAGAGAGATAGCGGATAGAGGAATAGATGCTATTAGGCCGGCTAGAGCTAGGAGCCTTAGACTCGGCCTCGACAGCGCTATTACGATAGCGATCTGGGCGGGAATAAAGAGAAGATATGCAGGGTCTCCGGTGAGCTGTAGGAGGAAAAGGGATATCGGAACCATTGGGATAGATGCTAATGCCCTTGGAGAGCTCAGCACAGAGTAGACTGCTGTGGATATTATCACCACCACATAGTCAGCTAGATAGGATCCCGCGAGGGGGTAGCCTGGCATGGCGAACCTGGTAACCCTGTCAACGGTATATGGCATCTGAAGCCAGGAAGATGGTGAGGCATAGGATATATCAGAGTGCTTTGAAGAGCGAGCTGAATGCGATAATAGATAAGGCTAGGAAAAATGGTGTGCCAGTATTGATGGTTGATCCCAGGAATACATCTAAGATCTGCCCAATACACAAGGCTATAATAGAATATGGAGAGGATAGAATAGGGATCTGTAGCAAGGGAGGTGAGAGATGGCATAGAGAGGTAGTTGCACTGATAAATATCTATCTTAAAGCCCTCGAAGCCCTATATGAGGGCTATGCCCAGAAAGGCTTCGGGGATCCAAGCCTAGATGGGAGCCCAGTGCCGCTGGGCTTAACGGCCACCGGCGAGCTCATAGAGATCCCAAGATCTCTGTGGGGTAGGTGGAAGTCCCCCGATGTCACAGGGCTAAAAACCTGTGGATCAAGAGGCAAAGCATTCCAAAACAAATTGATATCAGCGACAATCAATGATCGTCGGGAGACAAGCGGTTAGGGGTTCCTGTTGTTTATAACGATTCTTATGATGTTCCTTGATATTGTTGTGAGGATTTCTAGTCTTAGTATTCCTAGGGTGTGTCCTGCTATTAGTGAGGATGTTGCTCCCAGGATTCCTAGTGCTATGTCTATGGGTCCTGGTGTTCTTAGTATTGTTGCTAAGGTTCTAGGATCGATATTTAGAGGCCATGGTTTTTAGTGTGTGTCCCAGGTCTATTCCTTTTAGGAGGGATGTTGGGGTTAGTGTTAATGCTAGGTATGTTATCGCTACCCCTTCTACTCCCCAGGTGTTTGCTAGGGCTGAGGAGAGGATTGCTAGTGATGAGGCTCCTATAGCTGCCCTCTTTAGATCCTTGTCCCTGTTTATCCTCGAGAGGCTGTTGCTTATGAGGACACCTGGGATCGCTGTGAGGCTTAGGATGCTCAGAACAGCCCAGTGTTCTGGGAAGCCTCTTTCCAGGAGGGCTAGGAAGCTCTTAGAGGATATCCCAACGCAGAGTGCTGGGGGAGTATAAAGGCGCTTAGATAAGCCCCGAGCCTAGGGATCTTAGGACTCCCTCCCCTCACCATGATGGGTAGAGAGGCCGAGGCTATGCTAGAGGGTATTAGACCCAGGGCCATGGAGATCATGAGGGATATGTAGAGAACGCCAGCAGCCCCAGGATCCCCGTGAAATCCTGGTAGTAACCACACCACCGCTAGTTAGGGCACTAACAAGAGTCTGGAGATAGTTAGAAAAACCAACCCTGAGAACCTCAACAAGATCCCCCTCCCAGACCTCCCAAAACCTATGAAAAGCCCTGAGAGGGCTAGGGAAGAGGCTGTGAGGGCTAGAGACGAAGCAGCCATGCCGAGAGCAGCTCCGAAACCCCCGAACCCAGCATAAATCAGGGGTATCCCAACAAAGAGCCTCGAAACAGTTGAAAAGAGATGCACCAAGAAAAACTCCCTAGCCCTCATAAAAGCAACAAGAGACAGGGGAGCTAGAAAAGCAAGGAAAGCTGAAACAGCGATATAGCCTGAGAAACCCCCATAAAGACCAGAAAAGAGAAAAGCAAGGAGAGCCCCAAAAACTAGAGAAAAGGGCTATTAGGAGAGCAGCAGACAAACCCCTAGAATCCCTCTCAGGAATCTCCCTAAGCGCAGCAAAACTAAGCCCGAGATTAAGAAAACCAGAGAGGAGACCAGCAACAGAGACGACAGTAGATGCAAAACCAACATCGCGAGAATCCGCGAGCAGGTCAGAGAAGAGCTAGAAAACAACACATACTAGCATTAACTAAAAACTCGCTCAGAAAAAGCCGGAAACCGCCTCTAGCAGACTCAACAAACCCCTTAGGCAGACCCTCCAAACATTCACCTCAAAACATCACAGATCCGAGAGAAACCAGAAAATGAGATCGAATACAAAAGAAATCCCACAAATATCTAGATATCATAAGAAATATAAAAGCCATACAGGCCGATTCAATGTAATCCCTCTAAAGATCGCCTCAGGAGATAATCCAGACCTAAAGGAAGCAATCTTATATAGCTAAGAAGAAAAAGCTAGCAAAAGTCTTAGGATCCCCAAAAAAGTCTTATATCTATAGCCTCTGAGAGGGCTTAGTGTTTTTACTAAACTTTCCCTAAAACCTCGGCGGCTCTTGCAGACTCATGATTTAATGTCTGGAGATTCTCACGAGTTCTGCACTTTCATTATCGATCCTGGTGAGTCCGATCATCGAGACCCTGAGATTATCAATTAAATAAATTGCCAAGAGTAGCATATTTCGATACTGACCCTCTTGTTCCTAAGTTCAAGACTAATAAAATGCTTAGTACTCATAGCGGATGAACTGTTTTTCGTGTGACCTAAAGATCTTAAGAATACCATTAGAACGCCTAGCTATTAGGAGAACTATTTTATTAGCGCGCAGTCCATCTTAAAATGTTTTTCAGATTAATCAAAGCCTTAAATTAAATATTATAAACCTAGTAGATCCCGTGAATTTAGATCTATAATGAGAGTAATAACTAATATAACGCAAATTCACGAACGCATACTAGAAGATCCAGCTAAAGCTTACCTTAGTTTAGAATCTATCTAGTATAAAACGGAATCCTTAAGCTAGTAAGACAACAGGCCTTAAAGAGAGTAAATCCCACGGCTAAATACTTAGGTTAGGGACTATTTAGTCTAAAAGTATGTTAGGTTAGATCTTTCCTTCTTCTCGGTCATGGAGATACTATGATCTATGATCAATATAGTTCTGGAGAACTTATATATCGAGGCGTCCTTAGCAAGCTATGGCATGGAAACCCTGGATAGATCATGTGGATATATGTTTCTGGCATGCTTTAGCTGTTAACTGGAGAGGATCATGTCTGGGTAGAGTATGTTTAAAGAGTTGCTATATGCGGGCTCAATGAATTATTATAATGATTTTGATCCTTGTAGAGGGTTTTGTACTAGCTCTAGGTGTTTATTTAATAGCCCTCTTTATTTAAGACATTGGTGGGAGATGGATTCATGACCAAGGTTCTTGTTACGGGTGCCTTTGGTCTTATAGGGAGCTTTACGGTAGATCTTCTTGTGGAGAAGGGTTATAGTGTTATTGGTTTAGATAATTTAGAGCGTCAGGTTCATATGGGTAGGATGCCTAGCTATAAGAATGAGAGGGCTGAGTATGTTATTGGCGATATTAGGCATAGGAGGACATGGGCTAAGGTTCTTAGAGGTGTTGAGTATGTGATTCACTTAGCCGCTTCGGTGGGGATGGCTCAGAGCTTCTGGCAGCCGAGGAAGTATATGGAGGTGAATGTGACAGGTACTGCTACAATGTTTGAGACTATTGTGAGGGATGTTGAGATTCGTAGAAATATTAGGAAGATCGTTGTTGCGTCTTCAAAGAGTATCTATGGTGAGGGGTCTTATAGGTGTAAGTTTCATGGGGTTTTTCACCCGCCGCCTAGGTCTGTTGAGCAGCTTAGGAGGAGGGATTGGGAGGTTAGGTGCCCTGTCTGTGGGGTTGAGTCTCTTCCTGTGGGGATTAGGGAGGATAAGCCTCCTCAGAACCCTACTCCTTATGCTCTCTCTAAATATGCGACAGAGGTTCTGGCATCTATTTACTCAGCTGTTTTGGGGATACCCTTTGTTGCTTTCAGGTATTTCAATGTATATGGTCCTAGGCAGAGTCTGAGTAATCCATATACAGGTGTTATAGCGATCTTCCTCTCTAGGATCAAGAATAACAAGCCTCCTATAGTCTATGAGGATGGAAAGCAGATGAGGGATTTCGTGTATGTGGAGGATGTTGCTAGGCTAAATGTTGAGGCTATAGAGAACGAGGCGAGCGGCGTTTTTAACCTAGGTACTGGAGAGCCTCACAGTCTCCTTGAGGTGATCGAGATGCTTAAAAAGATCTACGGCTCAGATGTGGAGCCCTACATAACCCAGGAATATAGACCAGGGGATAATAGACATGACTTCGCAGATACTACGAAGCTCAGGAGACACTTTAAGAATACCTCCTTCACCCCGCTCTCAAAGGGTTTGGAGAGGCTTGTGGAGTGGGCTAGGGAGGTTCATGCAATAGACAGGGTTGATAGGGCTGAGAGGGAAAGGGTTAAGTTCTTGGGAAGATTTGATAGCTAGGTTTGGAACAATTAAGGTAAAGATTTTTGTTCTGAAGGCTCATGATCCATTATTTTCTGATATTAACCAATCATATCGATCAGCTTTTAAATGGTTATAAGCCTATGATTCTAAGGCCTATTATCTACCTAACTTATCTGGGAATATGACTCCCTCCAGTATTTTTACAAAAATCTCTCATTAATTAAGAATACCTATTTAAATCTGGCATCTAAAATTCTGGGACATCCCTTCTCATCAAAACAGTTTCTACCATGACTTCTTATTATCATCACTATATAACCTTCTGCCTCGCTCTTTATGTAATACTTTTTAGCTAGTTGTGTCATTATTTATCCTGATGCAGTACATTGCATAAAGGGCACGATCCTAAGGTTAAAATAGCCATAATTGGATCTAGGGGTATTCCCACGAAATACGGTGAAATTGAGATGTTCGTTTATGAAATATCGAAACGCCTATCCGGGTTTTTCGATGTTTATGTGATCTGCGAGACCTCAAGTTTCTATATCGATAGGTATGAAAATATTACTCGAGTTCACATTCCAAGTCTACACAGGCACTCTTACTATGCCATTTATCCACTATATTATTAGTACAATATATCTTATTAGCAAAGTTAAAGACATAGATATAATTTACTATGTAGCTCCCGACGGCGCATTAGCAGGTCTTTTATCGAAATTTGTTAAAAAGATAGTAATAGTCAATACTGATGGCATCGAATAGAAAAGACTAATAGTAAGAGCAAAGTATGCTAATAAGTTATTATTGCCACTATATATGGTTACATCTGCCCTTTTACTGTTATCTGAGTATATTGCAACAAAGTATCCTGATTCAACTATTGCTGATTCTATAGCAACTAAATTGTATCTTATTAATAGATGGCGCGGACAACGCGTAACATTTATTCCTTATGGGATTAAAAACTCCCACAGTTGGATAAAAACAAAGGAGAAAAAATACTAAACAAACTAGGATTAAGAATGTATGGCTATTATTTAACTATTGGAAGGATAGCGCCTGAGAACAACATTCATTTAGTAGTTGAAGCATTTAAGGAACTCAATTCCAAAAATAAGCTTGTTATCGTTGGCCCCTTAACTTATAGCGATCTCTATACTCAATATTTATATAAGTTGAGTAATAACAGTAAGAATATCATTTTTACAGGAGGAATTTATAATCCGTACGTTATCAGTACACTTAGAAAATATTGCTGTACATATATACACATCTATACTGTAGGGGGACTAATCCTTCCCTATTAGAACAGTTACAATTTGACAGACCCATAATTGCTTTTGATGTCCCTTTTCATAGAGAAATACTAGGTAAAAATGGCATATATTTTAGAAATAAGGATGGGTTAATGAAGACTCTATACAGCTATGATATAAAGGGTTGTAACAATGTTCGTCATACAATTCCTGAAATATACGATTGGGATGTTATTGATAAAATATATAGTGAATTATTTAGGAATTTGTTTATTAAAAATACTTTATTTAAAGCTCGATCTCAATAAAGAGAGATATATGTAGATGTAGTTCCATCTTCGGACTCCATAAAATGATACAGAAAAACCTTTTTTAATGAGATATTCCTGGAGAAAGAACGGTTTCATTTCGTATATTTTTGCATCTAATCTAGGACAATGTAGATCTACTAATTAATAGACCCAGGCGCTTTATTAGATAATATAGCATTAAATAATTACCAAAAAACGATATATAATATTTCAGGTATCCTATCTAAGATTTACACAATACCTTATAGGTAAGGAGGATCTGTATGTCAAGAGTATGTTCTATGAGAATCTCATAATGGATGCTCATAACTAAAAAATGAGTACTAGTGATACTCGTTACAAGGCCCAATTGCTCCCTGACTCTAGAGAAAATGAGCCTCTTTCTAAGAGACCTCCTATCCCTTCTAAATCCGGTGACAAGATCAGCACCATCCATGGCAAGCCTCAGCACTTTAGGCAGAGCCTCCGGAGGTACTCGAGATCGGCATCGAGGAAAGCAAGATGCCTCCCCCTAGCCCTCTCAATCCCAGCCCTCAGAGCCTCGATCTTCCCCCTATTCCTCTCAAGCCTGACGAGGACTAGAGGAGCACCAAGAGATCTAGCAGCGGCTAGGGCAGCCTCAGAGGTGCCATCAAAGCTCCCATCATCAACGATCACAATCTCATAGCTGATCCCTCTGGAGAGCTCTATGAACCCTCTCCAAGAGCCTGGGAATGTTCTCGGCCTCGTTATATGCTGGAACTATTATGGAGAGTAGCGGTTCTTCTTCTAATCCCATGGTGGAATCATTATGGTTTGTTAGGGGATCTATAGTGTTCTGAATGGTATTGGTCTGTTTATATATTGTAGTCCTTCTACCAATAGTTCTTCGGGATTCTCTGTATCTATTGAGTTGTTTCTTCTAGTGCGTATGAGGATTCCTATTAAGATCGCTTTTCCCCTGAGGCTGTGGATCTCTATCTCCATATAGATCTTCTTTAGTATATCTATGACTATGTTTGAGGCTATTTTCTGCCCTCTCTTCAGGAAGTTTCTGATGGCTCTTAGGAATGCTCTCTTCTCTTCAGGTAGCTTTCTCCAGGCCCCCAGCCTCATGGATCTTCTGATCATGCTCTCCACAGTCTTAAGATCTATCTTCTCTATAGCTATATATTTCGATAGGTGGGGTAGCAGGGTCTTCAGGTACTCAAGATCTAGGTTGATCATGATAGACTTTGCGAGGCTGGGGGCCAGGCTCATGATTTGTCCTGAAACTATTAATATCTTGGGGTATATAAGTCTTTGCATATGCAGCGAATTATTCGATCTAGTTGAAGTTGTTACGCACGGTTTTCTAGAGGATCATATTGGTTTTTTAAATATTCTGGCGTGGGCGTGGATTCTCTGTTTTAAAGGTTTACATTATCTTTGATGCTTGTGATTAGTGGCTGGCGTCTCTTGTCAGCTAAGATAGTTTTAATTTGGTGGTCACCTAATTTTTATTATTGATTCCCAGGGTGCTCCTTTTAGGGGTGTTAGTCCTGCTATGTTTGTTAGTCCGTATGCTATTGTTGCTATGTATATGATTGCTATGGATCTTCTCGATATTTTCTCCACATCCCTCAGGGCTGGCTGGATCATTATTTCTAGCGGTGTGTTGAGATAGATTCTGTGGATCAGCCCTGGATCCCCGAGAGACACTGTGGATCCTAGTGACGCTACTAAGAGCGTTGAGGATATGCTTGCCGGCAACCCTCTGAGGGTGGAGTATAGGGCTAGAGCTGTTATTGGGGGTAGATAGATCGAGCTCCATGCGTAGAGTGCATAGCCATAGTATATATTTACTATAGGGTTGCCACTATATATGTTCCCAATAGCTTGGTAAGCTATAGATGCTACTGGGGAGAATACACCGCCCCCAGATAGGGATCTGTTTACAGCCTCCCCAACTGCGAGGGATAGAAGTGCAACCAAGGATCTATTCCCCGCCTCGCGAAGCCTTCTAGAAGCTATGGGTGCTAATATCCAAGAGGCGGAGTACATAGCGAATGTCCATGGATGGATAAGCGCTATGGATTGGAGGAGGAGGTAGGAATATATATCAGCCCCCCTGGCCAGTAACATGATAGCTAGTGGGAGGGCAAGGCTATTTGCCTGGTAGCCGCCTGCTATGAAGCCATAGGCGCTGTGCCCTGAAGCAACCATTAGGGGGATCCAGAGGCAGGATATAGAACCAGATCCGTAGAGCTTCTTAGAGGCGTAGTGCGATGCTATGACTAGGAGCTCGATCGCAGCGATAGGGTGGATGATATCCATGAGAACAACGGGGTCTGGGAAGACCCTGTGGAGGAGATATATTAGGATTAGATAGGCAGGCCTATCAGGGTTATGAACCCTGAGAGCCTCCCAGAGCCCCAGGGAATCTGCTCTCTGCAGGAAGAGGGCATAGTAGTAGGTGTCAACACTCACAGGATATAGACCCGGGTTTACGGTGGGCAGATGTGCGAGGGCTATAACCGCTGGGGGGATAGATAGGGGTGTTAGGAGGAGCTTAGAGCAACAGCCACTGGATCCTTCGTTAGCGTTCGCCCTCCTCAGAGGCGCTATAAAGCCGGAGAAATATATAGCTATGATAGAGGAAGCCCCCACAAAGGACCAGAAGATCCTCTCAGGCATTATGAGGCCCCTCAAAACATATAGATCGCGGCCGCCGGCGAAATAATATATGGAAGCGGCTAGAGAGATAGCAGATAGAGGAATAGATGCTATTAGGCCGGCTAGAACCAGGAGCCTTAGACTCGGCCTCGACAGCGCTATTACAATAACGATCTGGGCGGGGATAAAGAGGAGATAGGCAGGGTCTCCTGTGAGCTGTAGGAGGAAAAGGGATATCGGAAGCATGGGGATAGATGCTAATGCCCTTGGAGAGCTCAGCACAGAATATACTGCTGTGGATATTATTATTATGATATAGTCAGCTAGATAGGATCCTGCGAGGGGGTAGCCTGGTATGGCGAACCTGGTAACCCTATCAACGGTATATGGCGTCTGAAGCCAGGAAGACGGTATATAGTAGAGCAGGTAGAGAACCAGAGTCGCTAGAGATGCGAGGCTAGCGATCCTCCTCCACACCCTCCCCACCACGCCTCCTAGAAAGGATCAGCGAGATAAGCTGGAGAATAACCCCTCCGGCGAGGAAGAAATAGGCTACCTCGGCGAACCTATCAGCAAGATCCAACCTGTTAAGGGCGAGGGCCACAGCAGCAGCAACTAGATTCACAACAAAAGCTATTATGAGGGGCGCACCAGGATTCTCCCTAAGAGCCCCCCAATCGATAAACCTCCTCCTACCCATCCCACAGAACACCCAAAAGATCTCCAACCAAAAGCCCATAAAAGGTATATGAAAAATGCTAATAAGATAAAAGCAGGCCATATAATATACGAGACCCCAGAACACTGCCCACCTTTAGCTGTTTTGGGTTTCATATCTATTTATAAGGGTTGATATATATCATTTTTATGGAGCGATTTTGCTGAGACCTAAGGAGGTTTGCCAGATCCTTGAGCTTGTGAGGTCATATTCTGTGCCTATCAGGGATGATAGGGTTTGGGGGCTGATAACATGGTATGTTAAGGCTCTACAGAATGCTATAGATATGATCTGGGATAATATTGAGTGGAGATACAGCTTCCCAAAGATCGTTAGAAAAGGAAAAAAGCTGGTGGTGATCAGAGGTTGGAG
>Ga0080007_1074812_pt1 | contig 10547 bp, 12 predicted proteins | sample OctOCTMetagenome_FD_69210 | JGI IMG/M metagenome (GOLD analysis project Ga0080007, IMG submission 69210) | Hot spring and microbial mat streamer communities from Octopus Spring Streamers, Yellowstone National Park, USA - OCT_B (SPADES... | ecosystem: Environmental > Aquatic > Thermal springs >...
TTTTTGAAAAACTCTGTAAAAATCACCTTACAGGTAAAGCAAGGGAAGGACTTAAAAAGCAATGGAAAGAACAAAGGCAGGGAACACCCATAAGCATTGGGTCAAAGGCAGATAGAGGAAACAGGCTAACAAGGTTTGAAAACATAAACGGACAGCTACACCTTAGGATTAACACAGGAAACAGAGAGTTTATCTACACCAAAGTTTTAAGAGAACCCAGCAATAGCAAAGACAAGTGGCTCACCTTTACGGCTATGCTTTTGGAAAGTTGGCACACTCAAAGCTGTTTCCCTTATACAGTGGAATTAAAGCTAAGAGACGGAGAAGTTTATGGAAGCGTATCCTTTGAAATTCCAACACCTGAAGTGAAATACACCAAAGAAAACGGAGTAATAGCCGTAGATACTAAAGCATCACCCATCCACTTAGCCGTAGCAGAAGTCTCAAAGACTGGAGAATTAGTAAGCTATCAGACTATCAATCTACACCACCTTTTAGGACTTTCCCAAAACAGCAAAGACCACCAAGAATGGATATTGGCACATCAGCTACTAGATTTAGCCATTCAGAAAAACAAAGCCATAGCCATAGAAAATTTGAAAAAGCTTAGGAAAGGGAAGCGTGGAGATGGGAAAGCTATACTAAGAAAAAGGCTTCATCACTGGAACGCCAAAAAGCTTTTGCAAAAGCTAAAGAGGGTTGCAATGTTAAAGGGAGTGGAAGTGATAGAGGCCCATCCCGCCTACACATCAGTTATTGGCATGATAAAGCATGCACCGCAGTTGAACATAGACAAGGATATAGCTGGTGCTTATGTGATAGAGAGGAGGGCACTGGGATTTAAAGAGGACACACCTGAGAATTATGAAAAGCTTTTAAAAGATGAAGCATATTTGGAGTTTGCCCTAAAGAAGTATGAGGAAAGGGAAAAAGAACTTAGAGAACTTATAGGGAAGGAAAGCAATGAATACAAGAGAAACGCACTAAAAAGCGAACTAAAGGTTGTAGAGAATTCAAAAAAGCTATTAACCAATCTCATACAAAGCTTTCAGAGCGAGCCAAGCTCCTGTGAGGGAGCCTATGGAAGGAATCCCGCTTGGCAAGTTCTGAGGGTAGCCCTCCTCTTCCCTATCCTTGGAAGGGTCTTGCCAAGGGACCTTTCTCCTCTGAAACCCATATTGGTAGAAGGGGTGTGGGATAGGGTGAGGAGTAGGTTAGTTCCCTTAGAGGTTGGGGGGACGGTCCCGATAAGGGATTTTTAAAACAGCCTCATTTTGTCCTTTCAGGGTTATATTTTGATAGATGAGTTTAGGGAAAAGCTCAAAGAGTATGGAGTGATATGCGTGGAGGATTTGTATGAGAAAGTTAGAGGTTCTAAAAAGCCTGCTGATTCAGGATAGGCTGATTAAGTTTAACTTGGACCTTTTGGAGGGACTGCTCAGAGAAATAAGGGTAGACATGGAGGAGATAAAGATCCTTGTGGAATCCTGCCTTGAGGAGGAAGAAAGGGAAAGCCTATTAAAAACTTTGGCAGACTTTGAGGCTAACTTTAAAAATCTGATAGTTCAAGCCTTAGACTACGTATACGACCTTTACGAGATTTTCAACTTTGACATTACTTTTCTCTCAAACATACCCGAGGAACTGGGCAGAGAAATAGAGAGGTTGGACGCAGTAAACGGCATAAACAAAAACTTAGAGACCCTTGCCAAGGTGCTTGAAGATATACTGAACTTGGCAGATTGGGATGAGAGAACAAAAGCTATACTCACACCCCTTCGGGTTTACAGGGAGGTTTTGGAACATGGTATGGCTTTTAATCAAAAGTTGGCAGGGGGAGCTTATGTATTCTGAAGCATTTCATAGACCCTTTTAGCGGCTTCTTGCTGGGCTTCTTTTTTGTTCCTTCCCCTTCCTATTGCCCTGTATTCCCTTATTTGGCACTCCACCTCAAAGATTTTCTCATGCTCTTTACCGCTCACGCTTACCAACCTGTAGATGGGTCTGTCTTTCCATTTACCTTGGGTTAGTTCCTGTAGTAATGTTTTGTAATCTTTTTTGTATGCCTCCTTTTCTACGACTTCCTTCATTTTTTCTTCATACCTTTCAAGGAAGAGCTTTTTTAAGCTGTTCATATCTCCGCCCGAATCTATATATATGGCACCCAAGAGGGCTTCAAAGAGGTCCGACAGCACTGAACTGCTAACAGTTCTTCTCTTACCCGATATTCTAACATACTTATCCAGTTCAAGCCCTTCCGCCATAGAAGCCAAAAACTCTTCGCTAATCAAATAAGCCTTAATGCTTGCCAAAACTCCCTCTTTGTAATGGGGGTAGTTTTCCACCAAAAAGCTAACCACTAAAAAATTTACTATGGAGTCTCCTAAAAATTCCAAAAGCTCGTAGTTTTCTCGGCTGTTTTGGTAGGACCTGTGGGTGAGGGCTATTTGCAGATACTGTGGGTTTTTGAAGTGATAACCTATTTTATCTTCAAGTTCCTTATAGTTTTCTGAAGACAAGGCATGCATTGGTGCCCCCAAAGCCAAAGGAGTTAGAGATTGCCACTGCCACCTCTTTCTTTACTGCCACGTTGGGAGTGTAGTCTAAGTCGCACTCTGGGTCTGGATGTTCCAAGTTTATGGTGGGTGGAATAATTCCCTCTTGAATAGTCTTGACCGTTGCCACCGCCTCCAAGGCACCCGCTGCACCCAAAAGGTGCCCCACCATAGATTTGTTGGAGCTGATCTTTAGCCTGTAGGCATGCTCTCCAAAGAGCCTCTTTATTGCCAAGGTTTCCGATTTGTCGTTTAATGGAGTAGAGGTGCCGTGGGCGTTTATGTAATCTACCTCTGTGGGTGGAATGCCTGCATCCTCCAAAGCCAACTTCATGCACATGTATGCCCCCTCACCATCTGCACAGGGTGCGGTTATGTGGTAGGCATCGTCGGTGGCACCATAGCCCACGAGCTCTGCGTATATTTTTGCCCCCCGAGCTTTTGCCCTCTCATACTCCTCCAAGACGAGCACTGCAGCGCCCTCTCCCATAACAAAGCCATCCCTTTCTAAGTCAAAGGGTCTTGATGCCTTCTGTGGCTCGTGGTTCCTGGTGGATAGTGCCCTCATGGACGCAAAGCCCGCCACTCCTAAGGGTGTGATGGCACTTTCGCACCCACCCGCTATGGCTACATCTATATCTCCCTTTTGAATGAGCCTAAAGGCGTCCCCTATAGAATGGTTGCCCGTGGCACAGGCAGAGACTACGCAGTAGTTAGGACCTTTAAACCCAAAGCGAATGGCTATGAGCCCGCTCGCCATGTTGGATATGCCATAGGGAATAAAGAAAGGAGATACCCTTCTGGGACCCTTCTCCATAAGGACCTTTTGCTGTTCCTCAATGTCCCTGAGCCCACCTATGCCTGTGCCAATTATCACGCCTACCCTGTAAGGGTCAAACTTGTCCTCCAAAAGCCCACTGTCCTTTAGGGCTTCCTCCGCCGACGCCACCGCAAACTTTATAAAGTCGGAGACCTTTTGGGCTTCCTTCTTGTCAAAGTATAGCTCTGGGTTAAAGTCTTTGACCTCTCCCGCTATATGAACGCTTAGACCTATCTCTACTGGGTCAAACCTTTTTATTATGTCTATTCCGCTTACACCCGCTGTTAAATTCTTCCAAAATTTTTCAACCCCTGTGCCTATAGGGCTTACCACCCCAAGGCCCGTAACAACAACCCTCCTCTTCAAGCCTGCACTCTCTCCTTGAGATAGTTAATAACATCCCCCACTGTTCTGATCTTTTCTGCATCCTCGTCGGGTATTTCTATGCCAAACTCCTCCTCAAAAGCCATCACGAGCTCCACCACATCCAAAGAGTCTGCCCCAAGATCCTGCACAAAGTTTGCGTCCTCTTTGAGTTTTTCAATTTCTACGCCCAGCTGGTCTGCGATGATCTCCTTAATCCTAGTTTCCAGGTCCATAATCAAACCTCCTTACCTATGGTGTTTTTATTATTATATCACAAACCAAAAGCCCAGAGATGTGTTATAATAAATAGTAAAGCCGGAGTGGCGGAATTGGCAGACGCGCTGTCTTGAGGGGGCAGTGCCCGAAAGGGCGTGCGGGTTCGACTCCCGCCTCCGGCACCAACAGACAATGAAGCTCATAAAACACAGTCTTTCCTTTTCCCTTGCAACCCTTCTGAGCAGGGTTTTAGGTTATGTTAGGGATGCCCTCATAGCATACCACTTTGGGGTCTCCCAGATAACAGATGCCTTTTTTGTTGCCTTTAGGCTACCCAACACCTTCAGAAGGCTCTTTGGGGAGGGTGGGTTCAACGCCGCCTTTGTGCCAATATACGCTAAGCAGGTAAAGGAGGGCAAAGAGAGGGAGTTTTTGAGATCTGCCTTGGGCTACTATTTACTCATAAACCTATCGGTAGTTCTTTTGGGAGTGTTATTTGCTGAATATCTCATAAGCATTATTGCACCGGGCTTGAGGACTAAGCCTTACTTTGATCTGGCAGTTTTTATGGGCAGATGGGTTTTTATATACCTTCTGTTTGTGGGTTTATCTGCCTTCTTTATGGCTCTTTTGAACACCCGGGGTGCGTTTTTTGTGCCTGCCTTTGCCCAAGCAGTTTTTAACATAGGCTTCTCTTTGATTATTGTCCTTTTTGCCCATAGCCTTGGCTATTATGCACTGATAGGTGGCGTTCTGGTGGGAGGCTTTTTACAGTTTGCCTTTCATCTACCCTTCTTGAGTGGCATTCCCTTGGGTTTTAGCCTTAGGCTCTATCCCGATGTTAAGCTTTTGTTCAAAAGGCTGATACCAGCCCTTATGGGCTTTGGCGTTGCCCAGCTCTCTTTTTTTATAGACACCTTTTTGGCTTCCTTTCTGGCTTTGGGTGCTATATCTTACCTTTATTATGCCAACAGGATATTCCAGCTACCTTTGGGTGCCATATCGGTGGGCGTGTCAAACTCTCTGCTTTCTGCCCTCTCTTTGGGTGAAGACAGAAGCAAAAGCATAACCTTGGCTATGCGTTTTTTGTTTTTGCTATCCTTTCCTGCAGTGGTGGGTCTTTTTGTCTTTTCGGAGCCGATCGTGAGGCTTTTATACGGTAGAGGAAACTTCTCCGGGGCAGATGTTTTAATGGTCTCCTATGTGCTAAAAGCTTACAGCTTGGGGCTTGTCTTTTTTTCCCTTCAAAAAGCCCTCAGCAGTGTATTTTTTGCCAAAGGGGACACCCTTACACCCATGAAAGCTAGCCTGTTGGCTATTTTGTCTGAGGGCATAAGTGCCTTTATTTATGCCTTTGTGCTAAAGCTTGGTGCGGTGGGTTTGGCTTTAGGCACCGCCACCTCCTCCGTCTTCTCCTTTGGATACCTTCTGAGAAAAACTTACCAATTGGTAGATTGGCAAACTTTAATGGAAAGTTCGGTAAAGGTAGCCTTTGCCAGCCTTCTGATGGGACTCTTTGGTCTATTTTTGAAAGACAAAATACACCTGCTTTTAGCAATACCTATGTGTATTATCCTTTACTTTAGCCTTTTGGTCCTTTTTAGGGAGGGACTACTGGTTGCTTTCCTGAACCTTGGCAAGGGCTTGGTTAAGAAGCTTTTGAACCCTTGAGCATCTTCTGCTTGCCTCGTTTTTGTGGATCACTCCCTTTGAGGCAGTATGCTGTATGATAGATATTACCTTTGGTAGATACTCCTTTGCCTCCTCCAGCTTACCTTCCTCTATAAGCTTTTTAAGGTTTCTTATGTAGGTCTTCATACGAGAAAGGTGATACCTATTTCTCAGTCTCCTTTTGGCATCCCTTCTCATGCGCTTTTCAGCCTGCTTTGTGTTCGGCATACAAAACCTCCAGCAAGGATTTTAACCTAATTCTCTAAAAATTATACCACAATAATCCTTTATAATACACTTTAAGGAGGTGTGCCATGAAGAAGACGTTGCTTTTGGGACTTTTCAGCTTAGGCTTTTTGGCGGTGTCCTGCCAACAAAAACCTGCAGAACAGCCTGCAGGAGAGCAAAAGCCCGCCGAACAGCAACGACAGCCCGCCCAACAACCTCAGCCTGCCCAACAACCTGAGCAACAACAGCCCTCCCAGCAACCCGCAGGAGAACAAAAACCCGCCAAGCAGCCAAAGTCTGAGACAAAGCCAGCCCAAACTACTGCAATGGCAGGAGCAGAGGATTTAGCTAAGGCTAAGGGCTGTTTTGCCTGCCACGCTGTAAACGCAAAGCAGGTGGGACCCGCCTTTAAGGATGTGGCAAAGAAGTATGCAGGCAAGCCAGATGCGGTAGCCCATCTAAGCGAAAAGATCAAGAAAGGTGGCGTTGGTGAATGGGGTAATGTGCCAATGCCCCCTCAAAATGTAACCGACGAGGAAGCAAAGAAGCTTGCAGAGTGGGTTCTCTCTTTTAAGTAATTTTTAAGGGGGCAATGCCCCATTTCTTTAACACGCGCTACCGGGTGCTCCTGAACAATCTGCACAGAGGATAACTCCTTTGGTGCCAAAGAACAGCTTGAGCCCTTCCTCTTCAAAGAAGGGGGCAATGTTTCCGCTCTTTACCTTCCACATGAAGTACTTTTCAAAGGCAGATTTTATGTAGTGTGCCCACATGCCTCTGCCAAACTTCACCTCAGCCCTTGGGGGTATAACTGGGTTTGCATAGAAAAAGGCAGCATCCCTTCCCATGTCTGCAATGCATATGGCAGAGAGCTCTGGGGCATACCTGTCTGGGGAGTTTCTCATGTCATTGACTATATTCTTTGCCACCGCCATAGCCATCTGCTCTATCATCATACCTGTCTTGGGTGCGCCGGTGGGTATGGGCGTTTGTTCCACAGGGGGTATGGCAGTTACGACGCCCACGCCGTAGATGTTCTTGTAAGTGGGGTTTTGAAAACACCTATTTATTGACGATTACCATCTTGTCGGCAGGGTTTGCCACTTTATCTCCAGCGGACGCAACCACCTCTGGACCCATGAACCTTGGCATCAGCATGGATAGCTTACAAGGCACCTCGTAGGTGTTGCCGTTTAGGTCCTCGTAAATTACCTTGTCTGGTTCCACCTTGGTGATCTTCACGTTGGCAATCCATTTTATGCTCCTTTCCGCAAAAAGGTCCTCCATTACTCTTCTTGAAGGTCCTACACCACCAAGCCCCAGATGACCCACGTAAGGCTCCGAAGTGATAAAAGTTATGGGCACCTTGTGTCTTATTCCTCCTCTTTTTGAGCTCATAATGTAGCATAAAGGCAAATTCATAAGCTGGTCCAAAACGGCTAACGCCGGGTATTGCACCAATCACAACAGGTCCCAGGTTCTTATAAAATCCCTCAAGCTTTTTCTGAAGTCGCAGGGCATGCTCTGCGGTGCATACAGAGGTAGAGTTTTGCTCTTGTCCCTCTGCACCAAAAACCAGCTTTTCAATTTCTTTACCGGATGTGGTCCAGAGTTTGTTGGCATCTGGGTCTATTCTCTCTTCATTCTCCGGCACATATTCAATACCATGCTTTGGCAGTAAACTTCCCAAAGGAATGCTTATGTCTTCAAACTTTCTCCAGCCCAACGCTAAGTGCGGATAAGAGAGTGTAAAACCAAAGTAGGGCCTGCCGGAGACTACTGTGATCCTCAGGCTTTTGTCCATCTTCCTTAGGTTGTAGGCGGTTGCTAAACCACCTATACCACCACCCAGTATAACCACATGCTTGCTCATAACACACCTTCAAAAATTAGATTAGCTTATAAAATTATAAGCATATCTTAAAGAATAGGCGTTCTGTTATAATCTTTGATTGGCATGATCCCTCTAAAGGATATAAACCCAAGCAGAAGCTTTCCAATCGTCAATTTAGCCATCATCCTTATTTGCTCTGTGGTATGGTTGTATGAGGTAAGCTTGAAAGAGTATGAGTTTAATGACTTTATTTATAACTTTGGTTTGGTACCGGCGGAAGCTTTTTCCAAACCCTACCAGTTGTTTACCCACATGTTTTTACACGGAAGCTGGCTTCACATCATTGGCAATATGTGGTTTTTGTGGGTTTTTGGAGATAATGTGGAAGATCGTTTGGGAAAGTTTAAATATCTGGTGTTTTATGTGCTGTGTGGTCTTGGTGCGGCGGTTATTCAATCCCTTGTTAGTTTTTTAACGGGTGCGGTGCACGTGCCTATGGTGGGTGCCAGCGGGGCTATAAGCGGAGTGCTGGGGGCATACCTTTATCTTTTCCCACATGCTCGCATTCTTGCCCTTGTGCCCATTTTCTTTTTCTTAACCTTTGTGGAACTGCCGGCAGTATTTTTTATAGGCATGTGGGTGTTCATTCAGATTATAAACGGGCTGATTACACTGCCCTTTGCAGGTATGGGTGGAGTGGCTTGGTTTGCCCACATAGGTGGATTTTTTGTAGGCTACAAACTCGTTAGAGTGTTTTACAGGAGGAGGTCATATTGGTAAGACATGGGCTTTTGATAAGCGGTTTGATATTGTTGGGTTCACTGTTAGTTTTGCTGTTAGTTAGAAGGCTGTTTTTTGGCTTTATAAAAAGATCTTCCCACGACTATGCGGTAATGCTTCTTCGGTTACTCCGCCTACCTTCTTTGTTTTGGGTAATTGTTATTAGCCTTTACCCTACGGTAAACCTCAGCCCTAGGCAACTTTCGGGGTACTCCTCGGTAGTAGAAAAGGTTTTAGTATCCCTATTGATCCTTTCTATAACCTCGTTTTTTTCTAATCTTCTTCCTGAACTTTTGCAGGTTTATATTTCAAAGGCAAACTTAAAATTTCCCATAACTGGTATTGTCTTTGTGATAATTAAACTGCTCGTCTTTATTTTGGGTGCTATAACCGTCTCATCTTATCTTGGTATTCAGGTAGCCCATTTTATAACTACCCTGGGCGTTGCTGGACTTGCGGTCTCCCTTGCCCTTCAGGGCACGCTTTCTAACATCTTTTCCGGGCTTAACCTAATTGCCAGCAGACAAATTGAAGTGGGAGATTTTGTTAGGTTAGAAAACGGTGAAGAAGGTTATGTGGAAGACATAACATGGATGAACATTACAGTTTCCGTTGTGATCCCATATTCTTCGGACCTTGAAAAAGCAGAAGTGCGGACCCAAGCTTTGAGCCATCCGTGCGCTACAGTGCCTTTACAGAACTTGGGATCACCTTAAACACCACGCTTAGAGTTCTTAACCCAGATAGTCAGTTTCTTATCCGCCACGAGTTTATAAAGAGGCTCAAAAAGGTCTACGAAAGGGAGGGAATAGCCTTCATTCAACTTTTAGTACCACCTTTCCGAAGTGCTTAGAGCTTTCCAAATATCTGTGGGCTTCTTGGGCATCCTTGAGGTCAAAAACCTTATCCACCACTGGCTTTAAAAGTCCCCTCTCGAAGAGTTCGGTGATCTTAAAGAGGTCTGCCCTTGGTCCCATATAAACACCCAAAAGTTCAATTTCCCTAACAAAAACATACCTTATATCTATCTCCGCCTTTGAACCCGTGGTAGTGCCAAAGAAAACAAGCCTTCCACCCTTTTTAAGACATTCCACGCTTCTCCAAAAGGTTGCCTCCCCCACATGGTCCATAACAATGTCCACTCCCTCTTTGAACAGTTCTCTAACCCTCTTTACCACGTCTTCTTCATAGTGGTTTATGACCACATCCGCCCCAAGGTTTTTGCACATCTTTGCCTTCCTTTCGTCCCCCGCAGTGGCTATCACAAAAGCACCAAAAAGCTTGGCTACTTGTATTCCCGCAACGCCTACACCCGAGGAACCAGCCCATATTAAAACCCTGCTGTGGGGCTTTAGCCCTCCCTTCCTAACCAGGGCATTCCAAACGGTTAAAAAGGTGAGGGGATAGCTGGCAGACTCTTCAAAGCTCAAACTTTTTGGTTTTGGCAGAACATTCCTTGCGGGCACCTTTACAAACTCCGCATAACCACCTTTGCTCTTTAGCCCAAGTATATCGTAATCTTTACAGAGGTTGTCCCTTCCAGACTGACACTCATAACACACGCCACAGGACAAGCCAGGGGCAACTATTACCTCATCTCCCACCTTTATATTTTTCACCAAAGAACCAACCCTTTCCACAACTCCGCTAACATCTGAACCGAGTATGTGGGGAAGCTCTGGCTTGACCGCCAAAGCACCCATTCTGACCCATACATCCAGATGGTTAAGGGCAACAGCCTTCACCCTAACAAGGACTTCATCCTCTTTTATATCCGGGATGGGAAAATCTTCCACATACTTTAAGTTCTTTTCGTCTCCAAAGTTCCCTAAAATTACCGCTTTCATGGAAGGATATTATAGAGGCTGTTCTAAAAATCCCTCGTTGGGATCGTCCCTCCAGCCTCTAAGGGAACTAACCCTTCCCTCACCCTATCCCACACTCCTTCCACCAACACCGGCTTCAGAGGAGAAAGGTCCCTTGGCAAGACCTTTCCAAGGATAGGGAAGAGGAGGGCTACCTTCAGAACCTGCTGGACAATGGCAAGGATTTTAAAGTCCTTCCCGTCTTCAGGGTT
>Ga0080007_1041512_pt1 | contig 10546 bp, 10 predicted proteins | sample OctOCTMetagenome_FD_69210 | JGI IMG/M metagenome (GOLD analysis project Ga0080007, IMG submission 69210) | Hot spring and microbial mat streamer communities from Octopus Spring Streamers, Yellowstone National Park, USA - OCT_B (SPADES... | ecosystem: Environmental > Aquatic > Thermal springs >...
GCAGCAAGACAAATTAAATGTAATTCTAAACCTCTACATTTCAATAGCTTTTCTATTTCAAGCATTGTTAATTCTTTATTCGATAAAGCTTTTTCTACTATACTTACAATTTCAGGGTCTGTTATTTTTTCAATTGATTCGAGCTTCATAGCGGTTATTCCACCACATAGCCATTCTCATCTACAAGATTTAAAGCAATCTTCTTCACTTCATCAGATAAAAAACCATTCTTATTCAGATATTCAGGATATACTGGTAATCTCTGTTTTAAAACGAAACCGTCTCTTGCAAGTTCTTTTCTTATAAATTCGATATGTGGCCAAGGCTTTTCAGGATTTACATAATCGATCGTTAACGGTGAAATACCACCTAAATCGTTTACACCAGCTTTAATGAGCTGTCTAACGTTCAAATATAAATTCGGAGGAGCTTGAAGATTCATGTCTCCTAATATGATTCTACTCAACGCTAAAAATTTCAAGAAGTACCGTTCAAAAGGTGGGGAGAAACTTTCCATTGCAATTCCTTTTTTAGGTATAAACGGTTGAATTATGACTTCCTGTATATGTCCACATTTTTCGTGAATTGCTCTTATCACAAATAGTGAACGAATTGCCTCTTCAGGTGTCTCCCCTATCCCGAGAAGTATGCCCGTAGTAAAAGGGATTTTTAATTTTCCAGCTTCTTCAATAACCTTAATTCTTAGTTTAGGATTTTTGCTTGGTGAAAATTCATGAGGCATGCCTTTTTGCATCAACCTTTCAGATATATTTTCTAACATAAGTCCTAAGCTTGCATTGTATTTTTTTAGCTTTTCCATTTCGTGACTAGTTAGAAGACCTGCATTAGTATGTGTTAGTATTCCTAGTTCTAATAATATTTTTGAGACATTGTAAAGCCATTCTACTGTGCTACTCACATTTTTATTTTTTAGGAAGTTTTTAGCTTCTGCATATTTTATCTCAGGTCTCTCACCCGTCATTAAAAGTGCTTCAGTGCATCCTAATTCTAAACCTCTTTTCGTTATATCGATAATTTCATCTAGTTCTAAATAACGTCCACCTTTGTCTGGCTCCTTCTTGTAAATGCAGTATAAACAGTTATCTTTGCAAAGCGTAGTAATCGGTATAAATATTTTTCTTGAATATGAGATTACATTTCCTTTAAAGATGTTACGTAGCATTGATGCAATTTTGAAAATTTCCTCCATATTCATTTCATAAAAAATTTTTACAGCTTGTTCATATGTTATTGCTTCGCTAAGTCTTATCGCCTGTTCTGAGTTCATCCACGTAAATTCTCTGTTGGCTTTATTTTAGGATTTTCCTAAGTTTGATGGGGGTGCTCTCAAATTGGTTTTACCCCCCTCTTTCCTATCCTTACGAGGTTATGCAGAATTGTTACCGCCGTTATTATCTCCTCTATGCTCTTCAGAGTCTTCGCGTTTATGTTGTTGTGGAACCTCTCTCAGTCCCGTTTCTTCAATTCCCTGAACAACCTCTCTGTCTGCGATGTCTGAAGAGCCTGGTGAACGAGTCCAACACCGCATTGATGACGTGCATCATGGCTAAAAACAATCCCAAAATGCTTAAGTAAAACTTGTCAGTACAGACGGTTAAATTTGTTATCATTTTAAACTGCAATTGCAGCAACTAACTTGACAGTACCTTATATCTAACATGTATTTCTTTTCTGCACTCACATAACGATACATGATAGGGCTCAAGCTTCACTGCGTCTTCTACTGAGCTGAACCCTTCACCCTCAACTAGACTCACTGCGTCGCGACCTCCGAAAATATAGGGGGATATCGTAAGCCAAAGCTCGTCAACCACATTGTCTTTAAATAAAGTCCATAAGAGTCCACCACCACCCTCTGCCATAACCTTTCTATAGCCCCTCTTGTATAATAGTGATAGAGCTTCATACATATTTATCGGCGGCTCATTGCCTATTATTAATACTTCGACCCCCATCTTCCTTAGGGCCTCAACCTTTTCGCCTGACGCCTTGCCGGTAGTAAGCACTAGTGTATTAGCGGTTCTTAGTGTGAACACCCTAGCGTTGAGCGGGGCTCTGAGCAGTCCATCGACCACAATTCTATCTGGGTTACGCCCCTCTACATACTTCAATCTAAGGGAGGGGTCGTCGACTATAATAGTGTTAGCCCCTACCATAATGGCATCACTTGAAGCCCTTAATTGGTGAAGCCTCCTAAGATCATGGGGACAACTTAGTTGGCTAAAGCCTGTCTTGCTCGCTAACCTCCCATCGACGGTTATTGTAGAATATACCACTAGATAGGGCCTAGGCTTCGAGACCTCCATCAACGACCTATAAACATTACACTGTAATATATAGCTACTGGTTCTCTACGCGATCACCCGCAAGCTCTTCGACGAGCTGCTAGAGGACAAGGTCGAAGACGGAGAGGACGTGGGAAAGGTTTCTGGTCAACTTCTGATCGCTACGCGAGAGTTAGAAGCCTATCAGATGCAGCTCGGCTCGAGGGTGTCTTCGGCTCCACGACCGAATGGAACTCAGCTATAGAACCTAGGTATCAAATAAACCCTTATCTATATTTTATTATTTGCAGAATAGCAAGAGGTGAACCTCTTTTAACCAACGATGCGTAAATGTCCCTGGACTTTGAAATGTGAAATTCATCAGCGTTTAGAATAATAAAGTCCGCTTTCACCCCTTCTTCTATTATATTATCTACCCCTAGTGTTTTAATCTTGCTAGCATTTACGGTAGCCATTTTTAAAATATCTTTCGCATCCACACGCTTCCCACTCAGCCTGAGTATGTCATAAGCTGCCTCCATTTCACGCCACAAGTCAGGCTCAACTATTCCAGCGTTATCTGTTCCGAGAAGCACATCAACGCCGTGAGTTAATAATTCCGCTAATGGTGGTATGCCAGCACCCAGCTTCATGTTAGACCTAGGGCAAACAACAACAGTTTTTCCCCTCTCAGCTAAAACTTCGATGTCTTCCCTCTTAAGGTGAGTTACATGAACTAAAATATCAGCGTCCAATTGATTAATTGCCAATTCAAAATCCCCTCGCTCATAATCCACCTTATTCTCCGCCACGTGAGTAGATATCAGCTTCCCTTCAGCCCTACAGATCTCTTTCAAACTTACTAACTTGTCTCTTGTATACCTAAGGGGCGAATCTAGGCCTAATCCATCGGCATCCCTCAGCACCTCTAAAACACCTATCTCCCCCCTAGGTCGTCCCAATAGAATAGATCTTATATTGTATTTTTTAGCAGCCTCCTTTATTATTTTGTTAGCTTGCGGGAGTTCTGAAAATATAATTGTTGTAGTTACCCCGGACCGGTAGAGCTTAGCAAAGACACTGCTGCAGGCATTAGTTATATCCTCCACGGTCAACGATGAAAGAAGCCTGTGCTTTAGACCGTGAGGCTCACTCACTGCCTCCTCTAAACTAAGGTTTGCTTCGTATTCCGGGAAAGCATAGTCGAGTATATGCAGGTGGGCGTTTATAAGGGCAGGTATAGCTATTCCATGTCTCAAATCCATGGAGGCATCACCAACATAGCCGCGTCCTATATGAGTGACTGTCCCATCAACTACCTCAATATGCACCTCTTTAACTAATTCTAAGTCTTGTCCCACCAATGCATAACCTACATTGATGATCATGTGCTTTCCCTCAGAATAAATATTTTGTTACTCCACTCCTTATTTCTAATTATATCGAGGGCTTGTGCTGCAAGCCTTAAAGCATCCCTCGGTTTTAAAGCTATTCCAACACCAGCTTTGATGTTATCCGTCACCACAATATTTAGAAAGACCTCAATACGTTCACAAGGTACAAAACAAATGAAATTGTCACCTCCAGCATAATAGGTTAATCCGCCATGTTTGGTTGATGCTTGCCTTACCTTCTGAAACAACATATTTATTAAACCTTCAGCATCCAAGAAACGCAAACTATGCATAAACCTATTGTAACCGTCTAAGTCAAGGTGGACAACTGCTGTCTCTTCCAACTCATTTACCTTTTCTGAACCTTCAACAAACTTGCTAGCCTCCTTCAAATTCTCTATAGCTTCAGTATAGGAGTGACCAGATCCGATGTACGTGTTAAATGCAACAGGCACTTCATTGCATATACTGTTCACTGTTTCGATAAAATCTTCAACACGTGCCGCATTAATTATTACTATATATGAGTCATAAGTTAGTGGTATACTGAACATACCCATCTTCGCACTCTCGACCACTAAGCTTCTGTAAATGGTGGCCTGTGTCGCCTGAATTACCCACTCCCTATCGTATCCAATGGATTTTATCCAACTCTCATAATCTTTTAAGTGGACGAGCCCAACACGTATCATACTTTCTCTAACCTTTCTATCTTCCCGAGCTTATATATATCCTCTTCAGCTCTGAAGCTGCCTCTACTGCAGTTTTTACAGCCCTCTTAGCATACTCATCTATTCTCTCCTGAGCCTGCGTCCTTGTAACGCCTGGGCCTATAATGCCTAATTAAACTAGTTTTCCAAACTTTACGCTCAAGCCTAAGAGTTTACGGGCCGCTTGATGAGTTACAACCTCGTCGTGTTTGTCTCTCCTTGTATCACAGCTCCAAGTGTGATTACGGCGTCCACACCTTCTCTACGAAGCGGCTTAGCAACGGCGGCCGGGACCTCAATCGTTCAGGGAACCTCAACTATAACCTTTACCTCAGCCCCTAAAGACTCTGTGGTAGAGAGGACCCTTTGCAACATTATGTAAGTTATGTCGAAGTTAAACCTCGATACCACTATGGCTAACCTCACCTCTTTCACAACGTCACCCCCTTACTGATCTGACGTCAGGCACACCTTGCCTTAGGCCCAAACCTGTATAAGGTGCGAGCCCCTCCCTGCCCTTGCTGAGTAAGGTGACAAGATTTAGTGTGCTTCTTAGCCCTGTCAATCGCTATCTTTTAGAGCGTTTCCTCATCCTCAACTTCATCCTCCTACACAGTCACATCTATTATATGCTTTCCGGTTAAAAAATGCATAAAGATTAAACCTACACTAATTGCCAAGTAGCTTTACTTATCGACAGGGCTAGCTCCGACCCACCTGGATGTTATAGCTGCGTCTGTTTCCTTTAGAACTCTCTTAGCGGCTACGCGTATATCCTTAATTCCCGGAACGATATATCATATAATCACAACCTTTGGGATGTGCTTTGTAATGAGCTCTAATTCTGGTTTAGCCATATCGATCTTTGCGAACGTCGTATCAACAACCCCTACAGTGTTCGCCATGATTAAATCACCCCGTTTTCACATGCGTTAAGCACGTCATCGCTTGTTAACAATGTCAACCCTCTTTCCTCAGCAAACCTTTTCGCCTCGTTAAAGCTTATCGAACTCCCTTCATTCAACATCTCGGCAAACACGACGCTCAGGACTAGACCGGCAAGTTTCGCAAGTGACACCGCTAACTCAAACAGTCGAGCTGCTGCCAACGGCTTACGTCTTTTTGAGGGCCGTCCTTGAGTACCCAAAAATGTTCGGAGAGCGCCTGGTGAAGGATGTGGAGCGGTGGGGCAGATGGGTCACGGATAGACTCCGAAAGGACCCCGACGTGAAGGGACTCTACGACAAGGAGACGATAGGAGGAGGGACAGGGGGGAGGCCAAGAAAGGACGGCGTCTCAGGCGCATACGTCTATAAGACCAACACCCTCAATACGCCGATAGAGGTGGCCGAGAAGACCTAGTTATTCGATGATCAAGTCGGACTTGAAAGGGCTGGCTGGGTCTTGCTGTGTAGGTGATATGAAAGCATAGACAGTTAAGACTTAAATCACGTAACAGACACAACGGATAACGTGAGAAAGTCCGTTCTTCTTCTGGTTTCGGCGTTCCTCGTCGCCACACCGCTCCTGTCCAGCACGGCCAGTGCTGTGATGTTCGGGACCGTAGATCAAGAGAACAACTACCCGTACGTTGGGCTCGTCTTGTTCTACGATGAGAACCTGGTGCCCCTTTGGCGCTGCTCCGGAGCCTTGATTTCCGAGAGGGTTTTCCTGACAGCAGGACACTGTACTGGCTACGATCCGGAGCTCGGGCTTGCTCCCGCAAGGGCACAGGTATGGTTCGATGTGGGGCCGATACCAAGAGATCCCAGCTGGCAACCAGGGATGTCCTGTCTCGGCGATTTCACCGGGTATCCTTGTGCAGGAGGCTACTGGGGCACACCACATGCCCACCCCGAGTGGACCGGCTACCTCACGATACCGAACACGCATGACGTCGGTGTGGTCGTGCTCGACGAAACAGTCCAGATGCCTAAGTACGGCAAGCTGGCTCCGATTGACTACCTGGACGACCTGGCAGTGAGGAGGGGTCTGAAGAACGTCAAGTTCACGGTCGTCGGCTACGGACTCCAGATGGTCAGGCCGCACATCTTGGCTGAGAGGACGCGTTACGTCGCTGAGGTCATGCTGGTCGACCTCAGAAGCGCGCTTAATGACGGATACAACATCCAGTTCACGAGCAACCCTGGACGGGGCACAGGGCCTGGCGGTGTCTGCTTCGGTGACTCTGGAGGCCCAGTCATACACAAAGGATCTTACGGTGAGGTCATTGTCGCCGTCAACTCCTTCGTCCTCAACCAGAACTGCATGGGAACGGCCTTCGCCTTCAGGGTTGACACAGCCGAGGCATGGGAGCTGCTCGAACAATACGTCTGACTATATGGCAGATCACTTTGTAACGCCATATCATACTCGAACCTATTTCTCGTTTTGGTTTGTGATATGTGCTTTTTATGAAGTCCGTTTTAATTTAATGCAAGTATCTTCGACCACCCTTCAAGGGTCAGATATTTGCCTTCATCGATAATCTCTGCATCCTTCAAGTAATCTTCAAAACACATAGCTAGAGCCTTCCCAAAGGGTCTTATTTTGGCGCGCCAAGAGAGCATCCCTAGTGAAATCAGCTTTTGAAGACTCTCTTTCCCCAACCACTCAGGATATCTAAGCCCCTTGTAGATGAAGAAGCAGGCGAGGACATCGGTGAATGTAATGTTCTCTTCAACCAGTCTTCCTATCTTCTTTAGTGCCTCTACGTTCTCACTCATCTTCTTACTAATCTTTGCCAGCTTTTTAGGGAACTTGAGAAACACGTAATTCATAACGTTCTGGATCCGGTATTTCCATATACCGATTTTCGTTTCGGGCAGTTTTCCACTGCCCTCTAGTATCCTGAAGAGCAGCGATTGGAGGAATTTACCTGCTTGCGTCAGCATAATTCCCTGCTGATTTACTTCAATAAACCCGAAAGTCCAGGCGTCGTGTATCAACTTCTCTAACTTCATGTCATCGACTCCCATACCAGTAAGCAATGCGTCGCAAACAGGCCTCTCGTATCTAGGCTCGACTGCCAAGACGAGGTATGCAGCAAGTTCCGGGTAAACGCTCGAGAGAAGCATCTTGACGAGTACCGAGGTTGTGTGGACAGATCCTAGCCTAGTTCCGTCCAGCATCCCGATCCTTTCCCTCGACCTCCTGACCTTTTTCTCCCTCAACATCTCCAACCTTCCGGCATTCTTCAACGCCTCCTCCAGCGAACGTTTCGCCCCTTCGACGAGGGGGCCGATGAGCTCCCTTCTTGTGACCTTCTTCCTTAGGATGAGCTTCTGCTCGTCGAGCTTGACGGGTTGGAAGTCGTAGGAGTTCGAGATTTTTGCCAACTCGATGAAGAGCTCCCTCTCGCTCACAAAGCCGGTGACAACCTTACTCCACGCAACCCTCATGACGACGGCATTGTTACGCAGACTCAGGGTTGCTTCTTCGACCCATGGATTCGGATCGACCGACAACCTGATCAGCAGAGATGGAAACTTCTGAGCGAGACGACGTATCTCAAGTCGTTTGAACCTATCCTCGAGAAGGACTTCGCACGCGACGACCTGCTGACCCCCTTTGGTCTGGACGAACTTCTCCAGCTCCGTGAGCAGACTCGGGAGTCTCCGTGCAGACTTGGTGCCTCCTCCCATCATTTACACTGCGTTCCGAAAATGTTACTTAAGCAGAGAGAGTGCGCGGAGAGTGAAAGTGGACATAGGGTTGAATGGAGGACGATCCTCAAAAATTAGATACATATAGAAGTCATTAGCTTGTTGATATTGCGGAAAGCGGGGTTGTCGGCCCCGCAAGGTGACCGCTTTGTCTCCTAGCATGTCTTCTCAAGACGGTCAGACGGGTCCTGGGGCCCCTGGGGTCTCGGGTTCCGGGACCGATCTGAGACAGAGGCTGCTGCAGAAGTACGCGAAGAAGGGGCTGCTGGTCCTGACGGTCGTGGACGTCAACGTGGACGACGCGATCGTTGCCCTCTTCGAGGTGAGGCTGCTGCTCCATCTGATGAGGACGAGGAGGACTTGGAGGAACACGGGGAAGCTGCTCTTCGTCAGGAAGGTTAACAGGATGTCGATGAGGGTCTACGGGAGGCCTGCTACCTCATGGCTCAGGTACGCGAAGAACTTGGACGAGGACTGGGTCCAAGTCCGTCGCTCTGGTGAAGAGGTTCATGGCTAGGAGTCATGCTGTCGTTGTCGAGGACCTCAATCCTCAAAGACTGAGGGAGAAGCTGAAGTCGAAGGACCCGGAAAAGGCCTATCTGTTCAACACTTGGCCCGTTGCGAAGATCCTAAGGAGGGTTAGAGCCGTCGCCGAGAGGGCGGAAAGTTGCTGGTGGTCCCGCCGAACTACACCAGCTCGATCTGCATCAGGTGCCTGACGCTGATGGAACACGAGGGCGGAAAATGGAACAGGTTGAGGTGTCCCAAGTGCGGATACAACGATGACGGGGATCACGTGGCCGTGTGGAACTTGGCGAAGAGCGCGCTGGTGGTGCTGGGATTCCACTACCTCGACACTTATCTCGGAAGGAACATCAAGGCTTACAAGGAGGCGATAGATGAGCTGACGCCTGCGCTGATAAAGGCCCTCTCCCAGTCCCCCAAGTCAGGGCCTGGGGTTTCGGAGGAGGGAGGGGAGGTGTCCTCTCCCCGTACCCCTCCGGAGCCGCCGGGGGCTCGGGGTGACTCGGGAGAGGGCACTAATGAACCTTCCTCCGATGATGCGCCGCAGAACCAGGACCGCCCGGCCTGAGACCCCGCCGGGCGATAGGGGTTCGGGTGTCCCCTGCCCTGAGGGATAGGTCTGGGAAGGGGCCTGAGAGAAGAGCGAGGAGATGGTTGGCGAAGAGGGGCGAGCACGGGTGACTGCGGAATACCGGCAGATGACGGAAGAGGCAAACGAAACCCACCCCCTTTTTCTCCCCCCTGGCGTCTATAGGCTCCCGCACATTAATTCAAAACAATTTTTCTCCTATTATCTTTCGATCCTACAGGTAATCCCTCCTCTTAAGAAACTCTTTACTGTAGTTCTCTTCACAGCAGGCTTAAGCTTGGAATAACTTATTACTAATAACTTTTACTGCTGATGAAAAAGAGTCGGTAACTACAATTGCAGCAATGCATAATATCCTTATGGCAGGAGAGAGAGGGCAATATTAGCATGACAGTACCGCTCGTCCTTTATCTTTAAGTAGCGACCACTTAATTATATATGAGTTGAGGCTGGCGATTGGGCTGAGCATACCCGTTGGTTTGCAACCTCTCACGAATACTATCAGAGTTGCGCAGCTCGCCGAAGAGCTCGGCTATGAGTCCTTCTTTATTCACGAGAACCCCATGTACGGCGATGCACTCGTTGCAGCGTATGCTATTTTGAGAGCAACCTCTAGGATCAGAGTGTGTACAGGGGTTGTGAGCGTCGTGACAAGACATCCCGCGATGATAGCGGCCTCGGCGATAATGCTGCAGAATGAGGGTGGGGGCAGGTTCATTCTTGGTCTTGGACTAGGTGGATTCCCATGGTTGCCTCTGATCGGAGTCGATATTCAACCAGTGGAGGTGACTAAACCTTTGCGAAGGATTATTGAGGCTGTTAATGTGATTCGTGCGTTGATCAACGGTGAGCCAGCCGTAGTGGAAGGAACCTTTTACAGAGTTAGGGGCTTTAGGTCAGCGATTAGACCGTCAAGTTACATTCCTATCTATATTGCATCCCTGAGCAAGAGGACCCTAAGTTATTCGCCAAAGATTGCCGATGGTGTGATTACAAGTCCGGGCGTCTTGACACCCAAGCAAGTTGAAGAGCTAGTTTCGTGGGTTAAAATGGGTGAAGAGAAATATGGGAAGAAGGTAGAGAAGGTCGCGTACCTGCTGACCTGCGTGGCTAGCAATGAGCGTGAAGCGTATGATTTGGTTAAAAGGGATCCATTCTTCATTTACCAACTCTCGGAGGTTGTAAGCGAGAGTAGCCTTGTGGACTATGGTGTTGACGTAAGCTCTCTTCCAGAGATCAGGGATGCTTGGCGCAGAAGGGACCTCAGGAGGGCCGCTGAACTGGTGAGCGATGATATGGTACAGGTCCTCAGTGCGTCGGGCACAGCTGAAAACGTTATTGAGAAGGTTGATGAATATGGTAAGAGTGGAGTGGACCT
>Ga0080007_1043786_pt1 | contig 10529 bp, 9 predicted proteins | sample OctOCTMetagenome_FD_69210 | JGI IMG/M metagenome (GOLD analysis project Ga0080007, IMG submission 69210) | Hot spring and microbial mat streamer communities from Octopus Spring Streamers, Yellowstone National Park, USA - OCT_B (SPADES... | ecosystem: Environmental > Aquatic > Thermal springs >...
ATTTTATATTCTACATTTGGCTCATGACTAACTACGATTTCAAAAACTATATCAGGTGGAATTTCTAATATATGCTCTGTAATTGTTTTAAGTTTCTCCTTACTAATCAAAACAATATCTGAATTTAGATAGGTAAGAGGACTTTTACTAATTAAGATAGATATTTCGCCTGAAAGAATCCAATAATTCTTTGAATAATTTTTAGTTAAATACCAAGATAATTTATTAACCCAAACACTATGGAAAACACCCCAAGGCATACCTTCAACTCCTATACCCTCAATAACTTCAAAAATCTCTTCTGGTATCTTATCTTCCAACAAGTCTTTATAAGTATAAATTTTTAAAAACGTTTGTTTCATTTCTAAATCTTAAAGCGTGAAAGGAGAATTTTCTTTCCTTCTATAATTTCAATTTTTTTATTAAATGGATATTCTGCTTTATTTCCTTCTTTGTCAATTACTATTACTTTTTTGCTTTCAGGATAAATCCAAAATTGCTTTAATACGCCGATTTCTTTATATGCTTTCATTTTATATTCTACATTTGGCTCATAGCTAACTACGATTTCAAAAACTATATCAGGTGGAATTTCTAATATGCTCTTTGTAGGTTTTGGAAGTCTTTTTCTACTAATTAAAACTATATCGGCATTCAAATAAGTAAGCGGGACTTTATTTATTAAAATTAATATTTCTCCTCCTAATACATGATATTTGTTTTTAAAGTGTTTCATTAAGAACTCCCCTAAAATCATTACCCAAGCTCCATGTAAAGAACTTGTAGCCATACCTTTAACTCCTATACCCTCAATAACTTCAAAGACATCTTCTGGTATCTTATTTTCGGTTAAATCCTCATAAGTATAAATTTTTTCAGTAATCTGTTTCATAATTTAAATTTTAAAGCTTTAAAATTTCAATTTGATGAAAAAGAATTTAGTCATTTACGATGGAAATTGTAGGTTATGTAAAATGTTTTCAAAAATGATAGTTAGTCCTCATTTTGAATTTAATCCAAATAATAATACTGATGAGCTAATTTATATTGAAGATGATAAAATTTATAAAGGTTTTTATGCTGTTAGGAGAATAGCTTTGAAAATTCCTTACTTTTGGATATTTCTTCCAATTCTTTACTTTCCTTTTTTTGACAGAATAGGAACTAAAATTTACAAATTTATTTCAAGGCACAGGAAATGGATTTAAATGCAAGTGTAAAGTTTTTAAAAGGAATAGGTGAAATTAGGGCAAAAAAATTAAGTAAGCTAAGTATTAAAACAATTAAAGATTTAATTTATCATATTCCAAGAAGATATATAGATAGGACGCAAATTTCTCAATTAAATGGCACTCTTCTTGGTAAGGATGTTGCTATTGTTGGAGAAGTTGTGTCAAAAGGCAATGTTAGCGATGAAAATATTGTAATTTTAAAATGTAATAAAGAATTCGTTGAGCTTGTTTGGAAAAAATCACCTTTCATTTTATCGTATTTCAATAAGTCAGATAAAGTAATTGCTGCAGGAAAATTATACAAATTCAAAAATTCTTATAGAATTCTCTTTCCTGAATTTGAAATAATAAAAGATAATAAAAATAGCTCACTAATTGGAGTAATTCCAATTTATCCCTTAACAGAAAGAATAACTAATGAATTTTTAAGGGAAATTATTGCTTTTGTTTTAGACAATTATAAAAATGAAATTTTAGAGCAGTTGGATATTTTGCCTGATGAAATAAAAAGGATTAGAAATATCCCTGATAAATGGACAATTTTAAATTCAATTCACAGACCACAAAAAATATCAGATGCTATTGAAGCAAGAAAAGTACTTGTATATGAAGAAATGTTAATTTTCTTTTTAAATTTACTTTTATCAACGCACTATAAGGAATTATTTGCTCCTAAGCTTGAAAGAAAAGGACACTTAACAGATAAACTTATTCAAAAATTACCATTTAGTTTAACAAATGCTCAAAAAAAGGTTATTTCAGAAATTGAAGAGGATTTAAATAAAACAATACCAATGCATAGATTACTTCAAGGTGATGTAGGAAGTGGTAAAACAATTGTTGCTTTATATGCTTCACTAATTGCTATTGAAAATGGTTATCAATCCGCTATTATGGCACCAACGGAAATTTTAGCAGAGCAATTATATAATGTTATTAGTTATTGGACATTTGGACTTAATGTAAATGTAGCACTTCTTACAAGTGATATAAAACAAAGTATAAAATATAAAATTTTGAAAGATTTAAGTGATGGCAAAATTGATTTAATTATTGGAACACATGCTTTAATTGTTGAAGATGTTAAATTTAAAAAACTTGGACTTGTTATAATTGATGAGCAACATAGATTTGGTGTTAATCAAAGAGCATTATTGCTTAAAAAATCAAAAGAATGGACACCTCATTTTTTAGTAATGACAGCAACACCAATTCCAAGAACATTAGCATTAACACTTTATGGAGATTTAGATGTTTCAATTATTGATGAAAAACCATTTAATCCAAAAATTATTACAAAATGGGTTTTTGAGGATAAAAGACAAGTTGTATATAATTGGCTATTTAAGGAAATTTTAGAAAAAAATAAACAAGCTTATGTTGTTGCGCCACTAATAGAGCAAAGTGAGAAACTTCAAGTTAAAGCAGTTGAAGAAATTTATAATTTTATAAATAGTATTAAACCTCCTGAAATTTTAGTAGGTATTGTTCATGGAAGAATGAATAGAGAAGAAAGACAAAAGAATATGCAAGATTTCAGAAATGGAAAATTTCACATTTTAGTAGCAACAACAGTTATAGAAGTTGGTATTGATATTCCAAATGCTACTATTATGATTATTGAGCATGCTGAAAGATTTGGAATATCTCAATTACATCAATTAAGGGGAAGAATAGCAAGGTCAAATTCAACTGCTTATTGTGTTTTAATAACACCAAGAGAAGTTAGTGATGATGCTAAAAAGAGACTTCAAGCACTTGTTGAATTAACAGATGGATTTAAATTATCTGAAATTGATTTAGAAATAAGAGGACCTGGTGATTTACTTGGAACAAGACAGCATGGAATTATGGAATTTAAATTTACAAATCTATTAGATAGTGAGCATAAGAAAATTATTTCAATAGCAAGAAAAGATGCTATTTTGCTCCTTCAAAAAGACCCAAAACTTAAAAATTATCCAAAACTTTTAAAAGCAGTTGAAAGTTATAAAAAAGAATTAGATATTTTAGTGGGTTGAAATTTTGAAAATTTATGCTTTAAAATTTTAGAGCTATGACATGGTTAATAATGTTAAATGAGTTCCTTGAGGCTCAAAGAATAACGGAGGCACCTGCTCTTTCAAAGAGCAGGCAAATTATCAAAACTGACAAATATAGCTGGGACTGGAATGTGATATATAGAGATAAGGATAATTCTACGATATTAGCTACTTGTGGTGTTGCCGGAATTTATGATAATACTTGGAATAATCGTGGATTTATCTTTGCTTGGGCTAAGACATATAATAATTTAGCTTTACAATCTACTGACTTTGGAAGATATAATTTATCATTTGGATTTATTTGCTCCTATGCAGGCTCGCCTGAAACTTGGAGTGGGAATATTACAAATTATATGTGGTGGGCAACTGCTAGCTTTTATCATACAAATAATCAAAATGGTAAGTGTTATGATTTACTTTTTACCCATAGTGGTTCAAATTGCACTAGTAACATAGATATAGGACTCTTTGGGACAGGTGAATGTATAAATCCTCCTGCATGCACAATAAGGTGGGGTGATTATTATGTTGATGGATATGCAGATGGTGGTCATGAATATACAGGAGGAGTTACGACTTATGCGGGATGGGGTCTTTGGGGTGCTAATATTCCTACAACAAATTTAGCTCCATATCTTTTCATTATTTATAATTCTGCTTCTAATAATAATGATTTGGCAATAGCTTTTCATCAAAACCTATTTGATACCCAACAAAGAGGAGAAGAAGCATATTTTCAAAATAGTGTAGGTGGTGGAACAGGACTAAGCGCTTGTGAGGCGGTAATTATGACAGGAACAGGGACAAGATGGGGTGTGGGTTGGATGGGTTTGAGTGTAGGGTCAGGTGATTATACTTCATATTTTGGATGGTATAGAATTTGGGATATTTCATATAGAACTGCTTATAATAGAAACTATGGAGGTTTATTTAGATGGACGCATAATGGCAACGCAAGATGGACAGGATTTGGAGCAACTCATAATTCAAATAATTTAAATGTTCATTTAACAGATATACACTCTACTTCTAACTTATGTGTAAATCAAAGATTAGTATCTTCTGAAAATATTGGAACAACAACTGATTTTGTCTTAATAAATTTCAATAACATGCCGGGTAATACACAGGAGTGGTGGGCTAAGGTTCCAAGATATGGCGCACAAACACCTGCTGGCTTAGGATATGTGCAAGCGTGGGATGGGGATTCTATTACTATTAGTCAAATCTGTACAACACCTTCACCACCCTGTCAAAATACGCCCATTACATTTACATTTAGTGGCGGTGAGGTTTTAAAAGTTTGGGATTTAGTATTTGATTATTCTTGCTCAAGTGGATGGGTTATTACACTAGAAAGAATATCTGGAACTAATAATGTTAGATTTGCTATATTTAGACCTGGCTTAGGGACATATCAAAGCAGAGATAATGCTTATTTGCTTTCTGGTAATGCGAATCCTTCTGCTTCTGTTACAGTTCCAAATCCACCTGCTGATGGATATACCGCTCAATATGGACTTGTAGTATTTAGAGATAATGGAAATAACTTAGGACCAGGAACTTTTCGACTTTCGGCAAGTTGTGCTGGAACTACACCTGTTAATTTAGAAGAGAAAGTTGCTGATTTGGACATATTTGTAAAGAATGGAAAGCTTGTTTTAAATGTTAAGTCAGAAGGAAAAGTTTCAATTAGTATATATTCTATAAATGGCTCAAAGGTTTATAGCTATGATGGAATTATATCTCAAAGCAAAGAAATCTCTCTAAAACCTGGTGTTTATTTCTACAAGCTTAATGAAAAGAATGGCAAGTTAATAGTTAAGTAGTTTCAATAAATGGGAGGTTATCCCCCTACCATGCTTTAAAATTTCAAAATGCTTAAATATCTCCTTTTATTTTTATCCTTGGGTTTGATGTTCTGTTCAAAATCTCCCGATAATTGCTATGATGTAAATTTTAGTTATTTTGTTTCTACAAATCCAACGGATTCATCTTACAATTTAAGAGCAAAGAATGTTATTGTTAAGGTTATTGATAGTAAAAATAATGTTCTTTCAGATACTACTGATTCACTTGGAAGATTTAGCATCATTGGTAATGTATGCTTTCCATATCGCGCAAGAGTTGAATCCTTAGATGGAACGAAGTTTTCTCAAATGCAGCGAACTGTTTCTGATAAAGAAGGTTGTAAGAATTGTCATTATCCAAATGGTTCAGCGGGAGGTTATATTTATTTTTCTCCATGATATTTCTTTTGTTTTTAGATGTCTTTGAAATTGTTAATCAAAAGTCAAAAATCATTTTTTGGACAAATGCTTCTTTTCATAAAGTAGTAGGTAGAGCAGAGGAAATCTATTCAACTATAAAATACGATAGTAATTCAATAAGTGGTTATGTGAAGGTTCTTTCAAAGTCCTTAAAAACTGATAATGCTGTTAGAGATGCTCAAATGTATAGGACTATAAATGCTAACAAATACGAATTTATAGAATTCATTCCTGAAAGTATTAGCAATGATTTTATATTTGGCAAATTTAAACTTTCTGGTTTGGAAAAAAATATATCAGTTCCAATTTCTTTGAAGTTTAATGAAAATAATGCTTATGTAAGTGGCTCATTTTTTATATTGCTTTCTGATTTTAAATTAGAAAGACCTAAGTTTGGATTTCTTCAAGTTTCAGATACAATTTACATAGAATTCAATTTAATTTACCAAAGAAAATAAATTAGCCTGCCAAACATTTTATAAGCCTAAAATCCAAAATGCAATGAAAATGCTAAAAAGTCAAAACTATTAAAATAATAATAGTATCTTGTCATAATTTCAAGATTTGGTATGTAAAATAAAGAAATACCACCACCAATTCTACTTTGATTATTTTCGCTTGAAAAATCATAAGAAAGTACAACATGAATACCTCTTTTGAAAATGTACCTTAAAATAGTTGTTAAAACATTAAAATTAGAATATCTTGAATATTCTAAAATAGTTGAAATTCCATTGCTCAAACCAAATCCTCCATATCCTCCAAAAACATAGTTATTTTCATCTTTATAAATACCTGTTAATCCTAAAAGAGCATTATATTTTTCTTTAAGATGAAAAATTTTAAAATTATTTGTAGTAATAACTTGATTTTCAGGTAAGAAAAGTGGAAAATTTCCCCAACTATTCATAATGCTAAATGAAATTTGATAAGTTTCATAAGCATAACCAATTTCAAATCCACCTGTTTCAAACCTATTGAAATATCTATCAATAATTCTATTGTCAAGATAATCTCTTGTAAAATATGTATGGTCCTCATATCTTAAACCATAGTTAGGAAGAAATAAACCTCCTTTTATATATGTGTTTAAAAAGAATATATTCCAAAGAACGGCAAAAGCTTCATATAATCCTCTTAAACCTAATTTGGCATAAATATCAATTGAATTTGTTGGTTTGTAATTTATATAAAAATCCGTTTGCATAGGGAATATATATGAGCTATCCCTAATTCTTAAATAAAAAATTCTAATATCTGAGCCATAAAAAATAGAATTGTTAATTTTGTATTCAATTAAATCTTCTTTTTTCTTGTTATATATTGGAAGATAAATTTGCGTTTGCCCCCAACCATTTTCATTTCTTAAACCTGAACCCTGAGTATTGAAATGACAACTAATACAAGCAACACCATATATTGTCGTAAATTCAGGAAGTGATAAAATAAAAATTAACATAATTGAAATTTTAAAGCAGTATAAAAATGATTTTAGAATTATTGAATTACAAAAATTGATTGATTATCAAGAACTTATAAAAATTTCGGGAAATTATAGATTTTATGGGGGTTCGTTTAAGGGGGCAACAGCCCCCTGCCGAAAAATGGGTATTTATAAGCCATAGGCTTATTTTTAGGGTGGGCGGGCAAAATAAGAAATAATCTATATTTCAGAATTATTCAACAGCACAAAAACTGGCTTTTTAATTCCTTTAAAATTTTGAGTATGGAGCAAATAACGAGACCTTTTGGTTGGAATGTTTCTAAAATTGATTTCTTAATTATGTACATAACATTTTTTATTGCTCTTTTTTTCTTTTTTTATGGATTTTATAGACATTTTAAAGTTTGGTCAATTGGCAAAAGAGCAAAAGTAAATATAAACTTTTTTTCTTATTTAACTAATGCTCTTTTTCAAAAGAAAGTTTCGGAAAGAAAATTTGGTATATTTTCTCATATTCCAATTTTTTGGTCTTTTGTAATTCTTACAATTACAACTGCTCTTGTTGGAATTCAAATGGATTTTGGTATTAAATTTATATATGGTAATTTTTACTTATTCTTGTCATTTATTTCTGATTTAGCAGGTATTTTATTAATAATTGCTTTGATTTTAGCATTATTTAGAAGATTGTTTTTTTTGCCAAGTTATTTAAGAAATATCCTTGAAGATAATTTAATTTTGATTTTGCTTTTGGCTTTGGCAGTTCAGGGATTTCTTATTGAAGGTTTAAGAATTGCTTATTTTAAGATGGAATTTGAAAAAGTTTCATTTGTCGGTTATTTAATTTCAAATTTATTTTATAATTTTTCAAAGGAGGAGATTTCATTTCTTCATAGAATTTTATGGAATATTCATGCTTGGACAACGATGTTATTTATTGCTTATGTCCCATATTCAAAACTTTCTCACATTTTTACTTCTACATTAAATTTAATTTTCTATCAAAAACAACCTTCCGCTAAACATGATGTTAAGACTAATTTAATTGAAATTATGAATAAGGAGAGTTTTAATGAAGATGAAATTAAAACAGGCTATAAATATATTTATGACTTGCCTTGGTTTAAACTTCTAATGGTTGATGCTTGTACGATTTGTGGAAGATGTACAAGTGTTTGTCCTGCTTATTTAACTAATAAGCCATTAGACCCAAAGCGAATAGTTCTTGATACAAGAGATTATGCTTATGAATATATTGAAAATAAAGAGGATAAAGTTTTGGGATTAGTTGTTGGTGAAGATGCTTTATGGTCCTGTACAAGCTGTGGAGCTTGTGTTCATGCTTGTCCTGTTGGTATTAATCAACTTGATTTAATAATAAATTATAGAAGGGGACTTGTTGAGGATAATAATTATCCTTCACAATTAAATAATAGTTATAGGGGAATGGAAAATCAATTTAATCCTTGGAATGCTCCCAAAAATGAAAGATATAAATTTGCCAAAGAATTGAATTTAATTATATTAAAAGAAAATCCAAATTATGAATTTGATTATTTGCTTTGGATGGGTTGTGCTGGTGTTTATGATAGTAAAAGTCAAAGAACAATTAAAGCACTTGTAAATATATTAAATAAAGCAAATGTAAAATTTGCTGTTCTTGGAGATGAAGAAAAATGCACAGGAGATAGTGCAAGAAGAACAGGAAATGAATTATTATTTCAAACGCTTGCTTATGAAAATGTTCAAACATTCAAAAAATACAACATTAATAAAATTATAACAATTTGCCCTCATTGTTATAACACACTAAAAAATGAGTATGAATTTTTTGGAATTAAGCTTGAAGTTTATCATCATTCTGAGTTTATTTTAAGTTTAATAAATGAAGGAAAAATTAAAGTTAATAAAATCGCTCAAAAAATTATATTTCATGACCCTTGTTATCTTTCAAGGCATAATAATATTGTAAATGAGCCAAGGGAAATTTTAAGTAATGTTGGAAGTTTAATTGAAGCTGATAGAAATAAGAAAAATAGTTTTTGTTGTGGAGCAGGAGGGGGAAGAATGTGGATGGAAGAAAAAATTGGTAAAAAAATAAATATAGAAAGAACAGAAGAATTATTAAATAAGAATCCTGATTTAATTGCTGTTGCTTGTCCATTTTGTAATATCATGATTTCAGATGGAGTGAATAGAAAGAATGCTAATGTTAATGTTGTTGATATAGCAGTTATTGTAAGTGAAAATTTAACTTAATTTACTTTTTCAATATCAAGACTTTTAGCAATCTCAATAGCTTTATTATTGGCAAATGGTGTTAAAATGATTTTCTTGTCAATTTTTATATTAAATTTCTTTTCATATAATCTAACTTTCCTTTCAAATGCTGAAACATCGCCCTCACTGACAGATGATTTTATTTCAACTTCTTTAACCTGCTCTAAATGTTCTTTCTGCCATTAGTCCCCATCTTGCTCCAATTGCAGTTAATTTCATATCTAATCTCTTAAAATGCTTTTGGTTGGCTTTTCTATTTTCTTCAATAGCTTGCCAAATCCTTTCTATATTTTGCCATATTTTTTCATTTCCTTGTGCTTGTCTTTCAAAACCTTCTTTTATAGCCTGCCATATTCTTTCATTCTCCTTTTCTTGTCTTTCAAATCTTTAATTCATAGTTTGCCAAATTCTTTTTATATTTTGCCATATCCTTTGATTTTCTTTTTCCTGCCTCTCAAATCCTTCCTTAATAGCTTGCCATATTCTCTCATTATCCTTAACAACAGCATTTATAACTTCTTCAATAAGAATAGTAAATGCCTCTCTCATTATTTCTCTATGTTTAGGAGGTAATTTTTGAAAAACCTTGTTTAATTTTTCTATCATAGTTTGATAATTTTAAAGGATTATTGAAAAGTTCATTTGCGTTGTTCAATAATTCTAAAACTATTTATTTTTCTTCATTTTCCCCACCCACCCTAAAAATAAGCCTTCGCCTTATAAATACCCATTTTTATGCCTTTAATCCCTCTCAAATCAATAGCTTCATATTTAAGTCTAAGACTTATAAATGCCCACTTTTAAGTTCTTGACAATCAATCACTTAATTACCTTTTATTTTCTTCATAATAAGCAATAAGTTCTGCTATAAATCCCATAGAGATTAAAAGCAATCCTGAAAGGACGAATAAAATTACTAAGTAAGCAAGTGGTCTATAACCAAATTCAAAAATAAATCTTAAAATAACTGCTAATAAACCAATTAAAAAACCAATAAATAAAAATAAAAAACCTAAGGTTCCAAATAGTAATAATGGCTTTTCTTTAAATGTTAATAAGAACTTTACCGCTAATAAGTCCATAAATCCTATCAAAATTCTTAATTTTCCTCTATACTTACTAATACCTGCCCTTCTGGGATATAATTTAACAGGAATTTCTGTAATTTTGAATCTATAATGATGTGCAATAGGAATAATATATCTATGCCATTCTTTCCTTAATGGAATGCTTTCAAGAACTATCCTTTTCATACCTT
>Ga0080007_1033331_pt1 | contig 10519 bp, 1 predicted proteins | sample OctOCTMetagenome_FD_69210 | JGI IMG/M metagenome (GOLD analysis project Ga0080007, IMG submission 69210) | Hot spring and microbial mat streamer communities from Octopus Spring Streamers, Yellowstone National Park, USA - OCT_B (SPADES... | ecosystem: Environmental > Aquatic > Thermal springs >...
ACGGAGGCGGAGAACGTGCGGAGGGCGGCTGAAACTGCGCTTAAGGCGGCTGAGTCCATCGCCTGGAGGGCGCCTGAGGAGATAACACAGAGACTCCCCTCAGCGGTGGAGGGGGCCGAGAAACTGATTGCGAAGCTGAGGGATGAGGCCGCCGTGATGCAGATCTCCGAGTACGGCTACTACTCCACGTTGGCCTCTCTGGCTAGAGAGGCAAAGGAGGTTGTTACGGCTAAACGCGATGTGGAGGAGAGGCTTGTCAAGTTGATAGAAGACGTCAAGCCGGCGGTGGAGCTCGTGGCGCCGCATCTGGTGCCTCTCCTGGAGAGGCTGAAGGCCGGCGACTACTCCGTCCTGCCCGCCGTTGAGGCGGAGCTTCCGAAGCTGGCTGAACAGCACAGACAGTTGCAGAAGCTGGTGGATGAGCTGGGTGAGGCGAGGAAGAGTCTGGAGAAGGTTGTGCACATAGATAAAAAGGTGAAGGAGCTGGAGAAGGCGCTTGGGAAGGCGCCTGAGGACGTCAAGGCGGCCTTCGGCGAGGCGTTTAAGGCACTGGAGAGAAGAGACTTCGAGAAGGCGGTTGCAGAGTTTGAAAAGATTCTAAAGATTATTGAGGAAAAGAAGGCGAGGCTTCAGCCGCTGGAGAGAGAGGTTAGGGAGGCCAGGGCTCTGGCAGAACAGCTTGGCCTCACGAAGGTTGTCAAAGCTCTGGAAAGACCGTCGGAGAAAAACGTGGCTAAGGCTTTGGGAGAGCTGGAGCGGGAGCTGGCCAGACTCCACGGCGTTTTTGAGCTTGTGGAGTATGTCAGAAGGCCTAGGGCAGATGCCGAATTCGGCCGCGCCTGGGGCGCGGCGCGTGTGCTGGGTCTTGAGGAGGCGGACAAGCTGTTTAGAGCTTTGTCTGAGATTTCGTTATACCAGCTTAGGGAGGGCCGCGAAATTTTCCGCAACCCGCTTTACGACGAGGTTAAGCACCTCATCGACCAGGAACATGTTAGGGCCCTCGTCAGGGCACCCATGTACTCCTACATCATAGACCGCCTCGGCCCCGACGTCCTCCAGCCTGTATACGCCAGGTGGTATGACCTCTTCGTGGAGTACGGCTCTTATCTGGCCACGGCCTACGAACATGCCAAGACGAGCGCGGTGGTTGCCAGAGCTCCCGTCGGCCTGGCCGGCGGCTTCAGCTACGGCGGCAAGATGATGAAGTGGCTGGGGGACTTCAGCAGTGAGGCCGTGATGCGCGGCCTCAAGGCGTATTATAGGGGCGAGGGCCGGGGCTTTAGAGAGCTGTCGGAGATTACTGTTAGGGGTGCCAAGATTCAGCTTTTCGACAAGGCGGCCTCTCTCATAACGGCTAAGGCCGCGCAGATGCTTTCTGAGGCCAAGGCCTCATCCGGCGAAGCCGCCAAGCGTCTTGAGGCTGAGGCGCATGAACTGAAGCTGTTGGCCTCCGTGTTGAGGGCCAAGGCGGCGTATGAGGAGGTGCGCCTTGTGTATACATATGTCAGCGGCGTGCAGAGGAGTGCTGAGGCGCTTCTGCGCGAGGCTGAGCGGGAGAGGGATGTGGATAGGAAGCTGATGCTTGAGATGAAGGCTAGGGAGACTCTGGAGGCGGCCCAGAGAAAGGCGGAGAAGCATCTAGCCGACGCCCGCGCGAGGTACAAGGCGTATCTGGCTGAGGTGAGGGACTTCGTGAAGGAGCGCGGCGACGTCCGCGAAGTTGGGATGAAGTACTTCGGCCTTACGGCGAGGGCTTTCGCCGGAGACCCGGAGGCGGTGGCTGAGAGGATGATTCGCGCGGTGGATATCAGGCGCGTCATAAGCTGGACCGACGAGCTCAAGCTCCCCAAGGAGCTGGGCGAGATTGCGATCAGAATTGCAGACGCCGAGAGGATATACGCCAAGTTTGAGAAGATACTGAGGGCTAAGGCTGAACCTATTCCGCCCGTCTACGACTTGGAGAAGGCGGGCCGCTTTTTCGCGGAGGAGGCAAAACCGCAACCGCCGCCTCCGAGGAGTCGGCTAGAGGAGGCGGTGCCGAAAGTTGTCAGAGACGTCTTGACGGCCTACTATGCCAGGTTGAGAGAGGCGGCGGAGAGGGCGGCCGTATATCTAGCATTAGTCAAAAACGACACGCGTCACGCCTCTAGAGAGGTGAAGAAGGCGTATCAAGCGCTTCAGAAGGCGCTGAAGGCAAGGGACAAGGAACAAGCCCCCAAGGCGCTTGAGGAGCTGAAAGCCGCCCTCAAGGCCCTCGGCGTAGAGACAGAGGGCGAAGACGCGAAGGCCGTGCTGAAGGCTGTGGAGGAGAAGCTGAGGCCGGCCTATGAGGAATATGTAAACGCGAAGAGAGAATACATATCGGCCGTGGAGGCCATCGCCAAGTTTTCGCCTGAGGCGGCGTTGGCGCTGGGCGAGGCGGCGAGGGAGGGCGGCTCTGACTCAATAGGGAGGTGGATGTCTCATGTTGCTTATGAGACGGGGAGGAGGGCGTTGGAGGAGTACGCGCGGTACTGGGCTAGGCCGGTGGAGGAGCGGTGGGATGCCCTCCCGCCAGCGGTTAGGGAGTTAGTGGCGAAGAGGGAGGAGAAGGCTGTTTACGAGGTTGTCCGCAACACGCTGAGGAACGTCGGCATCGGCGTGAAGAGGGGCGTGGAGATGGATTTCCAGGGTTATGAGAAGGCGCTGGAGCGGGTCTTCACCGCCAACGGCGAGTGGCCCGAAATGCGCGAATACGTCAAACAAGTTGTAGAGGCGGCCAGGAGGGTGCAGAAAGGCGAAGCCGACACTAAGGAGCTTGAAAAGGCCGTAGACGGCCTTCTGGCGGCGTACGGCGCCAGGGCGGCGGAGCGCTTCGTGCGCTCAGACAAGCTGGAGGATGCCGTGAGGGAAATGCGCGAGGGGATGCAGCACTTCGCCAGAGACACAGGTCTGAGGGTTGGGAAGGAGGCGGCTGAGAGGGCGCTTCTGCTGGGCCTCTCGACGATGCCTGAGGAGTTGGTTGAGGCGTATGCGAAAGGCGGCTGGCGCGGCCGGCTTGAGCCGTATGTGGCGTATTGGACTGAGGATGCAGAGCTGGCGAGGAGGGCCGGCGAGGCTGGCTGGGAGGTGCGGCAGATCAAAAGGCCTGTGAGCTTCGAGGAGGGCGTCCCCAAGGAGTGGCGCACCGGCTACGTGGTCGCGCCTTTTGGCTTCGATTTGTCGGCGGTGGAGAGGGCTGTGGTTGAGTATGTGGATGGGGCACGCGAAGGCGTCGCCTACGTTAGGCCGGTGGAGTGGCCGGTGCCTGAGGTCTTCCTTTGGTTTGTGCTTAGGGATAGGCAGCCGGTTAGGGAGGGCGACCAGATTGTTGCTTATTCGATCGACAGGCTCTCTATCGAGGAGCCTTTGGCGAAGTTTAGAGAGGCTCTGCGCGGGAGGAATTTCGACGAGGCGAGGAAGGTGGTGCGTGAGCTGTATGAGGCTCGGCTCAACAGGACGCTTTGGCAGATCGTGTACGAGTTCGACCGGGAGAGGGCTGAGGCGGCGCTGGAGTACCTCAGGCAGAGGTACGGCGGGCCGGAGGACCGCCTGTGGGAGCGCCACGACGAGTTGTATTTGACGTGGCTGGCGTTTAGGCTGGCTGACGAGTTTGAGGCTTATCTGAAGAGCGGCGCTGGGAGGCGTCTGGAGAAGGAGGGCTTCGGCGAGCTTCTAGCCTTGGGAAGGTGGCTCCCAGTGGAGCTGGTCCCCCTCTTCTGGCTGAGGCTGGTGGGCGACGCCGAGGGCGAGGCTGAGTTCAGAGCCGCGTGGGTCACCGCAGTAAACATGTGGTTTGAGCGGATAGCAGAGCCCCACACGCCAAAGAAGCCGGCGGTGGCGAGAAAGGCAGTGGAATTGTTCAACGCCTTTGTAGGCGCCGGCTTTAAGTACGAAGAGCTGTTCCCGCCTCAGAAGCCGGAGGTCCAGAAGCCTGAAACAACGGCTAAACCAGAGACTAGGCCGGCTCAGAGACCTACTGCAGAGGTTCAGAGACTCGCTGTTGAGGAACGTGGTTTAAGACGGGAGGTCGAGAAGCTCACAGCAAAGCCGGAGGCTGGCAAGTTAGAAGCTGTCAAGCCGGAGGCCGTTAAGCCGGAGGCTGGGCCTCAGGCTGTTAGGCCTGAGGCCGTTGAGCCGGAGGTCGAGGTTGTGCGTGGTTTAAGACGTGGGCCTAGGGTGCCAGCTGCCGACGTCATCCCGGAGAGGTTTGGGGCTGTGGAGCATCTGGTGCAGAGGTTCGGCGTTGTTCTAGACAAAGAGGCGGCCTTCAAGGCCGAGGGCTTCGTCAAGGCGAAGATAAAGGCCAAGCTGGAGAAGGCGGCGGCGAAGGAGCCGGAGTTCGCCCACGTGCTAGCTGAGGTGGCCAGCGACGTGTTGAGCTCCTTCGGCCGGCTGATGGCCTCTCCCGACGCCGCTAGGCATGTACACGAGGCGTTGTTCTACTACTTCGAGGGGTATGAGACGAGGGATGGGGAGGTGCTCTTTAAGATGATTGAACACACGGTGAGAGAAGCTGTAAAGAGGGCGGAGGAGGCGGGCGTCCCAGACGCCGAGTACCGCATCAAGCAGTTTGTGCTTGAAATCATCGACGTACTGGCGAGGGCTGGGGAGCGGTATAGGAGGCAGGCGCTGGAGGGCGTCTCAACCGTCGAAAAAGCCCTTAGGGCCACCGCCTTCGCCGGGCTTTCCGCAACGGCGCTGTATTCTGTATACAGCGGCCTCTACTCGGAGGCCGTTGTATCCTCCATCGCCTCCGCCGTGGCGTTGGCGGAGGTTGGTCAGTTTAGGGAGGCTGTTGAGTACGTGCAGAAGGCCGCCAAGGCCCTCTACGAGGCGGCTAAGGAGGCGTTCGAGAAAGTGAAGGTGACAGTTCAGCGTCTTGTTGAGCTGTTTGTGGAGGCTGTCACAAGGGTGTTGGCTTGGGTGGATGAGCATAAGGCGTATCTCTTCTTGATGGCGGCTGTGGCGGCTGGGGTGGTTGCGTTGTCAGTCGCGTTGGATATGTGGGGTCTTGTGGAGTTGGAGAAGTTGGCGTATGCCGCCTCTGCGGCGCCGTTTGTGGCTGGGCTGGCTGATGTGGGCGATAAGACGGCTGAGAGATTTAGGGTGGTCGCTGAGAGGTGGAAGGTGGACGATAAAGAAGAGAAGATGATAGAAAATATCATCAAGGAGATTATGAACGCCCCCCTGAGGGGCGAAACCTCTCAGAGTAGCAGGAGGCCGTATGGGGCGCTTCTGAAGCTGGCGGAGTCGGCGAATCTGCCCAAGCCTCTGGCGGAGTTAAGGAAGGCGCTGGCGCGCGTCGAAGGCGAGGCGGAGAAAGACGCCGCTGTGGTTGCGGCGCTTGTGCTCTACAAAACGTTGATCAACAACGCCGGGGCGTTTAGGGAGTGGGCTGAGCTGTACAAATGGGCGAGGAGTTTGGTCGAGAGGCAGGAGTTCACTGTGACGACAGAAGATGTGAAGAGCCTCCGCGGGGCGCATAGGAGGCTGGAGGAGGTGGCTGAGGAGGTGAGGAGAGAGCTGAACGCCGTGTTGGCGCTGTACGCATCACACAGCCGCGACCTATACGAAGAGCTCAGACCCCACCTGGAGGTAGACGTAGAGAAGGCGGAGGGGCTGGCTGAAGCCGTCTACAGGAGGCTTTCGGACTACTCCGACGCCAACATGGGTACAAAGGCCTACGCCGCCCTCCTCTCAGTAGCGAGAGGCGGGATATACGGCCACACGGCGATGTTGTTTATGGCGGAGGGGGCGCTGGCTGATGTTTTGTTGTTGACGCCGGAAGGCGCCCACAGCAAGGCCAATAGGGTCGCCAAGAAACGCGGCGAAAGCGTCGACCCGTCCCGCTCGCCTAAGGGGGCGGTAGACTGGGAGGAGAGAGCCGCTTCTACGCTTCTGCGGTTCTTAATCGGATACGGCGAGGCGGAACTCAAGTTTAGACGCGTCGAGAAGGGCGACAGAAAGGGATTCCAAGTGTTTAGGATATACGGCGGCGTCAAGGCCTTCGTCGGCGAACTGTGGATGGGGAAGACGGCGACTTACTTCAAAGTCAGCAAGGAGGAGCTAAGGCGTTTTGTGGAGGAGGCGAGGAGGACTGCGCCGGACCTCTCGGGGCTTGACAAGTCGCGGCAGTACTTGGAGTGGCGCGCCACAGACGTGACGACCGTCGGAAGGCAGATAGTAGGCACCACCGCTCATTCTTGGCAGTTGAGGTGGTACTTCAGCCTCCTCGGCGAAGAGAAGACGTTCCGCGGTAAGGCTAACATCACGAGGGAGGGCATCAAACTGGCTGTCACCGCGCGGTGGCCCCGCGAGAGGGAGGACCAGATTCTGAGGGAGAGCAAGTGGCTGGAGTCTCTGCTAGGCCAGCGCGTAGAGAACCGGCGGCAGCTGGTAGATGCAATAAACTGGAGCTGGGTCGTGGAGAAAGTTGAGAAGCTGGTTGGCGAGTTGAAGCCTTGGATAGGCCCCAAGAGGATGAGCGATGCAGAGAGGGAGGATCTCATGAGGAGGATGCTTGGCGAGCTGGCTCTCCTCGCCTACTTCGCCGAGGCGAAGAGAGGCATGGACGACGGCAGATGGCGTGAAGAGCGGATTAAGAGGCTGACTGAGGCGGTGGAGGCGCTGAGCGGCGGGAAGATGGCCGGCGAACACGCCGAGAGACTGGCCCAGGCGATTATCTACTACGCGGAGGGTTATAAGAAATATGCAGAGGGACTTATCGAAAGCCTTGCTAAAGCGGTCGGCGTCTCTACTGAGGAAATGCGGGGCGTTGTTAAGCGTGTCCTCAGCGGCGAGGATCCCTACGCGTACTGCTTGGCTAGGGACTGCGCTAGGGATGAGGTGGTGAGGAAGTTCGTCGCCCCAGCCCTTGAGCTGATAATGCTTGAAAAGGCGCGGAACAACGAGTTCGACAGAGAGGAGGCGTTGCTCAACTTCGGCGAGATGTATGCCACTGCGTTGGCGGGAGATGGCTCGGTGGGGCCGGGTTATGTTACGCTGGCCGTCGGTGGGGAGCTGGGCGGAGGCGCCGCGCTACTGCGCCTAACCACGTTGCACTTGCTCAACCAGCTTCTGCCTAGGGAGCTGAAATTCGGCGTGCGGACATACATGGGCAAGGGCGCATGCAGCATAGTCGCAACCGGCGAAGATGCCGCGAGATTTATGCACCTCCTCGCCGTCTCTGCGCCGTCGGCCGGCGGAGAATACTTAAGCCCCAAGTTCAATGAATTCTTGGAGGAGGCTCGGGTGGAGGTGCGGCTCGGCAACGTAAGGCGGACCAAAGGCCGCGTCGCCGCCGATTTGACAATATCGGAGGGAGACGTCGCCGTTAAGTACAACGTATATCTGCGCAAAGACGACATCTTGCTCCTATTCGCCTCAACGGACCGGAGCCGTGTGGAGCTTGCGGCCCGCCTTTTGAGACTTGCTGGAGTCGCCGCGGAGGTGAAGAAGGAAGGCGGCAGAGACGTGTGGCACATCGAAGCCACCACCGACATGCTTGCGGCCGGGCGCGAGGAGCTTAGGAGCGCCATCGCCGAAGCCGTCAAGAAGGCTGTCGAGAAAGGCTGGGTGGACGCCAGCAAGGCGGAGCGCTGGCTGAAGAAGCTGGAGGAGGGCCGCGTGTTGAAGGAGGGCTGGCCCAAATACAAAGTGCGGCTGACGCGTAGCGGCTCGCTTGAGGTCATATATCGCTCCACAAACCCCGACAGCGTAGAGCGGGAGGCGAAGCGTTTTAGGAATATGGGGCTTGAGGAAGGGAGGCACTTCACGGTGAAGATGCCGGAGGAGGGCCGCGAAGGCTACGTCTCGATCTTAAAAGAGGGCTTGGCCTACGCCGCATGGCTCTCCGCACGCGGCAAGGATGAACAGAGACTGGCGGAGGATTTCGTTAAGTACATACTCCGGAGGGCGGAGGAGGCGGGCAACGACGTTTACGAAAAAGTCAAAAAGATCATAGAGGAGGGGATGTTGAGGGGCTCCCAGACGCTGGAGCGCTTTGAGAAGAAGGTTGAGGTGAACGGCAAGACATATGTCGTGAAGGTGAGAGGCGGAGAAGCCGTTGAGGAGGACAGAGGCGGCAGAAAGTTGCTGAGAATTAAGATAACGGCTGAGGTGGGCCGCGTGGAAGGCGAGCACACGATTGTAGACCCCGTGGTGCGTGAGTACGAGATAACATATGGCAGGTATGGGGAAGACAACGCGGCCGTGGCCTACGTCACAGCTAGGGCAGACGCCCCCGGCGGCAGAGAGACAGACGCCGAGAGGCTCGCCGCCCTTATAAAGGCCCTCACGGGCAAGGAGCCAAAGGTCTACCGCATGAAGAACGGCAAGATTACTATAAAGTGCTATAGGGAACATCTAGAGGGTTTCATGCACTACGCCGAGCTCGCAGACGCCATAAAGAAGTGGCTCGAAAAGACAGAATGACTAGTCACCCAACGCCCTCGTCTAGCCCAAAGGCTCAAAAATAACGCCAAGCGCAAGGCCTATCGCCGATGTATAACATTTTGGTCAACGGAAGAGCTATAGAGTGGCTCAGTGGTTTAGAGACGCAGTTGAAAGACGGAGACGAAGTTGTGTTTATTCCGCCGGCGGCCCAATGCTCTTTTAAGCGAGGTGGCCACGTCGAAGGCTGGGCCTATAGATGCGCGGGTGATAACCTCTTTAGCCGCCTTACGGATGACCTCCTCAAGCATCGTATATCTAGTCGAGAGTTATTAAAATACATTCTTGGCTCAAAAAACCCCACGTATTTAGTCGGGTATCAAATTTTTAAATGTGAATACGCGTATATCTATGCCTGTATATCGCCTAAAGACTCCTCTTTCCACAGAAGAGGTGGCAAAACTGCGTGTGGGAGATACAGTTTATGTAAGCGGCGTCGTGGTGGCGGCGCGCGACGCGGCCCACAAGAGAATGCTTGAATACATAGAGCGGGGTGAGAGGCTTCCGGTTGACCTAAGAGGCGGCGTTATATACCACGTGGGCCCCGTCGCCCGGAAGACCGAGAGGGGGTGGGAGGTGATAAGCGCCGGCCCGACCACTTCGGCTAGGATGGAGGCGTTTGAGGCTGAGGTGATCGGGCTGGGGGTTAAGCTGGTGGTTGGGAAGGGGGGCATGGGGAGGAGAACAGCCGAGGCGATGAAAAAGCACGTGGCGGCGTACGCCATCTTTACCGGCGGCGCCGGCGTCTTGGCCGCGAAGGCGATTAAGCGTGTTGTCGACGTGTATTGGCTTGACTTGGGCATGGCAGAGGCGATGTGGGTGTTTGAGGTGGAGAATTTCGGCCCGCTTACTGTTATGATTGATTCCACTGGGCGCAACTTCTATGACGACCTACGCGAGGAGGCTAGGCGGAGGATCCCTGAGGTTTTGAGCTCCATCGAGTGGCCGCGCCACTAAGGTTATATTGACGTAGGGTTTTGTCGTCGTGGTTTTTGAATTGTTGCATCCAAAGCTCCGGGAGGCTGTAGAGGAGCTTGGCTACACCTCCCCAACGCCGGCGCAGGAGGCCGCCATACCTAAAGTGCTCTCTGGCATGCACACCTTGATCATAGCGCCTACGGGGTTTGGCAAGACGGAGGCCGCGTTGTTTCCCGTATTTTCAAAAATGTTGGAGGCGTCTGGGATGGGGGTAAGGGCGCTTTACATCACCCCTCTTAGGTCGCTTAACAGAGATCTGCTGAGGCGGCTTTACGGGCTGGCTGAGAGGCTGGGGTTCACGTTGGCGGTTAGACACAGCGACACGGCGGAGTCTGAGCGGAGGGTTTTGGCGTCTAGGCCCCCTGACCTGCTCATCACCACGCCGGAGTCGTTGCAGATTTTGTTGTTGCACCGGAGGCTTAGGGGTAGTTTGAGAAACGTGCGTTACGTCGTCGTCGACGAGGTTCATGAGCTGGTTGGAAGCAAGAGGGGGGTTCAGCTTGCCGTCGGGCTCGAAAGGCTTGTGGAGCTTGCCGGCGAGTTTCAGCGGGTTGGTCTCTCCGCCACCGTGGGCAACCGGGGGCTTGTTGCTGGGTTTTTGAGCGGCGTGGGGAGGGCGGTGGAGGTGGTTGACGTGTCGGGGGAGAAGGGGTATGAGATAGACGTGGTTTTGCCGACGCCGGCAGATGAGGATTATATAAAAGCTGAGGAGCTCGACGCCACGCCTGAGGCTGTGGCGAGGATCAGGAAGGTTGCTGAGTACATAAGGGGCTCCAGGGGTGCGGTGTTGGTTTTCACAAACACGAGAGATGGGGCTGAGTTCCTTGCCTCTAGGCTTAAACGCCTCCTCGGCGACGTTGTGGAGGTTCATCACTCCTCGCTGTCTCGCGAGCATAGGATTTCGGTGGAGGACAGGCTGAAGCGGGGCGAGCTTAAGGTTGCTGTCGCCACGTCGAGTCTAGAGCTGGGGATAGACGTAGGCGAGATAGACTTGGTTGTGCAGTACGGCTCTCCGCGGCAGACCTCCAAGCTTCTCCAAAGGGTGGGGAGGAGCGGACACAGGCTGGGG
>Ga0080007_1036791_pt1 | contig 10515 bp, 10 predicted proteins | sample OctOCTMetagenome_FD_69210 | JGI IMG/M metagenome (GOLD analysis project Ga0080007, IMG submission 69210) | Hot spring and microbial mat streamer communities from Octopus Spring Streamers, Yellowstone National Park, USA - OCT_B (SPADES... | ecosystem: Environmental > Aquatic > Thermal springs >...
CGAAATAAAGGTCATATTTCGTCGCTCCACTGGAAGACCAAGAAAGGGTCAAAGAAGTTGGTTGATTTGTCGCCCCATCAGCAGGCGACGGGTTAGAAGGCTTAGAAGGAGGTTGTCCTGAGGGTGCAGAAGAGACAGTGATCGTTTTGGTGTATTCATTGTTATTTTCATCTTTTTCAGCGATAACATTAGTCGCATCAACCACGATTTTAATCGTATGCGTCCCCACGCTCAATTTGCCAATAGAATAATCTGAATAGGATGTAGGTGAATTTTTCCGAAGACTTGCTATTGAGAATCTTTGCTTAAATACACCATCAACATAAAGATCAACATAAAATGTCGTAGTAATATCGGCATCCCCCTGATTGATGACTGCCCAGTCCACATAGAGTGTGTCGTTCTCGGTCAAATTGGTGTCATCAGTCGTCGTGCCAGTCGTCTTGGACACCACAATCTTGTCAGACCAGCCTGAGGGCTTGTAAGGAGTAAGGTCAGGGAGAGGTGGAGGAGGTGTTTGAAAATACAATAGCCCAGAAAAATCACTTGCAAGTTCATACCCTCCTTCTTCCATCCACGCTCTCATATTCCAACGATATTTTCGCCCCCATTTAAGCACTCCTGAGGGTAAAGTGTAAGAAGTTTCCCTTATTTTTATTTTTCTACCATTAAAGTTTTCACTATCAAAGACAAGTTCACCGCTAATTGTATCTTTAATGTAAAAAGCATAATAACTTGCACCAGAAGCAGAATTCCACTTAAAAGTAGGCGTTAAAGTATCTGTATTGGGTCCGTCAGGAGAAGAAGAGCCTGGAGAGGTAGGTTCTGGTTTAGCAGGAGGAATATAGAAGTATAAACGATTTGAATACGATGTCCATTTACCATTTACATAGGCTCTCATATTCCAACGATATAAATGTCCATATTCTAAATTTTTGTCAATAGTAAAAGAAGTCAATGATCCAGATATATTTTCATTTTCATACACTATATTATTTGATCCATATGGATATTTGCTAATGTATAATCCATATTTAGTCGCTCCAGTAACTTTCTTCCAGGTAAATGTAGGTCTAAGTTGAGTAACTCTTTCTCCTGGCGCTGAAGTATAACCGGGAGATTGCGGTTCAGGTTGAGCCTGACACAATGATGTTAAAAAGCAGGACATTATAAGAATGGTTCTTACCAATGCCCTCTCAAATTTGCGTCGCTTCTCCCTCATGCTCATTCACCTCAACCTCAAGACGAAGTGAGAAGGTTGCTTCCTTTTTTAACACACTCTTGATGCTATGTCAATATCCAACGCCACAGCCTAACCCTTTTTGGATCGTTAACAGCCTCGCTTTCGCTCTCTATAGGCTGTAGGACACATTTTCTTTGCCATTTTTCGGTCAGGCAGTAACCCAACTCTCAAAAATTCACTACCCGCTGCCTTCCCGACCTGCCGATTTGCTTTGCTGACCTCACGACTTGCTAAACTGGGTGAGGCATTAGCTTCGCCCACTTATACATATTGCTGAAACCTCTATCATATTGCCTTCAACATCCTTTTGAGTTGCGCCAAGTTTCTACTGGCTTTCTATCGCCTTCATCCTTACGCTTACATTGAGCCCACAAATTGCCTGAGACCATGCACTGACTTGCCTTTGAATTATCCACCAACGCATCCTTGTTTTCCTCCCCATTGATTGTAATTGCAAAAATCCGCGCCATATTGCCTTCCACTTCAATTAACGCCTTCGCTTTTAGCTGAGATTTGAATCTTGACCACCTTCCAATTGCTGCCTGCTCTGTGTTATTGCCTCAGTTTGACCTTGAAGGGTCTGTTCATCTTCTCCACTCATTATAATTGCAAAAACCCGCACCATATTACCTTCCCTTCGGTTAAACGCCCCCAATATATAATTACGACTTCCACCCGCTTTTTATAGCCTTCTGACGCCAATCGCCCTCTACTACTTCAACCCTGCATCCACATTGAAGCAACCAACAGACAGTCTCTTTCATAAGTTCAGTGGCTCACTGACATGCCAACCACTCATATAGCACTTGTGCGGAAATCTGTCAAGCAAGATCGAACACTCAATGCGGGTTCAAATCGCCCATAACTTCACAAACAGCCCAGTTGTCATCGTCCTCGCCCACTATGAATGCCGATAGCGGTTGCAATGCGTTGCCTATCAAGTTACAGGCAAATGCAAGGAATTCACACGCAATCTGCGTGGCAGATTGCCGCCTCTCTTCACTCAGTTCCGAAGGAACTAACACGGCAATTGCACCTATCTCTCTGTTCCAGCACAGAACCACTTCCGCCCATTCGGTCTGAATCAGGCACGCATACGGGTCAATTTCTGGCAACCACCGGCATACAGCGTTCATGAATCGCATCGGACGACGCACGATGATAGACAGCAATTGCCGATACTGCCATGCGGGCATTGCAAATGAAGCGGTCACAACCCATGCCTCATCGTTGCTGTCAATGCGCCAGTAGCCAACCTTGCTTACATTAGTCAGTGGCACCGATGAATCCTCCTTTCTGTCACGAGAATTGTCTGTTTGGATAGATTCTCTGCTCAATACCCGCAAAGCAGCCACGACGCCGCAACTTGCCGCTTATATGTGCACAGTTTCAAATCAACGACGACGCTTCCTTTCACGCTGCTCTTGTTCTGCCCCCTCTATTCGTTCCCGCAGTCTCTTGTGAAGTTCAAGCAATTCGGCTTCAAGCACTTCTATCGGGACTTTTTCTGCAAGGTAGGGGTTGATTTGACCCATTGCTGAAAAGACTTCGTCTGGGTCTATTTTGAGGAATTCTGCGAGGGCGACAGCGTTCTCGGGAGACAATAACCTGCCATAGGGTTTGACCTTTCCGAGGAACGCTGCGTAGGAGTAACTGATTCCGAGGTTTTGGGCGATGTCGACTAACCCGACTCCACGACGCTCCATCCATTCTTTGAGCCTTTTTCCGAAGTTCTCAAGGATTCGGTCTCCTAACTCCACCGGCGCACCACGAAACTGCAATCCCAAAGTCTTCCGCATCCCGCTGCACCTCCTTTGTCAGCTTCCTTTTGCCTTCATGGTTACATAACCAAATAAAGTTTAAACGAATTCGGTTGAAAATGCAAGACGGCTTCGTTGTAAGAAATCCCTGCCACAGGTGAATTGGTCGCCTGTGATTTCTATCACAAGTGATTCCTATCTCGTGTGATTTTCGTCACTATCCCTGTCGGGTCTTTTGGCGTTCTACAGATATGGACACCTCTCGGCAAAGAATGCAAGTGCGTAAGTATCACCAACTCTGATGATTTTGAAGTGATAACGAGTGCATGGGGTAGAAAGTCTTGGGTCTTTTGCTGAACAACCAATTGCGTTATGGAGTGCGACTATGAGAATGTGGATTGGAATGAAATTTTCATCGAACTCGGCAGCCCGAAGCACTCCTGCAAGGAAGTCACTTGCAGCAGCAGGGTCCTCTGGGTCAATTTCCATGACAATCTTGTTCCACAATTCAGGCTTTTTCTGGGCGTCTCTCAGAAAATCCAAGATCACTGACGACAAGGACGGCTCGTTGCCGTGTCGCTCCATCAGCATCTCAAACAAACCTTCCATCACGACCACCTCCTATCGAGTCTATGCAACTACGAGGTTATCTAACGACTCTTGAACTTGCTCCCAAACTTTCTTCCACTCGTCTTTGCTGATCGTAATCTCAAGCATTGCGTTATCCAGAACTGAACTTGCAGCGAACTCTTTCCTGCGAAGCAACTCGAAAAGATACATGTCAAGCGAGTTGCTTGCACAGACAACATGGACTTCAACTGGCTTGGGTGAAACGATCCTGTGAACTCGGCAAATCGCTTGTGCATATGAGTCGTAGGCGAACGGGAGCGAGTGGATTATTGCACGAGGGACGAAAGCGAAGTCGTGACCGTGTGCCATCGCTGAAATTGAAGCGAACAACACTCCACCTTGATGCCTGAACTTCTGAATGACCATGCTTCGTTTCGCTGGTGGCAAAGATTGCAACTTGTTTGCACGCTTCTCAACGGTCATGTGGACTGGGATGCCACGCTCTTTGAGCATTCTCCCAATAGCTTCAAGCACGCCGACCGTCTGTGCGAAAACGACACAATAACCTTCTTGACGCGCAAACTGCTCGGCGAGGTCGACGACGAGCAAGTTCTTGTGGGTCAACTCGGTTGGCTGCGGTAGATTCGTCAAAAGGTCAAGCGAAACTGGACTGCCAGTTGCTGTGCTTGAAGTTGGGTGTCCAATCACGAACAAAAGGTGGGTCATTCGACTGAGAAGCTTTGCAAGGTCACCGATGCTCCTGTTGTGCGTCGCATAGAACCAGCGCTCAAATAACTCGTCATCGCACCATGCTCGATACCACAATGCCTGTTCGTAGGTCAGCGGAACTTCGTGAACCTTGATTTCAAGTGGCGCAATTTCTTCTCCGAGTTGGTCTTTACGCCTGCGCAACACCGTTGCCGACAACAGCAATTGAATAGTGCTCAAGTTTGTCGGCTCAGGTCCGATGCGCCTGCGTCTGTTCAGCAAGTTTTTCTCAACGACCATGAATTGCTTGGAGAAACGGGAAACTCCTTCCTGTTCTGGTGGGAACGGATAGACTTGAGAGTTGGGTCTTGCAGCAAGTTGCAGCAGCATGGGCAGGTCTGAAAGCAAGTTCTTGATAGGAGTTCCTGTCATGATGAGGCGATACTTGGCTATGACAAGCCGTCGTGCTGCGATGCCTCGCAAGCTTTCGCAGCTTTTGATGTAAGTGCCTTCGTCCACAACGAGCACTCCGTTTTTGACGAACTTCTTGAGAAACCACGCTGCATCCCTGCGGCGGGAGATATAGGGTGAACCGTTGAACGGGCAGCCGTAAGAACACAGACCGTTGTGATGGACAATACGATTGCAATAAAAGCAGGGTTCGCCATCAGTGCGTTCCACAATTTGCTCATCTCCGATGGCATCCCGCAGCGCCTCATACCAAGTTATGGCAAACAATGGATAAGTTTTCGGGACTTTGCGGGACAGACGAGCAAGCTGAATTGCGTCTTCCACGCCAGAAACTACGAACCACTCTGCCGCGAATTCTGCACCGAAAAATTTCCCGATTTCGGCAAACCATTGCGGAATTAAGTCCTGCGGTGCGACAACAAGCACTCTCGGTGCGCAGTCGCCAATAGCCAGCGCTCCAAGCGCAAAGGCTAACCCACCGATAGTCTTCCCGCAGCCCGGGTCCCATGCGAGAATCCCGAACCGCTTCGTCAGCAGTTTTACGATATCTTCACGCTGGAACTGGAATAACTTCTGTCCTTGCTGGCTCAGAACATCGGCAATCATGTCAACTGCTTGTTCGGCTTTCTGAGCACGCTTGCGGTCAACTTTCTCTACGGTCGGAACATCTGGGAGTTCGAAGCGTTCAGCCAGTTCGAAGACATCGGATTCGAAGTAATGGTCTGGCGAATACTTCTCTGGCAGGAACGCAACGAGTTCAGTGTGCGTTCGTTCGACTGGAGCCCATTCTACACTGCCATCATCATTGACCATCAAAACCTCGGTTCGTTCGATTCGAGTTCTCGGGAAGACTGTGACTGGGACGAGCTCGTTAGTGGACTTATCCACAAGCGCGCCATCTTCGTCGTCTAAGAGTGCAAATCGTGCGCGGAGGCTAAGTGGCAGCAATGGTGCTTTCGCGGCGCTGACAGAAGCGTTCTTCAAGTTTATGAGTTTGACCAAGTCCTCGTTGCTGACGCGCAGGAATCCCAACTTGATGCATCGCAGGAGGAAGATGAGTTTTGTTCTGTCAGTTGCCAGAATAGAGACATTTTGACCGTTGAGGCGATAGACGAGGTCTTTCATGTCGAGTTTCAGGAAAAGCCAAATTCTTGCATGGTCTTGTGCGAACCGAATTTTTCCGTCGGGAGTGATCCAGAGGTCAGGTTGAGTTTTGCGCTTGAGTAGGAGATCGATGACAACTGGAAATTCATCAGGCTGGTGCTTGAGTTCCTGAAGTTTCTTGAGTGTCAGTGGAGTGTAAATTGAAAATTCATACTTGTCCTTCAACGACGGAATCGATGCGACTTTCTCTCCGAACAGCCACGCAAAGCGATTCGTCCACTTCTTGTTAGGTAGTCCATTGTTGAACTCGATTGTGACAGCCAACTGAGGCATGAGTTTGTTTGCTCTCTCGATGTGAGTATTTCTGAACGGGTCAATGAATACGACTCTCGGATACACTCGCAGGGTGTTGCAGAGTTGCCTCAACTCTTCGAACACAGCATCATCGTCACCGAGGTCTTGCAGCTTGAACATTTCCTCTGGCTGAAATGGGCACAGTTCAAAAAGTTCGTCAGCGCCAATTACAAGCGCCTTTGAGGAACGAATCAGTTGTAAGGCTGCGAGTTGCTTTGAATCAGTCATAGGCAACCACCTCCCATCATTGCTCAAGGTTCTTATCTGAGTTCACGCAGAAAGCAAACCGCATCACTGAAGGACAAAAAACGGTCAGTGCTTTCACTAACGGGCCGTTCCTGTTCTTGACAATGGCGCACTCGACATATCGGAGATTGGTTGTGCCTATTGTCTCCTTTGGTCGCAGCATCAAGACCTGTGATGCTGCGTGACCGAGCGCTGATGAATAGTAAATCTGCTCGAGATCAGCTTCAGAGGCATGAGCGGTGCGGTTGATTTGAGACAGCCCGACAACGACGCACCTGTAACGAAGGGCAAGTCGCTTCAACTCCCGTGAGAGTTCCGCGAGTGCTTCAACCATCCCTTCATCTTTAGCCGATGCCATAAGGTGCAGGTAGTCGATGACAACAATGTCTGGTGAGTAGGCCTGCAAGGCGATGGCAAGTTGCGGAGTGTCGAATGTCTCGGAGAATGCAGAAGCGTCGATAATTTTGATTGGAAGCTGTTTCAAGAACTTGTAGGCTTGCAGTGTTAGCGGAGCGTTTGCATCGTGCGGTCTCGGAGAAAAGAAGAACCCAAGATTTACGAACCCGATGTGAGAGAGAAATCGGGCGACCATTTCTGATTTGCGCATCTCGAGGCTGACATAAAGCACCCTCCGCTGAACAAGCGCAGATTCAACAGCCATCTGGATTGCGAAAGCAGTTTTGCCGACGGAAGTGCGCCCAGCGATCACAAATAGATCGCCGGGCGCTGTGGATTTCAAGGCGTTGTCGAGTTCTGGAATTCCTGTCTTGATCATTTCGCTTGGTCGGTTAAAGATTTCGCGCAAGTCTTCGAATTCAGGGTCTGCACCATCTAAAGAGGAATACCGAACAAGCGCCTCTCCAACCGCTGCTTGCACTTCAGCAAGTGCTTCTTCGAGAATTTTCGGCTGCGATTGTAACTGCTTGGAAAGTTCGCCTAATTGGGTTGCCAATTTCTGTGCAATTTGTTGCTTCGCCAGTTCGACGACATAATCTCGCGCTAAGGCAATTCTCGACTGAGAATCAAGGGTTTCAAGCGCTAACTGCATCGATGAACGCAGAATTCTCCTGTGAGACTCAGGGAGGCGGGCTGCTACGATGAGTGGATTGATGCTTCCGTTGTTACTGACCAAGCTTCTAATCTCGTTGAAGATGCTCCTGTGAACCGGATCAGTGAAGATTTCGTCTCCGCAGCTTGACAAGAATTCTGCGACTTGCTTGTCAATAACTGCGAGTGCGATCAACGCTTGTTCCAGTTCTTTCATTTGAGCCCACCTCCGGCTATAATTTCATGAGAGTAGTCAAAGTCCTGACGGCAGCGGTCTGTGCAAATGCTACGGTGGGATCGCGATGGAACTTCTGTTCTTCGTCTCAGACTTTCACTTTGGAAGGCGGACCGCAGGATGGGATGCAAAGACAGCCAGTCGGACGCTGACTACCATCGCGGAGAAAGTCCACTCTCTCATCCAAACCTACAAACCTGACGATGTATTCATCCTCTTCCTCGGAGACATTATGGACGGCGAAGCAGTTTATCCCGAACAAGCCTACGAGCTTGAACTTCTCGGGTTCGAACAGGTCTACGAAGGCGCTCGCATATTTCTCGAAAATTTTCTCGTCCCACTGGCGAGCATTTGCAGGTTGACAATTGATGGAGTCCCGGGCAATCACGCTTACTTGAGAGTTGCCCACAGGAAGACGAACCTTGACGCTTTCTTTTATGCGACAGTCGAGCAAGGTCTGCGGGAAAGGCGAGTCAGAGTTCATTCTCGATTTTTCACCCGCGAGTTCAACGATTCTCTTGAGGTGAAACTTTCTCGTTGTGGCAAGTTTAATGTTCTCATCGGGCACGGTCATTTTCTCAGGAGCGTTGCTGACATCCCTGCAACTTCCGCTCAGCGCAGGGTGTTGGCTTGGTTCAGCTCTTACAGCGCTGCTGGCGTTTCTATCGACCTTGCAGCGTTTGGTCACTTCCATCGCTTCTCCCTCTTTGCAGTTCCTGGTGGGCGCTGGATTCTGTTGAACGGCTGCATGCTCGCCTACGACGAGTATGGGTTAACTCGTTATGGCAATCATGGCGATAGAATTTGGTGCGCTCTCGTTGTTGAGAACAAGAAGTTGCTTGCTGTTCACCCGATAACTGACGAACGATTGAATTCAGATCGGAAACCGAAAATCGCCAGTCCTTGGCGAGAAACGGACCTTTCCGAGGTGCAAAGAAGACAAAACAGTCAAGCACAGAGCAATCCCGATAGAAAGTCGCGATAGGCTTCTTCGGAGGCTGTCTGCGCTTGACCTGAATGAGCAGGACATCGACTCTGCCGTTGCGCTTCCGCACTGCAACCAGATCCCACCTTCCGTGTGACCCTGCAGCGCGGATGACATGCCAACCTTCCTTTTCGAGTTCGTGTTTTAACTTGTATTCTGCTCGTGCTCCGACATGGTAGCGTGCCATTGAGCATCATCTCCTACAGAAGCATCACGAGTCTCTCCAGTGCATCTAAAGCACCGACATTCTGATCGCGGGCAATTTCTTCAAGCAAGTGTTCTATGCGAGCGAGGTCAGATTCTGAGCGCAGGTTAGTCCCAAGTCGCATGAGTAGTTGCATTATGTAGAATCGTTCTTCTGGGTCGGGAATCTGGTCGAGTTCAGGGTAGGTGAGATCGCCGGTCTTGAACTGGATCAGCCGGTAGAGCCCGTGCGGAGAAACCTTCATAGCGGATCACCTCCGTCTGCGTTTCCGTTCACCAATTTTCTCGGCAACAATGACTGAGAAGAATTCAATGGGCATCCAGACCTTCCCATCAGCGTCCGTCATTCCATCTGCCGTGTGGTCGGTTACTCGTGCGACTTCGAAGTCTCGCTCAGCGGCATTCAACAAGGCTTGGAAGATTCTGTAGTATTGTTCAGGGAACAGGATCGCTGTTTTGCCGTTGTTAAGGGAGATTCGAATGAGAGCCATCTGTGGTCACCTCCTCTTGTTGCGTTAAAGCCATGAGCACTTCGATGGCATAGTTGAGAGCTTCTAACCGCCTTTGAGCCTCTGCTTGCGATAACTTGCCCTCACTGATTGCTTTAGGGTAGTAGCGTGTCCTCACCTTCCTCTCCCGCATGAGTTCAAGCAGTGCAACCTTCAATTTCGTTTGGTCAAACCTCGACATACTCTCCCACCTCCGTTTCTTCTTCTGTTTCGGGCGTTACTGGACTGTCCTGCATTTCTTGCTCCGACGAGCCTGTAAACGAGGCATAGTCGTTGCCAGTGACCATTGACATCAACACACAAATGCGGTAGTTGAACTGGTCGTGAAGTCGCATCATGCAAGTGTTTTGCTGGAAGACGAGTTCAATAATCGATGGAGTAGGAATGAATTTGATGGCTTTCTCAAGCAGTGCCGTCCAGAAAGTGCTGGTCCATTTAATCTCTCCAATAACTTCCGCTTTTTCGGCGGTGAACAGAATTGACTGTTCTGTTGATGACCAGATGTAATGCGACCCGTCGGGAAGGATGTCCCAGCGTGCAATCGCGGAGCGACTGTAACGGGATACTTTCTTTTCTGCGTAGGTCTGGATTGCCTTCTTGAGGTGCTGCCAAGTTGCGCGGTCAAACCGAAGTTGTGCGTGCGCGGGCGTAAACAGCAAATTGTTCACGACTCGGAAATAATGACTGCTGTTTTGCATGTCTGTGGGAGCGCAGACAAAGCCGTCATCGAGAATGGCGTAGATGTAACTTTTGTCTTCTTTTGAGGCAAGTGCGAACGACTGAATTGGAAGCGTTGTTAATTCTGGCGGGACAGATAGAATTGCTTCATCGTTTGTCAGGACTTCTGCTTGATCTGCTGTAAGCAGTGACGCTGCGAGGATGGTTTGGTCTGTGGCAACTACGGCGGCAACGACTTGTGCCATTGCCCATTCTGGCTGTTGACGGAGTGGAACTACCCAGATATTACTGAATTCCCACTCGCCTCTATAAGGCTTGACTGCGTTGCTACTGTCCTTCCACGCATTGAGACCTTGAAAGGAGATAATTGGAGACGCTTCGCTCATCAGTTCTGCAGATTG
>Ga0080007_1109835_pt1 | contig 10512 bp, 18 predicted proteins | sample OctOCTMetagenome_FD_69210 | JGI IMG/M metagenome (GOLD analysis project Ga0080007, IMG submission 69210) | Hot spring and microbial mat streamer communities from Octopus Spring Streamers, Yellowstone National Park, USA - OCT_B (SPADES... | ecosystem: Environmental > Aquatic > Thermal springs >...
CGGACGCGTGGATGCGTTACGTTGAGGGGCGTCGAGGAGCTGGGGTTCACCAGGTCGCAGGCCGAGCGCGCGCTGGAGCACCTAGCCGCCGCCGGCCGCGCCGTATGCGTCTACGTCGGTGACGTCAGGATGTGGTGCTACAGCAACAAGTCGGCGGTGAGGCACCTCCGGAGACTGAGACACATCCTCCACGGTCTAATCTGCGCGGCCAAGATGAAGTACGTAACATCCAAGAAGGCGCTTGAGCTTGTTGCAAGCAACAAGGCTGTGAAAAAGGTCTTCGGTCGCTACATACGCGTAGACCCCAGCGACACGGGTGCGTTGCAGTTCCTGAACGGCTTGCTGAAGCTCATGTACGGCGAGCCGGTGGTTCTGCGCAGACGCAAGCCGGTGTACTTCGCCGACTGCGGAAAGAAGCCGAGGCCGCTGCCGCCGAGCGTCTACGGCCGGAAGGAGTACACGTCAATTCAATTTAAGGCGGAGGCGGAGCTCAAAGAGGCGCTCTTCAAGGCGGCTGCGGCCGAAGGCACATCGGCGTCCGCGGTCACGAGACGCGCAGTGGAGCACCTCCTCAAACAGTATTCGCCGACGTACAAAGCGTTAGAGCTTAAAAATCGAGCCAATGAGCTTGGACGTGCTGAAGCTCGAAAGAAGGAAAAAGACCAAAAAGAAGAAAACAATGAGGTGGAAGGTTAGAGGTCAGATAACGATGGAGATAAGAGAGGGTGTCGGCGCGTTTGTCGTGCTTATAATCGCCGCGGCGGCCATAGCAATCGCCGGGGGTGTGTCTAGCTACATATTGAACGCGTTGGCGCCGGCGACGAACTCGACGGTGGTGGAGCAGGGCACCCAGGCGATCAACACCACGATGTCCACGTTCGTGACCGCCGCCGGCCTGGTGGGCGGTTTGGTGCTTGGAATAATCGCCTTCGGCTTCCTTAAGCGGATATGGAAGGAGTTCACGCAGTAGACATGGCGCGGAGGAGGAGGAAGGTCAGGAGGTAGGCGGCGCAAGCCGCCTAAACAAATCCCCCTTTTTTCCTTTATATTATCTAGTTATTATTATTACGTGGTGTCGCTCATCGTGTTCGGACTAGCAGTCGCCCTGCTGATGGCGCACCTGCTCGACGGGCGCGTGCCGAGGAGCTACGTCGCCGCCGCGTTCATAATGTCGTCTGTAGTCGCCGCCGGCGACCTCAGGGAATATGTCGGGCAGGTGTGCGTCACAGATGCGGCAGACGGCGGCGATACGAGGACGGTGTGTACGGCGCAGTACGACGTGAAGGTGGAGGCGCTTGCGGCGCTTGTGGCGTCTATCGGATTTGCCATGCTGGTGCTGTTTTTTGAATTCGTCGAACGCCTAAGCCGAGCCGCCTTGGGCGGCTGGGATACGTAGAGTTTTTAAAGTGCGGCGCGTAACGACGCATGTTTGAGTTCGTCAACGAGTGGGGGGAGAAGCTGTTTAGGTTTTCGATACTCAGCTCAATAATGTATACGTTGGTTGTCATCGGAGTCGCCAACGCCGGTCTCATTACGTTGCAGGACCTGCCGCCCCTCGCCACGTGGGTGCAGTGGTTCGTCACCAGCGGCGTGAACAACTACGCCGTGTCTAACGACGTATTCAGCAACTTTTCGGCGATAAACGTGTTGATGACGCTCTTCGCCTTCCTATACAACCTGTTGACGTGGTTGCTACAACTGGCACAATTAGCATCACATGTACTAGGCGAATTCGGCGCCGCGTGGGCTGGGTGGGTGGTTGCGGCGGTTGCGGCGTTTGCGCAGTTCATAGCAAACTACTATTTGGCGTGGAGGCTGTTTCTGTTTGTAAAGACCGTAATTGGCCAGGTGAGCATAAGGGTATGAGGGGCGAGCTGACGCTTGGCAACGTAATTCTGATCGTGATAATAAGCGCGATTTGGCCGTGGGCTACGGTGCTGTTTATCGACGCGTTTATGTCGTTTGTGCCTCAGCCGCCTCCCGGCCTCGACAGCCAGGCGTACACCACAGCTACGGCCATCGCCGCATTCGTGAAGGACAACGCCGAGGTGCTGTCGGTGGCGTCGGCGCTGTTTGCGGCGATACTTGTCAGGTGGCGTGGGCTATGAGCGACGGCGCCGTCGGCCCCTTCACAATTATCGCCGTAATCGCCACCGTGGCGTTAGTAGTCATATATGCAAACGCGTCGCTGTCGGTCTTCGCCGCGGCATGGAAAAACGTGACGGGGACAGACATCTTCATGGAGCCGCAGTACACTGCGGTGTGGGAGAGGGCGTCTCAATTCGCGTGGGCTGTCGTAGCTGTGACGCTCGTTGCCGCCGCCTTCACGGTGTGGCGGGTGATTAAAGAGCGTTAAAGAATAAAAACGAGGCTCTTTTTTCACTTGTGTCTGAGCCTTCGCCGTACTTCCAGCCGTACGCCGACTGGCTCAAACAGAGGCCGGGGAGGTTCACCGCGGGGCCGCCTCAGCTCCTGAACCAATACGGCATACAGCTGGAGGACTGGAGGCTGAAGCCAATAGCCACACTGCACGGCTTGGCTGAAATAACCGGCATCCCGACGCTTGCGAGGTGGATACAGGCAATCGTCCAGAACCGCCCAATAGCCGAGGTCGAAAAGGAGTACTTCCAACGTATCGCAAAGGAGCTCCAGGAGGCGGGCATAGGCGTGTCTGAGGAGGCGCTGAGGAGGAGGGTGGAGCAAGCAACTATGCATGCCGCAGTGGCGGCGCTTCCGCTGGCCGTACCGCTTTCGCGGGCAGAGACGGCCATGCTGGCCAAGTCGCTGGGGGTGGGGTTCGGCTTCGTGGGCGGCCCCACCGCCATTATACGCGCCGAGCAGGGCTATAAAGACGAGGCGCTTAAGGCGTTTATCGAGGCAGGCCTTGCGGGGACGGTTCTGACAGACGTCGCCATGGCCCTTAAGGGCTTGGCCGCCGCGGCCACGCCTGAAAGGCTCGCCGCCGTCCGGCAGGCGGTGCAACAGAAGCGCGGCTCCGCCGGGCTGAGCGACCCGGAGTTCAACGCGTTTATGGACGAAATCGAGGAGGCGATCTTCATGCTTAAACGCGGAGACACGTCTAAATACGACAGTTTCTTGAGGCGGTTTGAGGAGTGGCAGAAGAAGGTGGAGGAGTTTCAGAAGCTGTATGAGGCTAGGCAGAAGGGGCCGCTGTCCCCCGAGGACGAGGCGCATTACACCAAACTGCTGAGGGAGGTGTCGCAAATCAGAGACAGGTACTATTTGCTGAAGCAGTACATAGAGGCGGCGCGGATGTCGGGGCTTGAGGCCGGCGCCCGGCGGACTGAGTTCGAGCGCCACACGATAGAGAATCTGGCGCATGCGGCCCAGGATGCGCCCCCCGGCCCGCCGCCTAAGGATTTGAACCAGTGGCTCCAGAGGATAGACTTAGACCTGCTTCAGAAGCTGGTGGGAGACCCCAAGGCGCTGGCTAGGTACGCCCGGCGCTTCGGCGTGGACGAGCAGACTCTCGCGGAGCGTGCGGCCCTCTTCCTGAAGGAGCGGCGGTGGGAGAAGTTCGCCGAGCTACCGCCGGAGGAGCTGAAGAAGGTCTTAATGGATGAATCTCTATTGAAGAAATACGCATCGGAGCTGGGCGTCGAAGAAGGCAAGCTGAGGGCGCTGATAGAGGACGCACTCCAGAGGCGCATGGGCATCAAGCCGCCGGAGCCGCTACCCACGCCTGAGAAGCCGCCCATAGAGCCGGTCAAGCCCGCGAAGGAACACCAGTTTAAGCCGCCCGAAGTAGAGGTAGAGGGCCGCGGCGGCCAAGTCCTCGTGGTGAAGGCCGAAGAGGAGCTGAGGCCGTTGATTAGACGCATCGAGGAGCTCCCGGATGTGCGGAATAGGCTTATGGTGCTCCTGGCGAGGCGCAGAAGGGGCCGCGGTGATGAGGCGGATCTGCAGAGGTTGCGCGAAGAGGCGGCGCAGGATGTGGTCGAGAGAACGCCGGGCAGGGTCAGAGACGATGCGGAGGTCGTGCCGGACAGAACCACACCAAGCAAGACGACAGATGAGGCGCCGGGCAGAACCACCGAGGGGGTGCCGGATCAGACGACCGTCGTCACGCCGACCAAGACCGTGGAGCGTGAGGTTCAAAAGGTGACGGAAAAGGTGAGGGAGGTGGTGGTGCTCGACCGCGACGCGATCCGCATCATCGTGCCAGCGCTTCCGGCGCCGATCTTCGCCATGCCAGCCACGGTGGTATTGCCTGTAATCAGCCGCATGCTCGGCATGCCAGTGGCACTGGCACCCGGCATCCCCCGGCCACTTCCACGCGAGACATTCGGCGCGTGGTTGGATAGAGTCTTCGCCGGGACAGGTTTTACGTGGCGCTCCATGGCGTCGCAGAGGGAGACCTTCGTCTTTGCCTAGCCCGCGAATTCCACTCTTTTTTCCTGCGTCGTAATCAGCCTGAGTATCGACCTGCGCCACACGGTGTCCTCCTTCTGCCACTCCTCGGTGACTAGCTCGACGTATTCGCTTCCGTAGCGCAGCAACAGGCGGTCTCCTTCGTCCAGGACGTCGTCCGGCTTCCCGAGGAGCAGGATTACGTTGAATTGGTTTAGGTAGGCGTTGGCGCATGCCATGTCTCCACGCTTAAGTGACTCCTTAAGCGCATCTATGTCGCGCTCGGCGCCGTAAAGCTTCTTGCAAGCCTCCCACGCCACGTTCTTTATTATTACTCTAGATAATAAAGAAGTGTGGCCATGTATCGAGCTGGTTAGGCGAGGCGGTGTGGCTGTATGGAGGAGACCCCGTGACTGTTTCGAAGTTGTGGGCTACACACAGGTGAGGGAGCTCCCCTCGGCGGAGGTTGTCGCAAGGGGCGCTGGGTGGCGGGCAGAGCGCCTATTGACAGGGGAGATCTATGTGCAGTACGACCGCGTGTTTGAGGATCTTGACAGGTGCTTCTCGCAGTACGACAAGCCGTGCCGGCTCCTCCTCTACGGCCCGCCCGGAACCGGCAAGTCGTACGCCCCTAGGTATTTTGCCAAGAAGTGGGGGCGTTGCGTCGTCGTCAAGTCGCCGGGTCAGCTGATATCGAAGTGGGTTGGCGAAACCGAGGAGAACGTCCAACGCGCTGTGGAGGAGGCAGAGAGGACTAACTGTATCGTTGTCTTCGACGAAGGCGATGTGTTTCTGAAGCAACGGTTTACGCAGGAAAGGACGTGGGACACAGTCAACGTCCTCCTCACGGCAATTCAAGAGATGCGCCGCGGCGGCGTAATTGTGACCACGAACGTGCCGCCGCACAAGCTCGACCCCGCCCTCCTGCGTGGCGGGCGGCTTAAGCCGGTTGCCGTCCCCCTGCCGACGCGGGAGATGATAGAGATGTATGCAAAACTCAAAGGCCTCCAGGCGCCGCCTAATGCGCAGAACTTCGCCGAAGTCGACGACCCGCGTGCCGTCACAGCTGAGACTGACTGGTACTACATGCTCCACCCCATCGACGTGGGGCAACTCCATTACGTCATCGAGGCGGAGCGCGGCGTGTGGTCGCTGTGGCTGGCATCGTCTGAGCTGACGATTGTCGCCATTTGGTTCTACTACTCGACGCAAGGCAGGCAGGTTTGGTGGGTTAGGAGGCCCCAGCAGGACTACTCATACGTCATCAACATGGCCGACGAGTACGGCGCAGTGGTCGTGATAGATCCGCTTGCTGTAGCCGACGCGCTTAGGTTCATTAAGCCGCCTCAGCGTGCATTGATCTTCGTCGTGGCGCAAGCGGTCTCGCTCCCGAGACCGGTCGTGAAGGTAGCCAGAGCCACATACAGGAACGTCGAGGAGGCCGTGAGAGAGACAATAATCAAAATGAAGCCCTCCTGCCGCGCCGAGTTTCCGGGCGACGTTGCGGCTAAGTTCTTCTGGAACAACTGTTGATCTTTATATTGCGCGGCGAACACGCAACTGTGATTACGCGTGAGACAGAGCTGTGGCTCCAGGCCATAAGCCGGTTTAACTGGGCTAGGGCTCTGGAGCGGCTGAGGTCGGTGTGTCCGGAGCTGGAGTCGGTGGCGGACTTCGTGCCGTGTTGCGCAGATAAGTTGCTGTCTCTATGCGCCGACCCGGCGACTGCGATGCAGACCGCAGTGTGTTCAAGCGAGTCCGAAGCGCGCGGCGTTGCGTTGGAGCAGTGCTCCTCCACACTCTACAAGGTGTTGAGGGAGGTGTATGGAAAGCTCGACGAGGAGTAGCTTTATCCTCGCCGAGGCAAAGTCGGCGTTAGTCCGCGAGACTATAAGAGAATTTAGAAGATTGCTAAGGGCGCAGAACGCAGAGGAGCGGATAGAGGCCGCGCTTACGATAATTGCGCTCGCACGTGCGCTCGAGGTGACCGAGGCAGACAACTCCGTGTGCTCAGTAATGTTGCGCTACTTAAGGCACGTCGGCGTTGTGAAGTGCGCCGACATAAAGACGCTTGATGACGTCTTGAACTACCAGTTCAGCGACGACGTCGAAATCGACCTAACTGCCAAGGCGTTGTATGCATATTCAGCACTTCTGAAGAAGGCGGCGCTTTTCCACGCGCTGGGTCAGCGCTTTACGCTCTAGTTCTTTATATCTAGCGTACATCATCTACGTGTGTCTAAGATTCATGCCGTAGTGTTTTCAGACGACGGGACTGCAGTGATTGCAGAGAGGGTAGCAGTAGTGTCGCCGCACATCGAGATCTATTGGTCGAAGCGCGGCGCCGTCATCGCCTTCGTTATGCGCGAGCCAATCCGCGACGACAGGGGTGGGCTGTGGCGGGTCCTGCTGGCGCAGAACGTGACGGCCGTGGAGGGCAGGCAGAGCATGGCTGGCTACGAGCCGTCCGCCGCCAGGATGTTCTCGCTGTCTTACTTTTCGATCTTGTGTCCAGACAAGCCGAGCATCGAGGAGTGTCTGACCGCAATCATCAACGATGTCGTCAATAAACGGCTGGGGGAGCGGTTCGGGATAGTGCTCGACGCGAAGTACGCAATAGCTGTTGACACGTCGCCGGCGCAGATAGAGCGCATGGTTGAGGCGCTCCACGCCGACGTCAACTCCATGCTGACCGCCGCCTACGCCGAATTTCAGCACTGGCTCCAGAACGTCAGGACGTTTGAAAAGTTGGCAAAGGCGCTGGCTAAGAGAGGCGGCGGCTGGGTCATGTTGGGCGTCTTAGCCATTGCGCTACTTGTCATGTTGCCGGCGCTGTGGCCGCAGATAGCGAACATGCTCCAGAGCTTCGGACTATGGAGGCCGTAGAGTTGCTCATCAAAATGGTGTGGTGGCACGGCCGCGGGTTGCCGCCGCGGCGGCTCGGCTTCGTGGTGTACGACTGGGGCGGCGTCTCGGTTGCGCCTCCCAGTAGCATGCGCGTCCTCCCCGCCGCGGTTGCCGAGTCGGCAAAGGAAGTCCTTGCTCACGCCGACGAAAACAGAAATGTCTTCGCTGCGGCGTGGCTGTGGGCCAAGCCGCCGCTTACGCTGTGGCGGCTCGTCCCGACCCCCGTGCCGAGGCGGCGCATTATCTACTTCGCCGACTGGGGCAAGATGTATGTGTCTGAAGACGGAACCCTCGCCGTGAAGTGGGCCGCCACTAAGTGTTGCACGGCGCTTCTGTGGTCGTATCCGTGGACATGGGTGCACAGCCGCCGCTTTATACGCATGGCTGTGCCTGCCCCCGCGGCTAGGGCGAGGCTATGATCCCGGCTCCGCGCCGCAACAAAAAGAGGGGGGAGCCGCCACCACAGCCGCCGCCTCAGCAACCGCCACAGCTGGGACAGACGCCGCCACCAGAGCAACCGCCGCGCCGCAGGGCTGATGTGCACGCCGCGTCGTGGTTCTATGACGCATTGAGCAGAGAGTACGACGTGGGCCGCATCGGCGAAGTGCTAGACCGACTGACGTCGTATAGGTTTACGCAGGAGCTGGAGTTTCACAAGGCGGCTTCCGACCTGCGGGCGATAACCTCTGCCGCGACGCAGCAGTGGGTCACAACGCTCGCCGTCGCGGATCCGTGCACCCGGGCGGAGTGCATGGCGGCCAAGAGCGTCGCCGTGGCTATGAACATCATGTACCTGGCGCACCACCTCATCTACACGACGAGAGTCGAACGCGCCAAGCAGCAACCGACCCCCGAAGAGCGCCTCAGATTCATGCTCGACGCGCTTAGGGCGTTGAGGCTCATCAAGGCGGCGCAGGGGCTGATATGGTCGGCCGCCCGCGGCGTGGCGGCATTAAGTTATGTAGAGCCGTATGGCTCGTGGGCCTTCTTGGCGCACTTGTTTAGGAGACGGCCAAAGGGGGAGGGGAGGCCATGATGGCCCTATTCATCGCTACCGCTGTCGTGACCGTGGAGCGTTTCATAAACCGGAGGCGTCTCAAAATTCACGAGGTGTTGGCAGACTTGGGCTGGCTGTCGCTCCTTTTCGCATTTATCGAGTTTGGATATCTATACTTCGTCGAGACTCTTACGCTGAACTACGGATCTGCGGCGCGGGCACTGTGGCCCACGGAGTGGCCGGTGTTTAAGAGCCTCCTGCTGGACGCATCTGTGTCGGTGTTGCTGATATTCACCTCACTGTGGCTCGAAAGCGCCGGCGTCCGCGTGGAGCTGAGACGGCCCCAGATGCGCCGCGTCACTGCGACGCGTAGCGTACCCAGGCAACCGCCGCCTCCGCAGAGCCGGCAGGGGGCTACGGTTGCGACGTGCGACATTGAGTGGCATGAAGCTACGTGACTTCTACGTGCTTGTAGTCCTGTTTTTGCCGTGCGCGTTACGCGACAGCTTGACGACCCGAAAGGCTAGGGCGCGGTGGAGCGACCTCGTGGTTGAGTTCGTCGACCTGTGGCTCGCAGCAGACCTCTTGACGTCGTTTGTGGTGACGCTGATAAGGGCTTCAAAAGGAGACGAGAAGATCAGGGAGGCGCTGATTAGACACGCCAAACGCGACGGCCACGTCGGCGAAGCCACGCGCCGGTGGCTCTCGGGCGAGACGGTTGACGTCTACTACGTGCTCCAGGACGCGGCGCGGCACTACGAATACGCGTGGAACCTATACTGCTGGAGGTGCGGCAGGAAGTGGTGTAAAGAATTAAAATATAGATACAAAAACAGCCAATGAGGCTCCTAGGTGGGATAATCCTCGCCGCCGTCATCCTTGTGATGTACTACGTGCTCGTGGAGTACGTGCCGCACTACATGAAGTCTGCCGTGGCCGCGGCTGTGACATACAATGAGTACATCGCGCCGCCCAACGCCGAGCAGTATTTTCCATATTTTCTAATAATAGTAGTGACCTTCGTGGCGGGGTATGTGGCGTACCGCGAGAGGTACTAGCCTCGCGCTGGCGGCGGCGCTCCTAATAGCCCTGCTGTCCGTAAACGGAGCGTGTCAAGGCGCCCAATGCGGTGTCGTCTACTACAGCATAACGAAGACGTACACCAAGGTGCAGGTGGTGGTGTCAGAGGATGAGGTGGTCATCAACGGCACCACGACGACCACCACGCGGACGCAGACCATGACGCAGGTGGTTGCGGAGCCCGCCGGCGTCTTGGCCAACTTCACATGCTCGTGGCAACCGCCGACGACGCCGGGGCCGCCGCCTGTGTCAGCTCCGTCGTTTGCCAGGGAGTCGGACTTCGTGTTTACCCTCATCGCCGCCGTGGCGTTCGGCGCCTTCGCCGCGGCGCTGGTCTACGAAATTACGCGTATCGTGATCTTCCTGATAGTGGCGACGGCGGTGATCTGGATGCTGGCGGCGGCGTATCCCCCGCTGACCGGCCTCGCCGCCGGCCTCACCGCCTTGACAGCCGCCTTCGTGCTGGCGGCCGCCTTCTTTAAACACTAAAGCTTAAATTAAGCCACGCCCTTTTTCCACATGCGCAGAAACATATACCAGGGCCCCGACTCCTGCTGGGGCAGGCATGAACGCATCTACGTCCCCGGCTCCGGGATAGACGCAACCGCCGCCCGCGGCATCTTGGCCCTGATGGACAGAGAGCTACATCGAGGATGGACATACAGCCACACCTGCCGCCGCATCAAGATGACGCCCTCCCTGGCGAAGAAGCGGGCGCTGTACCTGATGGCGCTGGCGAAGAGGCACCGCGGCGCCGCCGAGGCGCGCCGCGTCGCGGAAATAGTCTACCAGTGGCTGGAGAGGCACGGCCTGCCGAAGACAGCCAGGAGGAAGGCTGCGGCTTATGTCTCTGCGTAGCCTGCTCCTCCTCGCTGTGCTGTTTGCCGTGTCGGCGTCGGCGGCTCAGTGGAGCGACATCTTTGTCAGCTACTGGCTGAACGCCACGCCCGTGAAGATGTGCGCGGTAGACAGGCCGTCGGTCTGCGCATACGTCCCGAAGCCCCCGTTCAAGAACTTAGACCCCAGAAGCACCCTTGTCGTCGCCGTCTACAGGCGGCACGCGTCCACTCTCTGGTCGGCTACGCTTCTGACGGACTACGCAATGCTACAGGCGGTTGTGCGCAACACGCCGGCGTGGGCCGTCGTAAACGTGACGA
>Ga0080007_1061709_pt1 | contig 10497 bp, 9 predicted proteins | sample OctOCTMetagenome_FD_69210 | JGI IMG/M metagenome (GOLD analysis project Ga0080007, IMG submission 69210) | Hot spring and microbial mat streamer communities from Octopus Spring Streamers, Yellowstone National Park, USA - OCT_B (SPADES... | ecosystem: Environmental > Aquatic > Thermal springs >...
GCATATTCTTTCTAGGTATCCCATAAAGGGAATTGAAAGGCAATAATATTCTGTGTTGAACAAATTACTTATATACCATAGTATCCCATAAAGGGAATTGAAAGTATTATAATAGAAAATGAATGATATGCACAACAAACGTATCCCATAAAGGGAATTGAAAGTATGGTGTCATATGCATCAATGAGCGTAATAAAAATAGTATCCCATAAAGGGAATTGAAAGTCTATTTTGTTTGAAAGTATATCTGCAAATATTTTTAAGTGGTATCCCATAAAGGGAATTGAAAGAGTAGTATTTCTAACGTCTGTTTTTGATACACTCCTTGTTTGTGTATCCCATAAAGGGAATTGAAAGTTATAAACTTCTCTTCTTGTTGTGTATGCCGGTATTCCTGTATCCCATAAAGGGAATTGAAAGTTGTATTCAATACTTGCAACAAATCACTTTTCTTTAGTATCCCATAAAGGGAATTGAAAGTTCACTTGCTCTTGAACTTAATAAAACATCTATATTTTGGTATCCCATAAAGGGAATTGAAAGTAATTAATGAATAAGTGAGATGACTCAGCACATTTAGGTATCCCATAAAGGGAATTGAAAGGGGTCTAACGCAATAACCCGAACGGTTCTAGTTCTTCTGTATCCCATAAAGGGAATTGAAAGTTTAAATATATTTCTTTTTTACTTTCTATATAATTATATATTTCCATTAAATTTTTTAGAATAATATTCTCGTCTTTAGAAAATTCTATTATTTGTAAAAATAAAGGAGTGTTATATTTTTAATTTTTCCTACAACTTAAATAACTGAAGTAAAAAAGTTGTTATTTATTAAAAATTTATTTTAATAAATTCTTTAAAGCATTTTCTATTTCTTCCCTCATATCTTCATCGTATTTTACAATTATTTCATTCCCTTTATCTAATATAAGTGTGACATTTCTTTCAAATCCCGCATGAGCCACAAAGTTTCTGTCATCAAGTTTTGTCATCTTTCTATCTGATGTTTCATATTCTGAAAGAGGTTTAATAAGAGATTTAGCATTCTCTAAAACAATTCTTTCAATTTCTTTTAATTTATCCCTTTTTTCATAAAGTTTTATAAGAGGTCCTATATTCTGCTCTCCAAATTGAATATATGCATAATAAGATATCCATTTCTTGGTATCCTGATTTGTAGTTCTTGCAAGTTTAACTCTTTGTTCAAGCTGACCAATTTCTCTTGAAGCTATTTTCTCCCCTGGTCCATACAAGATAACTTTGCTTAATTTTTTTAAATATTCAAGATTAAAACCCTCTTCGGGAATTAGAGGATCCTTTTCTTCTCTTAATTTTTTTGCTAATTTAGCTATAGATAAAATCAAACCTAAATTAACATTAGGAGAGAATAAATAATTAACTTCCTTATCCTTAATTTTTACAAATTCTTCAGACTCATCTAAATACGCAAATTTTCTTATTTCATTTTCCATTTTCTTCATATCTATGTTTGCTAATTTCTCTATATATTCCGCTAAGGGAAGGACGAGTCCGTAGATAGCAACTTTAACAAATTTTACAGAATCTATCCATAAATCCTTCCAATGTTCTAATTCAGGTGGTCTTTCGCCAAAAGTAGATTTTAGAATTACTGGATTTATTCCTAAGGAAGCTACTTTTGTATACAAAGCTTGAATAGCAAAGTTGTATCTTATTGATATATTTTCAACAATGTTAATGGCAGTGATATTATCAGCCAATATATCCTTTCGTGAACGTGGAGGTACAGGTTCAGAATTGTAAACTATTAGCTTTAATTTTAGATCTTTTTCAGTGGTTATAAAATGGTTCAAAGCCGAAGACTCTGCACTTGATATATTATCTGCTTTGTTTAATACAAGATAAGAGATTACTGCATCTTCGATAGCTAATCTTGTATAAACTGGCATATAGTTTAATCCATGGCTCAAGTCTAGAATAAGGATTTCGGGATTAGTTTCTTTTAAACACTTTAGTATCTCTAGGAATGCTGCGAGTCTGTAACCATTTACCGTTCCTTTAAATACTTTATCTTCAAATTTTCCTATTCCAGGTAATATAGCTACACGTACTCTCGAGGCATCAATGCAATAATTCGGATCTTTTAAATATTTCTCTATCTTCTCTTTAGCGTCATTTATAATCTCTTTATAATTCTTTTTTGGAAGATCTGCTAATGTAGATGAAGCCAATAATAAAAAGTTTGCATTTTTGTAACATTCCATTAAAGCTCCCAATGTTGACCGATAATCTTTTGTTGCTTGATATATTGGTTGAATTTCTTTTTCGCTTAAATTAACGAAATTAAAAAGCTCTTTGATTTCAGGATCCAGCTCTATATTATATCTTCTTAATCGCCATTCTTTAGGATTGCCCCAAACAGAAACAACAAGTATTTTTGTGGAGCTAATAGCTTCACATTCCATTTTTTAAATTAAGCGGTATAACTGTGCCATAGCCTATTTCCTTTGCAAATCCTAATCCACTTCTGTACAATTCCCAACTATTCTTTTCAGTACTTAGGAAAATTAAAGAACCAGGAATTAAAGCTTGATAAATTGGCTTTCTTTTTTTATTTAGTAAGCTATAACCTGCTCCTAATAAAGTAACTTTTCCATATACTTCAATTTCTGTACTTAATTCATTTTTAATAACCTCTAAAATATCTTTGCCTGTATCGTAAAGTATTGGGGAAGCTACATATAATACATTTGCTTTTTCATCTAATTTTAAGAGCTTCTCTATACCACCTTCTTCAATTATTAACTGACAAACCCTTCCTTCCCCTCCTAATTTAGCGTTATATGAACCAACTTTTATATTCGAATCGCCTATTATCTCGTAACAAATTTCAGCCATTAAATAATCTCCAAAGGAATAGTCAACATATTGAGCACTGTAAATCAAGCCTTTATCTTCATCCACTACTTTAATATTTTCTTTTCTTACTTTTAATCCGACACCAATTCTTTCCTGTAATTTGGGAGAAACGGTTTTATTCTTCAATTCTTTATCCAGATCATCTAAAATTTTCTCTTTAACAGCATAGTTATTCTCAGCAATAACTCTTTTGATTTTATTCGCGTAATCTTTTAATGCATTATAAGAAATTAGCTTATTTTTGAGGCTAAAATCAAGATAGATACCGGAATTCTCTTTACCTTTGCTAATGATTCGTACAAATGGCCCCCGTATGGTTACGTTACCTAATGCATTTTTATATTCAGATAACCAATCCTGTGAAGGTGAAAAGTTGGAACCGAATAATGTTGCAAATACTCCAGCAATGGTCGAGGGGGTTGGTAATATGAAGCTTCTACCCATTGAATAGACGCCTCGTGAGCTTGGATCAAATTCTCCTGGTCCTCTGAAAAACATTGAACCTAAAATTTTAAATTTGGCTAGCATGCTATATTCCTCTTAGACCTCCCCAATACACACGAACAGCTTTGAACAACTGTATTAGAAGCCATTTTTCGTTTTCTTCTAACAAACCTTCTTTACTTATATGAATGTTATTCATTAAGTCGATATAGTTGTTAAAAGCTTTAATTTTATTTTCTTTTTCTTCTTTAGGTATTTTCATATGACGTTCTACTACATTTTTAATTATATCTTCTTTTAAAAAATCGTTCTTATTCTTTGTCATTAATATATCCCAAGTCTTTAGATTTTCTTTTTCGATTAAACTATATATTAATCTAGTAGAATATTTTTCATTTATTAAATCTTCAATAATTTCATTTAGAATATCTAATATATTTTCGTATTTATCACTTTGCTTATCCATTCTTAATTTATCTAACATGTATAATGGTAATACAGCATAAGTTTCTGAACCTCTTGGAGAATATACTAAAGTTAAAGAATTCTTAGTTAAAGAAGAGCTTCTGCCACACTTACTTTGATATTCTTTTCCTGAAATGCTCCATTTACTTTCCTTAGAAAATTCATCCAAGTATCTATTTGAACTATTTATTATTGCATACATAGGATACATGTAATGAGCAATATACATAACATAGCTTCTTCCTGTTAATAAAGCAGGAATGAAGTAATTAGTACCAATTTGATAAAATCCATTATGGTTTCCATTTTGGAAGCTCTTGCTTGTGAGATTTACTATTTCCAAAGCTTGAGATACAGGAGATATCACTAAAAGGTCATCCCCTCCTGCATATATTGTGAAGCCGTCAAATTTTTCAACAATTGCATTATCTATTAAAGAATTTATCATAAGAGATTTGCTCACAGAAGAATGATATGAAAAGCTGATAACCGAATTAATATTCATGCTATTAATTAACGTGGCAAGTTTATTTTCTAATTCTCTCTCACTAATTATATTTTGTAAGTTATAAGATTTTTTCAAATATTCTTTTAAGCAATCTTTTCTAATTTTTTCTCTTTCATCATAATTTAGGTCTAAAGACAAAGGTAAGAATGCTTCTCCTGAAACTATCTTACCCATATTGTCTGCATCGCTTCTAATTAAGACATAATATGTCCCTGGCGATATGTTGATTCCATAATCTTTTGCAAAGTTTGACCATTTTCTCTTTCTTTCATTGTTTTTCAGGAAAATCATTTCTGATTCTTTTCTTAGGAAAACAGTTTCCAGAATAGCTTTAGTTCTTTCATCGGCAATTTTCCTGTTAAGCTTATCTGAAGTTTTCTCTGGATATTTCCATGCATAATGAATAGGCTTAAATCTAATTTTTTCAAACTCCTCTGTCTTTATGTCCTCGCCTACTATTTCCTCGATTTTATTTATTTCACTTAAGGGAATCCTATCAGGTATTGCATCTAAAATCTTTTCTTTAAATTCATATGTTGAAATATCTGCCAATGAAGGAACACGTATATCAAATTTAAAGTCTAATTTGTTGAAAAATTCATTTAATATGCTTTCAAATATTGTCCTTTCTTTATCTAATTCTATAGGAATGGTAATAACCCTTTTTATTAAGCAATAAGGACAGAATTTTTCATTCTCAGCAAAATAAGGTTCAAAAATTTCATCTAATTTACTTTCCGGTTCTGGTAAGTTATACATGACAACTTTCTTATCTGAAACATTTAATACAGCTGGTAGCCTTCCGCATACAGTACAATAATCAAAAGCTCTGTCTGAAGGTAAAAGATTTTTGTATTCATCTTCTTCTTTATATATTTTTGTAGTTAATTCTGTTAGATTCGTTTTAATGAATGGATCAACCTTTAAATGCTTAAATTTTGATAATTCTATATTTATTTTATCAAAAATTGTTTCATATATTTTTAAATTATCAGAAATTCCTTTACTTGTTATATCATCTTTAATATCAATTATTATAATTCTCAAATCAAATGGTGGTTTTTCAAAATTATATTTATCTTTTATACTATTTAAATTATTTATTATATTTTTAATTAATTTGTATCTTTCATTTGTTATTTTATTTGCACTTTCTTTTACAACTTCATATATTCTTAACCATATCTTTTCAAATATCCTTTTAATAAGTTCCTTTAATTTCTCTTTGTTTAATTCATCAATTCCATATTTTTTCATTAATTGGATAAATTCTTCGTCCTTTGCTAAATATTGTATTGGAGGTAAAACAAAAGTGATCGTTGGAGGTATCACGCTGAATTTTGGAAACATATCTTCGCTTAGTATTTCTATTTCGCTTGGTTCACCAGCTATATTTATCTTTAGTTTCATGAATTTGAAAATGTCTTTAAGCTTTTTTGTATCTTTAATTTCTTTATTAAGAATTCCTAAAAGGTAAGTATAGAAGAAAGGATTAAATCTTGCTGTAGGAATTATTAAAATATCCGGTCCATATAGGTTAACAAATTCTTCAACAGTTTTCCATGCTATTAAAGAAACTAAATAGCTTGATATTCTTAGATCTCTCAATTTTCTTGAAGCACTTATATATTCTTGAACTCCAGGTATATCGATCGTGATTACTAAACCTTCAGGCATTTCGCTTTGCGATGCTATAAAGAAGTTTATTGCTGTTGCTGTTGCATAATTATGATCAAAAACTGAGTGCGTAGGCATTCTGGTATCTGATGGACTGATAGGTAAGTTATGATATATCCATATAAGTTCATAAAGAGCGTATAAAGTAAAGTATGCATATTTAGAATTCTTTACTTCTTTTAAAATATCGTTTAAATCTTTTATGAAATCATTCAAATTATTCTCAGAAGGAATAAGCTCATCTATCTTTTCTTGAATCTCTTTAGAAGGATCAAATATGTTTTTAAACCTCCATGATTTTACAAGTTCATGTATTTTTTCTTCAGGAATAACCGAGTATAATAATTGTCTATCTACACCTGCAGCGAAAATATCAGCATATGTTATCTTTGTTGAGAAGAAATATGTTTTGTAATCTGAAACCGCTTTATTTAGATTGATTTCTTTTAGAATTTTATCTCCGAGTTGCCATGCTCTATCTTCATGTGCTTTAATCGATTTATCATGTTTTCTTAAAACTTCTGGAACTGTAATCTTACCTGATATTACCCAAGCTTTATCTGGAGGATCATGTAGTAATGCTGCTGTTTTATATAGCCAAAGATCTTCTTTACTCATATGTTATCACCACGAACTGTGAGTAACCTAAAGCTGTCTTGGCTCCTATACCCATAGATAAGCCGTATAACAAAGCTAAGTCTAATTTACCTAGCTTTTCCATATCTGGAATAGGCTTATCTACTAAATCCTTTTTTGCACCGATTTCAATCTTTCTTTTTTCTTTATTTCTCTCTTTAATTACATACATGTAAAATTTGAAAATGGTACCAGGCGCAACTGTCAAAAAGACTATTGGTTTAGGTTCAACTTCCATTTCATTTTTTGCATCTTTATAATGAGGATTAATGATATCAGGATACAAAATATAACCGTTTTCTCCTTCTTGAATAGGAAAAGCATCCGTAAATCCTACTAAGCCTGCAAAGTTGCTATCACCGAATAATCTCTTACATTCATCTTCTGCTTCATTAGAGTTTTTATTTTCATAATTAACTAAGTAGTAATGGTAAGCATTTCTTATAGCACCTTTTATACTTGAAGCAGGAATGTAAGGCACATTGAAATAAGGATGAATGTAAAGGCCTACTTCAAAAGGAATTTGACCGAAAGTTGAACTGACACCAAAAGAACCTCTGTAAGTTAATTTCATTTGAATTTCTCTAACTATACCTTTTTCACCTAAATATTTCATAAGGGATTGCTTTAACTCGCTTAAATATTGTTGTATCTCAGTTTTCTTAAGTTTAAAGTAATTTGCTGAATTTTTAATCAAAAATTCCAAAAATTCCCTCTCTTTTTCTTCAAAACTCGCTTTTTTCGATTTAGTCTCTTCATGTTTTGAATTCAAGATGGCGGAACCCTGAATTATTCCAAAAGAAAATATATTAATTAAGGTTTGTTCATTTATTTCTTCTTTAAAGATTATATTTTCAGGAGTATAGAATTCAATCTTCATTTTTTACCTTCAAGGCATGTTTTCAACACTTCAAAACAAGTGTTAAATGTTGTATTAAAAACATCCTGTATGTTAGCTGGTTTTTTAATTCTGTTTTCACTTTTTATCGTAGGATCTAAAATACCATCTTCATTTAATATATTTACCACATATTTTTCGCGCTCTCCTTTATCATAATAATATTTTAGATTGCTAATTTGATCAGTCCAATCATACGTTAGAAATCCATATTCTACAATGTAATATACATTATTGGATGTTTTAATTATTGTAAATGCAATATTTGAAATTCTTCTCTCGATACCCTCATAACCTGTTGTTTTATAAGTATCAGGATCAATACCTTTTCTAGGCATTCCTAACATCCATGTATGGAAGATACCGCTATAATAATCATCTCCATATATTTTTTCCCTCTCTTCAGTCATCCGATCATAATCTCTTTTTGTAAATGGTTTTTGTTCCGTAGTAACTCCATAATAATCATACCATTTCCACTCAAGTTTAAGTGTGGATTTGCCTATACATTTTAATATTTCTTCAATCCTTTTATTTGGAGGAACTTTTAATATCTTGAATTTAAAATGATTACTATCTAAGATAGGTATTCTAGTTTGTTTTATTGCTGGAATTGCTGATTCTCTAATGATTTTATTTAATATAATTTTTCCTCCTTTAGTATTTTCTAAAAAGTTTATGTAGTTATTAGCATAATTGATAGATTTATTAATTATATTGTTTAAATTTTTATTTAATTCATCTTCATTTAATGAATTATATATATTTTCCAAATCTGTTTTTAAATTTACTATATAACTTTTCGTAATATTTATTTTAACCTTTCCGAACCCTCTTGTCAGAATTGAACCTACCCCACTGAACAATAAAGCAATAACAAAAGAGTATAGTACAAAGGAAATAACATCATCATTTATGAAGACATCCTTTTCTATCTCTCTTGATCTAAGAAGTATAGATATTTCAAATTCGGTATCGGGAGATAGCAAAATTTCCAAATTTGGGATATCTCTATCCTTATATTTTCTACGTTCTTCACTTTTTAGCTTACTTAAAAGTTTAATCCTTGGAATTTCCTTAACTTTATCATACTGCTCTTTATTAATACGGTTTAGCTTTAAACTTATATCAAATAAAGAAGAAGCTCTTTCCCCACCAAGAATTAGTGATATCAACTCATCTAGTTTATTATAATCGTTGATGATATATCCTCTTCCATGTAATGCTGTTGCAGTAAGTATTCTAGTCCACCACCTCCAAACACCTTTAATTTCAGATATTCTTATGGTCTCTAAAATTTTTAAGGAGTAACTGTGAGGTCTTCCCAGATACCCTCCAATCCTCGCAGGAGATATCAATATTAACTCAACGTCTAGTATTTTATTTTTATCTAACAATCTTTCTTGAATGTTAGAGAAGCTCATTCTTTGGCTCTTAACATACCTTCACATAGTCGCTTAATCTGCAATAAATAGGGCATAATAGCTCGTTCGATAATTCTTGCTTTATCAAGATTTTGACTCAAATTTTTAATTGCAGAATATGGATCTTTAACATTTATTTGTAAGAGCTTAGTATTGTCAATTGCTTTAAGTAAAATATATAAATACACCGAATATCCTGCATCTGGCTCCTTTTTGATTTTACTTAAAACATCTTTAGTTTCTTGTTCTCTGGATTTATCCTTACTTTCTAATATATTTATTAATTCAGGATAATACTTATTTCCCTTTGCAAAACAATAACTTAAAGCACCTACTATTCCTATTTCCTGAATTAAAGAAGGCATTTCTCTACTTCTTTGTCTTAAAGAGGTTTCAATTGAAGGTACTTTTTCTGCTTTGAATTCTTTAAAAATTTTTTCATAAACTGTATCGAATAAATCAATCGCGTTATTAACAGACTCAAGACTTTTTTTACTCATGGTTGTTTAGATGAAATGCCACCTTCTTGTGTTTGTGAGGAAGAAATTATATGAATTTTTACTATTCCACTACCAATAGTCTCATGACCTCCTATTATCAAAAATTCTAACTTATTTTTTAAATAATCTCTTATTTCTTCTTCCATTTTATCTTTATTTTTAATTCTATCTCCAATTATCTTCTCATACTTTTTTAAAATAGAATGTGACAATTTAGAATAATGAAAGGTTGAAAAGAAAACTGTTTTGGGAGGGACGTATTCCTCCGTCCAAGGACCACTTTCTACAGTTTTAGAACTTCTATTTAATTTAACTCTTGTCAATCTTATCAAAGATCTTTCAACTTGTTGTAGAGCATCTTCATCTTTAATTAATATTAATTCTTTATCTAAACCCAAAACATTTTTAAGCTTATTAATTTTTTTATCCTCATTTAAGTTCTCCAAAACTAGCTCTTCATTTATTACAACTAATTTCTTACCATCACTACTTATTGATATATTAGTAAGATCATCACAGATATTATATTTCCCTTCTTCTATCAAACTTTTAACATCATTATCTAATTTGTACCCGACCATATCTGCATATTCTTTAAATCTCTTTAAAAGTAAAGGGCAAGTAAGATAACAATAAACACCTTTTAGACTTCTTGCAGGAAAGGCTAATAAATAAGCATCAGTTAAAGCTACAGGCGAAGCGAACTCACCACTTTCATCGGGTCCAAACAATATTTCGGCAAATTGGCCATCCTTACTATAAATATAACTTTTTATAGCTCCTTTTAAGCTTGAAGAATAAATTGTAGGAAAGCCATAGCTATCTCTTTGAATTGGTAAATCTACAACTTCTCCTCCCCTTCCAGTTCCTACATGCAAATTTGTTATCGCTGTAATTAAGAGAATATCATGTAAAGAATATTTACCAAGCATATTATTATAACGTTTTATATATTTAAAAATATTGCTTCAAAAATATGAATAAAATCAACTTTGAAATTTTTATAAAAGAATGAATTTTTTTCAATATTTTGAAAAATTCTAA
>Ga0080007_1068123_pt1 | contig 10489 bp, 4 predicted proteins | sample OctOCTMetagenome_FD_69210 | JGI IMG/M metagenome (GOLD analysis project Ga0080007, IMG submission 69210) | Hot spring and microbial mat streamer communities from Octopus Spring Streamers, Yellowstone National Park, USA - OCT_B (SPADES... | ecosystem: Environmental > Aquatic > Thermal springs >...
GTCCTACTGGGCGACAGGGTCGTTACAGCTGGCGACCTTCCCAGGGCACCTATCGTTACGAGATTCGATCGCTTATTCGTCTGAAGTTCTATTTGTCCTCTTTCCTAATGAGGGACAGGATTTCGCCAATGAGCGTTGATGACTTGTTGGCGAGCTCAGGGCTAACGACCGTGCTGGGGTCCTTTTTATCAAGCTCATCTAACAATTCTGAGATCAGATCCCTAAACTTCATGGCAAGCTCGTCTAGCCTCTCATGCCTCCGCTCCTCATAGAAACCGAGAGGTCTCTTGGCGAGCCATCACTTTATGACTAGCCCGACCAGCAGAACGAAGACCAGAACAGCGGCTAGGACCTTAGTCTCCATCTCCTAACCAACTTCTTTGTCAATGGGATGGCCGAGGCGAAGAGAGCAACTATATACGGAGAGACCGGAAGGACCACGACATGCTCTCCAGGCGGTACCGAAACCTCACCTTCGAAAGCTCCTATCAGCCCTGCCGAGAGTCTTCCCTGCCCGTTAGGGACCACCAGTCTAACAACTCCCGAGTAGTCGGCCGTTGACTTCACCTCGCCTCCCGGGCCTGAATATACCACGTTTGCGAACGGAACCGGCATTCCTAGGATGTCCTTTACCCTTACCGTTAGATATGAGATTCCCGCGGTTATCGCAATTGTCCCGGACTCTCCGGCCCTAATTGTAGCGTTCACGGTCACGTCAACCCCTTTGTAGACGGCCTTCACGACCCTCCACTCAATCTTCCTGAGACCAAGGGTTAGATATCTGTCGAGCCATACGGCCTTCCCTCCTTCCGAAGTCACTTCTCCAAGATCGCTTCTCAGGACCACGAGGTCTGGATCCGCAACCGACCCGTCCTGACCTCTGAGCTTCGGCCAGACCAGGATCTGATCCCTGTAGACCGCTATTACCGAGACGGGCCTCTTCACCTCGATCTCTAAGGACGTTATCGGCCCCAGGCTCCTGTTGTCCATTATCACGTCGTGGAGGACCAGCCTGCCGGCTTCTCCTGTCAGATGGACATCCTTCAAGTCCAGAGTTACCTTCTCTCCCTCTCCTATGAAGACTGTTGCCGGAAGTGTTAAAGAGCCATTCCTCATCGATGCAGTCCCAGGAGGCGCCCTCACGTCAAGGGCGTACTTCACGTCCCAGTGAACTTTCATCCTTATTGGACCGTGGACCGTGAAGGTGACGTTCCAAAGGTCGACAGCGCGCCTTCCCTCCACCGTTATGTTGATGCTCTGGTCCCTGATCCTCTCGGCCTTGTAGACCTCCTTGAAGCCCGAACGGACCTCTATTTCCTTAATCTCTATCAGCGTCCCGTTCCCCAAATCTTGTGGACCTCCCGGTATAACGAGCATGTACGTAGAGTTCTCCTTGAACCAGATGTGAGAGAAGTTCCAATTGAGGAACCTGGAGCTGACCACCAGTTGGTATTCCCTCATCCAGACGGCCTCTACTTCGACTGGACCATCTACCCTCACCTCGATCTCCCTGACGATCTCGTCGCCTTTCCTGAAGCCCAGGAAGACGTACCTCGTCGTCCCTGATTCATGAGTTGCGTTCTCAGCTACCCTCAGCCTTGCTACAGAGCCCTCCCTGTACCATCCTGAGCCCTCGTGCTTGAGCCATATCGGGCCCTTCACCGAGACCAAATGATGCTTGACGAAGACGGGCTCGAAGGACTTAGGGCCGTCCACGACTATCTCCTCACCGGACCTGTAGATCCTCCCAGAGCTGTCTTTCCATCCGTCATGGACCAACTTAGTCCCTCTGGATATCTGGAGCTCTGAGAGTGTAGGCAACTTGATCTTAGAGCCCTCCTTGTACCATCCCGCTTTGTCTCCGTACAGGATCCTGAAGCCTTCAGGCACCGTGAAGTTGACGAAACGCTCCCTCTCGTAGACGGGTTCGAGGGTGGTGTTGTAGGTCACCCTGATCACCGTCACGCACCTCATCCACGGGACCCTCTCGAACCCGCTGTACCTTTTGGTGAAGTCGTCGAGGTAAAGGGGACCTCCGTTCGGGCCTGTAACCCAGTGTCTGTAGACATCGGGACAGGGAAACGTGAAGGGTGGGCACCTTCCGTCTGCCCATTTCCACCTCCACGGCTTCAGGTCGCCTATAGGCCATCCAATTATGTCGAGGTCGAGGTAAGGTCCGGGCCATTCGGATCCGTTCACTAGCCACTTTCCTTTGAAGACCCTCCTAGAGACGGAGGATTCGTAGATGATTTCCTCAGAAGCAGGCACACCGACAGCTATCCAAGTCGGGTCCGTGTAAAACTCGGGCGCTCTGTAGATGTAAGGACCCCACGAGTAGTAGCACACAACGGATCTGGCCACCCACCTACCCGGAAGCATTGCAGGTCTATGCGTCTCGTCTCCTATTGCCGTTATAGGAATGAATATCTCCTCATCAGATCCTTTCCACCTGTAGACGTAACCGCAGAAGAAGAGGTCTGGTCTTAAATCGGAGAAGAGGAGCAACTGAAGCTTGTCGTCGTCGGCCGGAGGTTTCCACGGCACGAAAAGGTGATCTATCCAATAGCCTGTCCCCCATATATTATTGGGATGCTCGTACAAGAAACGCGTTAACACACCCTCAGCGGAGAAGCTACTTAGTTCCCACGGCACACCAATAGACAACCTCTCATCGACAACGTCAAACGTTCGCAACACCAATCGATTGTTTTCGCGTACAGAAGCAACATAACGCTTGTCAAAGGTAGGAGTCCCTCTCATCCACTCCTCAGGTCTGAGAGCCAATATCGGAACTATTGCTCCTCCTTTCAGCTCGATCTTGAAGAAGGTATCGAAAGGTCTGACTGCTATACCCGATTCTATCGCATCCCTAGCTGTGACGTAGTATTTAAAGATGCCTCTGTTGCTATCAACTTCTACCCTATACTTCAAATTTAGCTGTAGTTTTGATGCGAAATCCTCTTTGACGTATCCAGGATGAGTGTCGTAGAAGTGGAGCCAAGACCATGAGAGTGCCAACGCATACCAGGTCAGCGTGTTATCGCCAATATCCTTAACCATACCCCAAGGGGTTTCGAACTTATAATATTCCTCAGAGTCATGGAACAAATGGATAGAGCCAAGGGTATGCACCATCTCGTGAAAGGCAGCTTTAGCGGAACCCAATATTATTTTCTCAAAATAAAAGCCATAGCTATATGCCGTTTCGCAGTAGCTCGTTATGTAGACCGGTATATTGAACACATTATCGTTCAGAGGTCCATCTGAAAACTGAAGCTTAAGCTTAAGGAGGTAGCTGAACTGAGGGTACAACTCGACGAATTTGTCCCGATAATATATTATCTTATTGATGGCTTCTCTTATTGCTTGGCGATCTATTTCGTTCGTTTCCTCATCTGGACATTGGCTAACGACATAGTAGTTGAAGATCGGTTTCCTTCTCTTCCAGCCCTCATAAAAATACATATATGTTGCCGTCCATATATGGCTGGCTTGCTCTGACCACCAACGTTCGTATTCTTTTGGCGGCCTCGGATCCCATTTAATTAAATGATACGTAGGTAGGGAGTCGATCGTCCTCCACGGTACCTGCGAGGCACCAGAAGGCGCTATAGTCCCCAGTAACACCAAGAGGCATAGGACGGGGATCAGGAACCTTATGGAGGTCACGCCTCAAGCAAAAATGCAAAAGAAGGTTATATAATTTGTAGGCCTGCTACATCAATGAACCACTTTAGATAAGGAACTTCGGTGCATTAGGACCGCCTTTTCCGTCTCCGCTACTAGGGTTTCCGCCACCGCCTCCTCCGCCTCTGCTACCAAGAACATAATCCGGAGGCTTGGAGTTGTTCTGCTGCGTTGGGTCGGAGGGGTACGACGGCTGGGGCTGCGGCTGAGGTTGTTGCTGTGTGGGTTGGTTGGAGCTTAGTGAGCCACTCCCCGAGCTACTGCTTGAACTGTTGCTACCCCCGCTTCCGCTCCCGCTTCCAGAGCTCCCACCTCCTGAGCTACCACTTCCGCCTCCAGAACCGCTTCCAGAGCTACTACTTCCTGAGCTACCGCCTCCACCGCTACTCGAACCGCCTCCTGAGGGCTTCTGTTACTGTTTCTCCACGAACATGAAGATGATGGTTATCTCAGCATACTGGCTTGGAGGGACGGTCGCTGTGCATGTCCCGCTGGCAGAGCCAGTTGGGGTACCGCCCCCGCCACCAGTTCAGGATGCAGTACCGGCAGTTTGCGCCCAATCGACATACTGCCAATACCCTTTGTCCGTTGACTTAAGGCTCCAACTGGCTCTCCAGGAAACGGTCAGCTGCCTTGTCTCGCCACGCTTGAGCTGCACACATTGTTGCCCGCCTCTGGCGTCCCATGAGGCGAGGCACGAGTCGTAAACGGCTCCTGAACAACACGGTACCACACCAACTGTAAAGCACTTTGGCAGACATATTGCCATGTAATCTGACGGTGCATAAACTGCTGCGCAATCGCACCACTCCGGAGTGCCTTCCTTTCTCGGGTCTTCGAGTATCTTCCTACAGTCTACGCCCCCAGTCGATGACGAAGACGGAGACGATGATGGTGAGGACGGAGACGATGGTTGCGATGGTGGTCTCCCACCCTGCGTTACCACAGTCGTCACGCCATTCGCTCCGCCAGGACCGGTCACCGTCACCACTATCGCCGCCTTGAGAACTCCTTCAAGGAACGGAGGGACTCCCCATATGCTGCCGTGCGTCCTTCCCCTCTCGCTCAGGAGGACAAGCCTCGATGCCTCTGAGCTGAAGATTGTGAAGTTGTTCCATCTGTCGGGAAGGCCGAGGTCCTGGACTTTGTATGACTTCTTGAACTTTGCATATTTGTTATTGTCTCACTCCAAGAATCTTATTTACGGGAACTTCCACGTCGATGAAGGCGATTTGTCGAAGACGTTTCCAGCACAATCTCGATTGCTACCTACGCTCTTCGATTACTAATGCTGTAATGAATTGCTTGGAGTCTCATTACCCCTCAAGGACCATAGGGTTCTAAATGTCGCATGAATAACAATTATATTCTGCCTATTTGCACATTTAAATAACGTGATCATGTTTTATGAGTTTTACGTTATATAAAGGAAATGAATGACAACTATTAAATCTGAGTTATTTCTCTTCTCTACAGAGACTGGTCAGACGACCGGCCTCATGGGAGACCGGGCCGCCAGGGTCGGCGGCTACGGTTTCCCAGTCCCCGGGGCGAAAGCCCTGGGGGCGCTAGGGGAAGAATCGGGGCCGCCGACGAAAGCCGGCGCGGCACCGCCGCGTCGTGGCCTCCCGGATGAGGGGGGTAGCGGTCCTGGACTTCCCCTGGTCCGACGGGAGCCGCCTCTGAGGGATGATGAAGAGCATCATCCCTCTCCCGAAGAGGGACGGCGGGAAGCGGCGCCCGCCCGTAGCCCCAGGATGCCGGGGTAGCGGAGGAGCCCCGGATGGGAGGGGCAGAAGGGGCGCTCCGGGAAGAGTGAGTGCCCTAAGCTCTCCCGGAAAACAGAAGAAGGGCGGAAGGAAGAGGAGGTCAGAGGACGAAAAAAGGAGCCCATAGACGCAGACGCATCCCCGGGTCAGAATCCCGGAGCCTCCAGTCACAATATTGGAGGCTGGGGTCCGGGGGTGGGGTCGCGCCGGGACCCTTCCCCAGCTCCATAAGGGATCCCGGACGACAGCGTGGCGGCCGGCGGGTGTCCCGCACTATCCTCGTTGTTGCGAGGGTGGTGTGAGGGCCAGTTTGTCCCCGTTGTTGCGGGGGCAGAGGGCTTGGTGGCCCTCCTGGCCCGCCTACCGGGTGGGTGGCAGGGCTAACCGCCGACCTTCCGCAGTTGCGGAGGGGAAAGGGGAGATGAAAGGGTGCCCTCTTGTTGGAGGGTCCTTTGAGCCCCTGCCGCCAGCAGGTGGTCTGGGGAGCCGCGGCCCTGGCCTTACGGCCGCAAATACCCCGTGTGGGGGGCTGGCGGTTCTCCGGGCACTTGACAATTACCAGATGTTTACTGGATGATTCTCGATGCGCTCCTCTTCCTCACCATATCCCCGGGCAAGGCCGGCCTCCGGGTCCAATCGGGGGATGGGCATACCCGGGAGCATGGCGCGGCGTGCAGGGGTCCCCCGGTGGTGAGGGAGCGGAGTGGGATAATCTGGACGCTCCGTCCCGGTAGGATCCCGGGTCCTATCGGGATGGAGCAGAGGAATTCAGGTAAATCAGATGATATCCGAAATCCTCAGAAGAGATCCGAAAATTACGACGACTCAGACGACCCCACCGCCCCCATCACGCTAACCGGATAACGACAGAAGACAGTCCACACCGTCTCCCCAAGGGCGGCGACCAGGCGAAAATCCTCCAGGGTCGAGGCGCGAAGGCCCCGGAGGAGAGTGTGCCCGAGGTGGCCCCCGCCTCATCCCGAAAGGGATGGAGCCGTCCCTGGAGCGGCCGGGGAGGGAAAAGGGACGGTGCGGATCCCCACCACCCTAGGGCCTTATCCCCGGGAGCAGAACCGAGGGGTTCTCGAGGGGTAAAACCCTCTCCCCTCCCCGGCATGAGGGGAAATGGTGCCCCTCGGTTCAAGGAGGATCCTGCTCCCGGGACTGGGCCCTTGGGGGACGATCTATGCGATGAGTCCCCGACCGGACAGGGCAGGGAGGTCAGGGGTCTACCCTGACATGTCTCCTGTCTGCCAGGGTGGTGGGGATAGGGAAGAGATGACAACTGAGCAGAACATTGGACCCGAAAGGCTCTCCCTCCTTGCCTGTAGCCCAGTCCCGGGAGCGGGAACTTCACTCGGCGGGGAGCGGAGGGCCCGGGAGATCTCAGATAGGAAGGAGGAAACGGTGAAGACGGAGAGTAGTCAGCAGCATGGTGAATTGGTCCCTGTTGGGAAAGACGATGAAGTCATAGTTGTAGTTGCGAGTGAAAACAAGAAGAAATTCACGCCAAGAGAGCTGAGGATAAAGGTACATCGCAGGGTCTTTGAGCTTCGCCAACAGGGACGCTCATACAATGAGATCAGAACGGCAATAAAAGAGGAATTCGGAATTGTGCTGTCCAAGTCTCAGATAAGCTACTGGACGCGCGGGATACATGACCCGCACAACGGCCGAAGGATACCATCGCTGGAGATGTTGGAACCCTCTGAGGATTTGGCGTACGTCATCGGAGTACTGTGCGGTGACGGATCTGTTAGGGAGAAAAGTCGTGTGCGTAAGGGCTACAGGCGAGTCGTAATTTACCTGGAGGCGAAAGATCGGGAGTTCGTCGAAGAGTTCGCCATACGCATAGGCAGGGTGCTGAATAGGCCGCCGCCCAAGGTGAAGGTCAAATCGACGGGATATTACTACGTTGAAGTTGAATCTAGGACGCTCTATGAGCTCATGAAGAGGCCTATCGACATTGAAAAGATCAGGAGGTTTGTTGAGCACTGCGAAAAGTGCATGGCGATGTTTCTCAGAGGGTTCTTCGACTCGGAAGGATATGTTGACAAGAAAGGACAAATAATTCTCACTAACACCAACTACGAGCTGTTGCTATACGTTCAAGAGCTTCTGAAAAGGTTTGGCATAGAGACGAGAGGGCCACGGCCTACGAAGAAGCAGGGAACACCATTTTATAATCCTCTGAGAGGAAAAGTGTACAAGCATAAAAAGGACGTTTACAATATCTATGTTCAAAAGCATAACGGCTACGAGTTTTACCGATACATCGGTTTTACGATACAGAGGAAGCAGGAGCGGCTGGAAAAATACGGGAGGTACATTGTGGCGGAAGACTGAAGCCCCAACCCACCCCCTTTACACCCTTTTTGCACACTTATCCGTTGATGCGTCTATGGGCTTCGTGCTCTAGATCATGTGTGCGAGTAAAGACGTTTAGTGATATATAAGGATTTTAGGAAATCTTTATATAATACTACAAATAGTCCCCCGGGCAGGATTTGAACCTGCGACCACCCGGTCTAGCTGCGGGATGTAGCCTGGCCGGCCGGCGAGGGCCGGCTGATGCCGCCCTCTACAGCCGGGCGCTCTACCAGGCTGAGCTACCGGGGGTCAAGATAAGCCCATAAGGGCGCGATTTAGATTTGATGCGGGATCTGTCACAGTAAAGCGGAGATCAGGAAGACCGATGCCGCCACGACGATCGCCAACAAGTCCCAGAAGCGGAAGGGCACAGGTCTGATCGGTCTCCATTCCTCCGGGTCGAAGCCCCTCGCCTCAAGAGCCAGCGAGACCTTCTCGGCGGAGGAGAGCGATTCGGCGACGAGCGCTCTGGTGATGACACCGACCCTCGTCAGCTGGTGGAGCGGTGAGGCGATGAGGCCCTTGGACCTGAGGGCGGCGATCACCTCGTCGAGCGCCCTGAGGGACCTCCTTAGGAGGACGTGGGCTATCCCGATCGAGGAGGAGAACCATCCGGGGAGGCCGAGCGAGCGGAGGGAGTACGCCAGCTCCCATGACTCGACACCGTAGGCGAGGAGCATAGAGCCCATCACCATCGTCTCGACCCTGAGCAGCAAGAGCGGAACCAGCTCGATCTGTTTCCCACCGGAGGCGAGGAAGGCGAAGGCTCCGAGGCCCAAACCCATCGGTAGGAACCTCAGAGCCCAGACCGCGATCAGAGAGGCCCTCCGCACCGTCAGGAGCGCCAGCACCAGCGACGTGGCCATCACGGGCAGGGATCCCAAAACTTCTTGCTCCAAAGTGATCGAGCTGGCTATCAGGGCGACTGCGACTGAAGCGGCTAACGGATGGATCCGGCTCCTCCGCACCTTCAGCTGCTCAGAGCTCAACGAGCCTCCCTCCCTCCACCCTGAAGACCCTGTCCGATACCGACTCGACGAAAGACTCGTCGTGTGAAGAGACGAGGACCACGCTTCCCTGCGAGGCCGCCTCCCTCACAAGCGACCCTATCAGCCGTGCGTTCCTTCGGTCGAGGCCCGCGGTGGGTTCGTCGAGGGCGAGGACCGACGGTCTCCTCGCTGCGAGGAGGTAGGCCGCCAGGACCCTCCTCGATCCGGCTCCGAGGTGACCTATCGGCGTCCTCTCCAGCTCAGCCTTCAGTTCAGCGTCGGGGCTAGCGATGAGCTTGGCTGCCACAAGGGGTTCGAGCTCTCCCCAGACCGTCCTCTCGGTGAAAAGGGGGTCCGGGTTCTGGGGCATGTAGAGGGAGCGGGGAGGGGACGGCCTCGAGCCGTTGAGCAGTAGCTTCCCTCGTTGCGGCCGGAGGAGTCCCGTGAGCAGCTTGAGGGCCGTGGTCTTGCCGGACCCGTTGGGGCCTGTCATGCCGATTACCTCCCCTGCCTCGGCCCTGAGGTTGAGGTCCTTGATGAGCTCGCCGGCTCCAGGGTATCCGAACCTCACACCTTTCGCCTCGAGGATCGCTCTTGGGGCCGAATTCTTCGGGACGAGCAGCTCAGGCAGCCTAAGCTCCTCCTCTAGGTCGTGCGGCAGCTCGATCACCGAGTCCGGCCTCAGGGGCAACCTCTCGAGGTCGCTGACAGCGATCAGAACGGTCGTTCCCCTCTTCACGGCCTCCCCTATCGCTTCTGCTATCGCCTTCCTTCCATCCGAGTCCACCTGGGAGACGGCGTCGTCGACGAGAAGGACGGAAGGCGACGTGACCAGGGAGCAAGCCATCACGAGCCTCTGGAGCTGTCCTCCTGAGAGGTGCTCCACTGGGTCGTCGGCCCTTTCCCTCAGACCAACCGCTTCGAGGGCTTCGAGGGACCTCCTCAGCGCCTCTCCGGGATCCATGCCGAGGAACTCGGGACCTGCAAGGACCTCGTCGAGGACGTAGTTCCTGACCAAGTAGCTCGTCGGGTCCTCTGGGACGTACGAGACCCTAGACCTGAGCGTCCTCCTGTCGATCGAGGAGAGCTCGACGCCGTCGATCTCCACTGATCCCTCGCGCTCCAGCAGCCCGGCGACCGCCAGCAACGTCGAGGTCTTGCCGGAGCCGTTGGGCCCCACAAGCGCGACGACCGAGCCCTCACCGATTGACGCGTTTACCTCAGGGCCCTTCCACTCACCTCGCCTCGCTCTGAGCGCCCTCAGCCTGAGCAACAGGCCACCCCCTCAGCCTCCCTGCCGAGACGAGCGCGTCGACCACCGCCTTGACCAGGACTCCTCCGAGGATCGCTCCGCTCAACAGCATCGCTGTCACTATCGCGAGGTGGAGCTCCGGCGGGTAGAACCTGCAGGTCGGATAGAACGGCGAGACGAGGCAGTCGAACGGATACGCTGCGATGACCGGGAGTACGCCTGCGAGGGCCATCGTCCCATATCCCCACCTCCTGTACCTCCTCAGCGCGAAGGCCGCCTCGCTCATGATGCCCTGTGCAGGGCCGTAGTAGTAGAGCAGCACCGAGTAGGGGCTTACCAGCAGGAGCTCGACGATGGCGCCGATCGTCTCGCCGAGGAAGGCGGCCCACCTCCTCCTCAGCACGTAGGCCGGAAGCGTCGCT
>Ga0080007_1100621_pt1 | contig 10463 bp, 7 predicted proteins | sample OctOCTMetagenome_FD_69210 | JGI IMG/M metagenome (GOLD analysis project Ga0080007, IMG submission 69210) | Hot spring and microbial mat streamer communities from Octopus Spring Streamers, Yellowstone National Park, USA - OCT_B (SPADES... | ecosystem: Environmental > Aquatic > Thermal springs >...
AGATGTATTAATCAAGAATCAAAAAAAGTAAGAAGAGCGAATTTCGGAGGTATAAATAGTTCAATAAGAATGCGAGCTTTCTTTATATTTTCCCAGATACTTACAGCTCGCTTACCAAACTTTTCTAGATTATACGCTAAAAAAGATTCTAGACTCGCAAGAAATTTTTTTGCTTTCTCCCTATCATTCTGAACGAATTCATCTAAAATCTTTATAAATTTTATCTTATATTCTCCTTCACCAACTATAACACTTTCTATCATTTCCCATATTTTTTGTAATTCTTCACCATCTTGAATGATATCCGGGATACTTGGGTTAAGAAAGCTTATAATAGCTAACTTCTCTAAAAATTCTTTTGTATGAAACTTTTGTTTTATCTTTTCAGATATAATTTTTTGAAGATTGCGAGTAGAAAATCTAACCTTTATACATCTTGAAATGATAGTTGGTGGTATCATTTCTATCTTTGAAGTTATAAGAAAAAATGATGAAAACGGATTGGGTTCTTCTATCGTTTTTAGTAAGGCAGAAAATCCCTGTTGAGTCATAAGATGGGAATCGGAGAAAATAATAAACTTATGATGCGAAAAAGGTCTTATAAGAGAAAACCTTATAGCTTCTCTAACATATTCTACTTTCAATCTTTCATCTTCTGGTCTCCTTTTAACAACCATTATATCAGGATGTTCATGAAAAATACATTGGGAGCAAAAACCACACGGTGGCATAGTTCCACACAGAAAACTTCTGGCAACAAAAACAGCAAATTCCTCTTTGCCTATACCATCAGGTCCCCAAAAAATGTAAGCCCCCTTTATATTCCCTTTTTCTACTGCCCTGACAAAGAAATCAAACTGTTCAGGAAACAACTTCTCAAAGTCTAAATACATCAAGTAAGAAAGATAAATAGAAAAGTTTTTTATTTTTTAACCAAACTGCAAAAAAATTGCTAAAATATTTTTATGAAAGCTAGAGAAATTTCAGGAACAAGAGAGATAACGAAATCCTCACCTCCCCCGAGGAGGGAACCCCCACCACCCCCTCCTCCTCGGGAAACCCCTCCCCCCCAACGTCAGGCTCAAAATCCCGTCCCAAAAAGAGCCATAGATATTTTCGCTTAATCAAACCGATATTTTCGCTTAATCAAAACAAAACAATCCGAACTATTATATCCGAATTCCTCAAATTACAGATGTGAATTTTTCTAGTCTCAAAAATGCTTTCTCTTCAACCATATAAATTTTTCCAATAATATCTTTTAGTTCTAATAATTCACTTTTTGAAACTCCATTTCTTTCAGAAATTTCCTTGAACCTAAAAGCAAGATTTCTCCAAAGCTCAGCGGAAGAATAGATATCAACAGAAGATTCAGAAAGAATAACTTTATCTTTACCTGAAAATATCTCGGCTGAATCTCGTAGGAAATCAGAGTACATAAATCTAAAAGAGCCACCACCAGTACCTCTTCTTTCTATAACCTGATATGCAAACCTGAAAACCCAAGCTCTATCTTTTGTATCAGCCCAGAGTTCAATTTCATCATAAAATTTTTTTATACCGTTTATGCCCATAAAATCCAAATCAAATTTCAACATACGCTGACAAACTTTGTGAATTGACTTAACTACGCTATCTTTATTGAATCTTACTTCAAATCTTGGAGTAGGCAAAATATGGTTATGTAAGCTGAAAAACGCAATCACATTTTCGGGAGCCATAGCGTGAGAAAGATCTTCACGAGAAACTTCCTTCGGTTCAGGGAAAGAACTATCTGACACAATAAAAATACTCTCTTTTTTTTCTCCGGAGCTTTTTTCCTCGTACCCAAAGATAACTAATTCATGCCCCGGAAAATGAACTGGTTTAGGATAATAGGGAAGATAGAAAAGGTCAGTTCTTGCAAGTACAGGAATGCCAGAATTTATACTTTCCTTTATTATATCTTCTGGGAAATTTTCATAAGATTGCCATTTCCAATCTAGTCCAATATTATCAAAAAAGTCTTCCACCAATAAAGGGTTTCTTCCTCCTATTCCATATGACGCACCTCCAAAGCCCCCCTTCATGTAAAAGAAAAGAAGTCCGGAGGAAAGTCCAAAAATAACATGTTCTGGGTATCTGTTCCCATAAAATTTAGATATATTCCATAAAGATGTAGAGCCACAATTTTTCCCTGGTGAATGCTCAAAGCCCCTTATCATCATACCAATAAAAACGATTCAACCAAACAGTATAGAAAAGGTTAATTCTGCTTTATATCGCTTACCTTTATTTTTTCTTCTGATTCTGTAGTTTTTAAGTCTGATGATTCGGCTTTTTCATATTTTAATTCAGAATCTGAACCTTTAGAATTTTTTTCTTTTTCTGGTTCATCTTTCATTCCTTTTTTGAACTCCTTCATAGCTTGCCCTAAACCTCTCGCAAGCTCTGGTATTTTTTTCGCTCCAAATAAAAGAGCGATTATCAGAAAAATTATAAGAAGTTCCTGAAAACCTATTCCGGCCATAATCATTTTACCTCCGTATTAAAAAGTTTAAATCACAAAAAATGAGTTAAAAATTTACCAGAAAAAAGAAAATGTTTATTTTAGATGTGGAAGGGATAATAAATAGGAGAGATAATTAATAGGAGAATTCATTTATTTTGGTTAGTTATTTGAGCATATTTTCTATATCTTTGAATTCTTCTTTTGCACTTCTGAATAATTCAAGAGCCTTCCTGTACATCCCTTCTATATTTCTTGCACTTTCAAGTAGAGAGAGTAAATTTCTTGATATTTCGTCTGTGACTTTTGACTCTTGTTCTGTAGCTGTTGAAATTGCGGCACTTTCAGTGTTTATTTTAGCCGTTGATTGATATACTTCATCAAAACTACCTTTACCCTGCTGAACGATTTCTACTCCCCTTTTAACAATTTCAAAAGCCTTTTCTATTGCTTCGTATGTTTGGCTTACACTTCCTATAATTGAGTTTATTTTTTCAGATATATCACGAGCGTACTGATATGTTCTCTCAGCAAGCTTTCTTACCTCACCAGCGACAACAGCAAATCCCTTCCCTTGCTCCCCTGCTCTCGCTGCCTCAATAGCGGCATTTAGAGCAAGTAAATTTGTCTGATCAGTTATATCTTCTATAGTTGAAACTATATCTGATATCTCTTTTGTTTCGTTCTCGAGATTTTTAGCCAAATCTCTGACTGCATTAATTGTTGATTCAACTTCATTTATTACTTTGACTATGTTATCCATCTTCTGAAGACCATCCTGGGAAATTTGAGCAGTCTGCTCAACCATATTTGCAATTTGGACTATCCTTGAAGCAACCTCGGCAGCAGAAGCAGAAAGTTCCTCGGAAGCTGTTACTATTACATTTATTTTGTTAAGCTGCATATCATTTTCTTTGATAATATTCATATAATCTTCCTCAAAGGATTTGAGTTTCTCTAAAATTACCTTCAACTTTTCAGATATTTTGCCCTTCTCCTTAGCTAAAAGCTCATCTATAACGGACTTTATTTTTTTACCTTCTTCTGTCAAAAGAGAACCGGAGATGACATCATCAATAATGGAATTAAATCTCTTTTTTTCTTGTATTCTGTTAAGAATGAAAACTAATACAACAGAGACTAACCCAATAATAAAAAATGCAAAAGCTCCCCACGAGAATCCAGCTAAAAAAGAATATACTATAAAACCTATAATTAATAGAATTAGACCCGCTACAAATCCTATCATAATCTATATTTTATTCATAAAAATTAGATTTTCAAGTTTTAATTGATTTTTTACATTTTTTTCTACTATATAAAAAATGGGAAGTCAAAGAGATAGAGAGAGAAAAAATGATGAAAAGAAAGTAGCATCACTAGATAAAATTGTAAAAAAAATGAGAGAGTATGGTCAGATTCTTTTTTCAAAAAATCTAATAGATACACGGTCAGGTAATGTTAGTGTAAAATTAGACAAAAATAAACTTTTGATAAAAAAAACCGGTGCATCTATGCCTTATATGACAAAAAAAGATGTCATAACTTTGCCGATCTATGAAGAAACAGAAAAAGATAAGTTAGCATCATCTGACCTGAAAATTCATCGGCAAATCTATATAGAATCAGAAAAGCGGAATAAAAATATAAATGCAGTACTACACTGTCATATGCCAGAAGCTGTTGCAATATCGTTTTTTGAAGATGAAATAATACCTCCTGATTATGAAGCTCAATACTTTATAAAGAAAATAAAAGTATCAGAATACGACAGGGTTCCAGAATATGTAGCAGAATTTAAATTATGCATTGCAAAAGGTCATGGAGTTTTTGTTGGAGGCAAAGACCTTGATGAAGCACTATTTTTAACCTTGGCACTACACAACTCACTAAAAATATTCCTTCTGAAAACCCTACTTGAAAAAATAAAAGTTTAAAAACAAAGGAAAAAGAAAATGACTCTACCCTTTAAGTTATCGGAATTATTGAGTGAAAAAATGCTTATAAAACAACAAGAGTAAATCTGATTTTTAAGATTTTGTTCAGAGGGTAATTTGTAGCATCCGATTTCCGATCGCTCAAATGCATAAGCCAAGAAAATAAAGGAAAAGAAGCAGATAAAAAAAAAGAAAACAAATAAAATTATAAGAAAAAAAATTTTTAGGAGTGGATAAGGGAAAAACACGAAGTGAGAAAAAAATAAAATGAGAAAAACCGAACTCACAAGAAACAAACTGAATCGGAAGCAAAAAATTCAAAAAAACAAAAAATTGATGCAGAAACTTTAATATCAAAGGATATGAAAATAGGCGATGGAATAATAGACTTTAAACTTCCGGGAGTAGACGGTAAAATATATTCTCTTTCTTCGTTTGAAAAAGGAAAACCAATAGCAGTTATTTTTTGGTGCAATCACTGTCCATATGTCAAAGCGTGGGAAGATAGAATTATAAGATTGGGTAGAGAGTATGAAGGAAAAGTTCAGTTTGTTCTTATAAATGCAAACGATCCTACAAAGTATCCAGAGGATTCTTTTGAGAACATGAAAAAGAGGGCTGAGGAGAAAAAATATCCGTTCCCTTATCTTTTTGATGAAAGTCAAGAAGTCCCAAAAGCATACGGAGCTCAAAGGACTCCCGAAATATTCCTTTTTGATTCTGAATGGAAGCTTGTATATCATGGAGCACCAGACGATAACTGGGAAGATGAATCAAAAGTGAAAAAACACTATTTCAAAGATGCAATTGAAAGCTTACTTTCTGGCAAAAAAATAGAGGTTCAGGAAACTCAACCTGTCGGATGCACAATAAAGTGGAAAAAATAAAAAAAAATTTATCTCATTCTTATCGCAATCGCCAGAAGAAACGAAGAGTATAGCAGAAAAAATAATTTCTGAATTTAGAAAAAACAGAGTTTTCTTACTTTATGGAGAAATAGGCAGCGGAAAAACGACCTTCATAAAAGGTGTAGCAAAAAAATTAGGAATAGATGAAGATGCAATAACATCTCCGACTTTCAGTATATCACAAGAGTACTGGGGAGAAGAGAAAAATATAGTTCATATAGACCTTTACAGGTTAGAAAACAAAAAAGAAATTGAAGAGGTAGTAAATTTTATTTGTGAAAAATACAAAGAAGACAGAAATAGTCTGATTTTCATAGAGTGGGCAGAAAAACTTGAAGAATACGAAAAACTCCTCCCAGAAAACATAAAAATAAATTTGAAGTTTGGAAAAAACGAAACTCAACGGGAAATTGAGGTTATAAGCGAATAAGATTTATAAGAGAACAAAATCCAAAATCCCTACTCAACTTTCTTCCTAACATAGTAAATGTTTATAACGTAACGAGGATACTGACTTTCGTCCTCACCTTCAAAAAATACCCAAGCATATCCTTCGTCATCTACGCACATAGTTCGCCAGTCAATTGATCCTATCTTATAAATTCTCTGCGTTCCATCATCTAATACACGTTCCATAATCCATCTATCCCCTTCCTTCCTATAAAAATTAAGTGCATTAAGCAAATATATATTTTTTTTCACTTCCAAAGACAGATTTTTCACCCATGCTACTTTCCCTACCACCTCTGATTTTATGTTTTCCACTTCATCTCCTATCACTTCCCAGCTATCAAGGTAGATGTTCCCATCTGGCCATAAGCTTGCATAGTATACAACATTTCCCTTCATCTTCATATTCCAGTTCCCAAAAAGTTCCTCAAACTTCTTTCCTCTTTCCAACTCCACCATCCTCCTTATCCTCTTGAACTTCTTCTCCTTTGTATCTATCTTTAAAAATAACGCCTTCACCTCAACTCCTTTCGTATAAATAGTTGGCATCTGCCATATAACCCCATATACATTTCCGTCTTCTCCTATAACTCCTGCATTTGCTTGCCAAGGTTTAGTTCCTACTTCTTTCATTTCTGGCAATAAATCAGCTAAATCATACTCCTCCCAATTTCCTCCCTCATCCCTGATCATGTAAATAAAATGTCTTTCAGGATCCTGCTCTGTATCTTCTGGTTTTAATACTAAATTGTACCCAAGATAAATCCCCGCAGCTAACTTCCCCCCAAAAGCTGATACCCAGTTAGGAGAAGAATCTGGTAAATAGATTCCGGTATTTTCTAATGGATAAATAGGATATTCATCAGGGGGAAATGATTTGAAAATTTGCTCTTTCCACCTACCATCTGGTTCCCTCCTTGCATATATTAAATACGTCTTAGTGGTTATAGGTGGAGGTACTCCCCTTATTTTAACTTTATCAATCTCATAAGTACCGCCGTAGAAAATGTGTACTCTCCCTTCTTCATCTACATCAAATTCTGGGAAATAAATACGAAAATAATCATATGGCTTATATAGCTTATATCTTTTTTTCACTAAATCTCTGTTATGTGATAAGATTTCGTTATTTAATCTCTCTCCAACTCTTTCAGGTCCATACCATTTTCCTTCCTTCAAATCATAAATGAAAAATAATAGAATACTACCACCGAACTTTGCACTTCCTTCTGTAGCTAAAACATAAACTTTATTATTCTTACATAACACATGCCATAAGCTAACATCTTTATAAAGTATCTGTGGTGGAGACCAGCCACTCTTATTTGTTTCCGTTAAAAATTTACATCTTGGAGCTAGTGCAAATACTGACACAAAAATAATGATGAAAGTAACAACAAAAACATAAAAATATCTTTTATCCTTCATATTTTTCCTCCTTCCCATTTTGCTTATCTTAATTTTATGGACGGCGCAAGTTTAAACACCTCTCCCCATGCCCCGCAATCCTGCACCAATCTTCTGTACGATTCTTAGTATGCTCTATTGCTTTATCCCGAGCAATATAGTAGTATGGTCTTCCATCCCATCCTGGCTGTTTACCCTGATAAGAATCAGGGCTATCTTTATTTATGCGACAATGAGATTTGTTCTTTTCTGCGACCAATCTGCATTTGAACAAACGAAGGAACAATTCGGCATCTCCTTGGTATGCTTGTGAAATAACATCTGATGACGAAACTTTCCCACATATAAAATCCGCTATCCCACACTCCTTCCTCCATCCCGCATAGTATCCACTAATAAGACTGCCTTCATAATCTTTTGGTCTTGCTGCAACGTTTGGCCACTCAATTTTCTTCTCCACGGCGTTTGAGTGAGAGAAGAAGTCTTGGAGTGTGTGGAGTTTTTCTCCGAGTTGTGCTGGAGTTAGGGAGAAGATGGTTGTATTACAAACATTACCGCACTTTGTCTCCCAGTATGGTTGCCAGGTTGTTTGCCATATCGTTCTGTATTCTGTTACAGTTACATTTTTGTAGCATTTTACATTTTTCCACAAAATTTGTTCTATATATCTTACCAGAACTCTCTGATATCCCGTTATCACCCTTTCCCAAATGCATTTGAGGGGTTTGGAACATTTCTTTTTCCTCTCATATTTTGGTTTTGTTTCATACACAGGAACTTTTTTCTTTTCCTGTACCAAACAAGTCGATAAAACTTGTTTCTCTACCTGAACTGGAACTTGAATTGCCCTTATAACTTGCCTATATTTTAGAACATTTTCACACTTTTGTGAGCATGCTTCTTTTAGAGTATAATTTTCTTTAACTAAATTGACGCTATTTATGATATTGTCGTAATTGACCACACCATTATCAAAGTGTAATGTTTGGTTGTATTTTTTCCCCAGACCAGTGTTCAAATCTGTATCCCTGTTACCCTTTACTACCTCTCTCACTATTCCTTCTTTTAAACTAAGTTCTCTGAAGAGAGCATTCCGAGTTATTTCTTCGTGAATTGGAAAACTAAATGATCCTTTCAAAAATAGCATTATCCCTCTTAATTTTCTTATATTATTCAGTGCTATATCAATTTGTTGAACTGCTCTATCTATATTACTAAAAAAAACAAGAAGAGTTTCTGAGGAAAATGGGATTGTTGTCTTTATTAACATTATCGTTCTTGTTTCAAATTTTTTATATTCCTCATCATTGGGATTTAAATATTTATCAAGTCCAGTAATTTCAAACAAAGTTCTTAACCCTATCTTCACTACAGCGTTCCATATAAATTCTGGAAATTCCTTTCCAATGAAATCAATAAATTTTTTTATGAGTTTAAAAACCTCTCCTACAATCGGGATTTTTCCTAATAAATCTAAAACTTTATCTATTATCTCTATACCTAATTTCCCTGTCTTTGCGGCGGGTTCAACTATATCTTTCACACATATTGTTACACATACAAGGATGCAAATTTTTTTACAAGCGGTTAAAGCTCCTCTCAATTTTACTAAAAATTCCTCAATAAGACCCAAGACATAATCTATTAATCCAGCTAAAGCTTTCCATGGTGGCGATACTCCTACTAGGTTTTCAAGGGTCATTTCAATTTCAAAGAGTCCAAAAGGGTCGTAAAATCTTTCGGGATTATTCCTTGCGTAAACATAAAGGTTCGCATCTCGGGTTATATCTGGTTGCAAATACCTACCTGAAAATGGGTCATAATATCTTGCTACATTGTAGAAAAACCCTGTTTCAAAGTCATAATACATTCCGGGAAGGGCTAACGGTATTCTGTGATTTCCACTCACAAGCTCACCAAAAGGAGAAATCTCTCTTTTCCACACAACTTTACCTCCTTCATCAGTGGCGAACCAAGGAACACCCTTTATGTCATTATGAACATAAAGGAAAGTATCTTTTTCAGGAACATATAACTTCAAACACTTCTTACTCTTACACAATATCCATTTTAAGTCCTCACTGAAAACCTCAGAAAAATGTAAAAATTTAAAGTCAAAATCAAGGTTTAGGTCAGGATAAACTGGAAATTTTCCACTCATTATATCATCAAGGCTCAACGGCGTGTATAAAGTAACATATCTTTCTTCCCCAGTTGTATTATCTTTAACTTTCAAAAGAAAAACATTTATAGGAAAGCTTTCTTTGTTCATTTGCTGCTTATAATACGATGAAATTAACTTGAGATCAATAAAAACTCTTTCGCCTTCTTCTATAAACATCAAAGTATTGGCTTGCCCAGTAAATACGGGGTACCAATATACTCCTTTTGAGTTAGCCTTTGCACCCCAAACACCGTCAGTGATTATGTTATTGAAAGTAATTCCCGGGAATTTTGCCGGAGAAACTCTCACGGTATAACCAGAAAGTTTAATGTCTGAACTTATCTCATCAAATATTACGGTATTGTTACCCCATTCCTTGTAAAGAACTAACGATACAAAATTATTGAAGCTAACAGGAAGACTTCCTGAATAATTTATCTCCGGAATTTCAAAAGTGATTCCTGAAACAGAATTATATTTTATCTTTAAAGTTAAATCCATATTATCAAAAGGAGTAACAGGAGAGAAAGTTAAATTAGAATCACTACACCCAGATGAATCACATATTTGATAGAGAGCTCCACACCAATTCCAAAACCAATTCCAAAAGCTAATTTTCCTACAGCCAAATCTTAATCTACCATATGGCATAATTTCCGCCTGTCTATCTACCAAATCTACGGTAAAACCTCCTCCACCACCTTCATATCTTACCTTGGCTGATATGTTAAAGCTATTTTCTTTGAAGAAAAATTTAGATGCCAAATACACTTCACCTCCTCCGTACATTCGCAATTTTCCGTCTTTTACTTCTACACTTGCAGTATTAGGGAATATAACTTCCCACATGTCTTTTTTCAGGTTATCAAATGGCTCATAAAATGTTGTCTCAAAGGGTTCAAGAACACCATCTTCATCTGTGAACATAGCCTCGGCACACAAAGTTATGCTATCTGACATAGTCTTGAGTTTTTCTTTTACTCCTACTAATTTTCCGCTTGACCACACAAAATCTTTTGAGCCTTCATAAAGCTTGGTTTGACCAGAGTATATAACCACCCTTTCAGATAAAATTTTGTTCCCTCCTAAATTACCCCTATCCCAAACAT
>Ga0080007_1061670_pt1 | contig 10460 bp, 20 predicted proteins | sample OctOCTMetagenome_FD_69210 | JGI IMG/M metagenome (GOLD analysis project Ga0080007, IMG submission 69210) | Hot spring and microbial mat streamer communities from Octopus Spring Streamers, Yellowstone National Park, USA - OCT_B (SPADES... | ecosystem: Environmental > Aquatic > Thermal springs >...
ACATTTGTAATATTTGCAGATGACGAGGGCATCTGGGGCATTGAAATCGAAGCCGCCGAATGGGATTCAAATCCTGACGAAAACCTCAAGAAGATAAAAATAGAATATACCTCACCGTTGAGACGCATAAATCCGTGAACATGTGAATAGTTAATGATAATGGTCAGGAGAGTTAAAAAACGGGTTATTGGGCTTGGTCTAGTCCATAGTGCTTACGCAACGTCCACAGAGCGATAGCTTGTGCAACGGCACAACGCAGTTCCCCAGGGGTAAAACACACATTCGGCGTGTTTTCATAAACCGCATTCAATGTACATACACGGTCAATTATCTTCCCATCAAGCAACATAGAGTAACCATCTACCGTCAGCCAATAACCATCACTCGTTTTAACCTTGATATACAACCCAGCATCAATACTAACCCGCCACTTCTTATCACGATCCTCAATAACAAAATCACCACGAGGTTGCACAATGTCGAAATCCAGCTCATGATCTCTAACAGCCTTCTTCAATTTCACAAGAAAGTCACGCAGACTCTCATCTACACGCGCTGTCACCGATATCTGCTCCACTATCATCAACCCAACAAAGCTGCGGCTTTATAAAAACAACACTTAAAGCAATAAGTTAACACTCGGCGTACCAGGCTACGGGTAGGTTTACAGTTGGTGCCTCCGATACTCTAATCGCAAACGACGTACCAGTTATATTCTCCACCCATATCTGTCCAATCAGCTGTCTAAGCGGCGTAATAAACACTTTACTCGGCGTACACATCAGTCCATGACTTACCGTGGTGGAGGTATTGCCAGCTGGTATTGTCGCTGTACCTGAGTTCTCAGTTGGGTATCCAACATTTTGTTTGACTATAGTGTTCACCCCTTGCCTAAGTATTGCACCTATTACAGGCCCTTCAATGTAGTTACCCACAATGTAGTTATGGTTCTCATTTGTTGACGATTCAGCTATGCCATACCTAGGCCTATGCACATTGTGAGCTCTAATTATGTTTCCAATAATTCTATTAAATTTAGCTTCATTAGTCAAATGTATACCATTATAGACATTGTGGTTATCAAACGACGGATTTCTTATCATGTTATCTGAAATTAGACAGTATTCACCTCCATTTAGAACTATTCCATGTTGCCTTGGAAAACTTATTACGTTTCCCTTAACAATTACGTGGTTAGCATCGACGACGATGCCCGAGCCGTTTACGTCTATTATTTCATTCCCAGTAATCAACGTTTCAATTCCTTGAATTTTGCTTTCATTTGTATAAATATGTATACCATCAGATTGACCAAGGTATATTACGTTGTTTGCAACAACGTTTCTGAACTGTCCAAATGTAATGGTAGTTATTCCCTTCCATCTAGCATTAATGATGTAATTCCCAACAATTGCCGCAGTCCAATCACCACCATCTATTACAGGCTTTCCAACATTTCCACAATAATCTAGGTAGTTATATGCAATTATCCTGCCATGCCTTATTCCACCTACCGCAGAGCCTATTACCATATTGCCTAATACATAAAACCTATGATCACCAGCATGTACATGAATTGCTGCCCAATATCCTCTCGTGTCTATAACTACATTATTCCTAACAATTGTATGACCGGGAAAGTAACCATAAATCGAATCGCTACCAGTATTGTATATGTAACAGTTCTCAATCACTACCTCACGGGTATCTGAACCAGCAACCTCTATGCCAAATCTCCTATCTACAAATTCAGGTTCAGACGTCTCTGTCTGCTGTGCAGAACCATCAATATATAAGTCAGCTACCCTAATCCTCTTGCTAGCTTTAGTCGCATCAGTCCTATCGCCTATCTTTATAACTACAACGTCTGGGCCATTTGCAATTAGTTTGGTAGACCATCCCTCACCAACAACTTCAACATCATTACATCCCTGAATTACTATGCCACTTACCGGATATGTACCACTTCTTATAAATACCCTTCCTCCTCCTCCACATACTCTATTAATAGCATGTTGAATAACATTTGTTGCATTAACATCGAAATACTCTACTGAACCAGTTAAACCGTTTCTTGCATAGTATCCACTACCATCGCTATATATCATGTAGCTATATATATGCGGAATTACGTTCCTTCTAGTCGCAATATCAATACGCATAAGTACCTAACTTTACGCATTTATAACCTTTACCGCCTTAAATCCAAATTAATCAACTTTTGATACACATACACAGAGATCAAAAAGTTGAAACGTTTCCAAAGCTATTAACAAAATAAAAATATAAATATTAGAGAACCTAAAAATTCGACAAACTAGGTAAACTCATATTCGAAATGTATGAAACCATGACCATATATTCCATGTTAAACGTTAGCCTCAAATTTCGACCTTTCACCCACCACATGGACATTCCAGAAATCACAGCTAACATCGAGGCCAATAAACTCAATCATACATGCCCCAAGCGAACAAATCAGAAACGAACTGCTTGAAGTGTTCAAGCTCTGTGGAATCCCCGAGGAGAATGCTACATTGTTTGAACATGAACTAAAGAAACACATTACAGACTTCATAAAAAGGGAAAGACTGCCAGAAGAGAAGTGGCTCATCGATGTGCTGTATAACATCCATATTCACATCCTCTACCTTACAACTAAACGTTTTCAACAATGCATATTTAAACAAGACCCAACAACACAGCCATGACCAACACATACATCCTTTCGGTCAGCAAAGCAGACGAATGCATAAACGTAGAAATAGGACGCGAAGAAGAAGTCTCCGCAGTAATACCAAACGAACTAGGCCAAATAGCGTACCAAGTCATCCAGGCAATGTACCACCCCATGAAGAAGCGAACAATAAAGGCAGTAATATGCCTAACAGAAGAAGAATACGAACTCCTCAAGCCAATGGTAGGCGACGAAGTACAAACCGAAATCAAAACAGACTCAATAACATTCAAACTCAGATGACCTACACACTAAAAGACGTCGTCAGGTGCATAAACCACTGGCTACCTGAAACAAGAGAATACATATGGAGCCGCATAACATACACAGCATTCCTAACCCAATACGACATCCTCCGAAGATGGATACTCAAAAAAGCCACCAAATACACACACCAAGGACAACCCATAACCAAAACCACCTTCTACATCAACTACTCCCATATCATTGAAAGCGAAGACATAAACGACATAGTATACAAAGACTTCATAGGAGAATACAGCATACCCCCACAAATCGAAAAAAGAATAAAGACAATAATAAACAAATACGCCGGCTACAAGAACTGGCAGATATCACTAAAAATAAGACGCATGCTAGGACTCACAGATGAAAAGCGGTATGACTACGCAGGCATGTACATAGACGAATACCTATACACAGAGGGATACAGACTACGCCACCGAGAAATATGAACTACACAGCCCTAGACGCAGTGAGGGAAATATCATTCCTAGCCGACCTAAACGCCGAACGCATAACATACATGCTGTTCCTATCACAATACAGCATATACAAAATAGGCCCTATTAAGATTGCCATCAAATACATGTACGCATCACAACCACTTACAAGACTCAACTTCTGGATAAGTAACAAATACATAATCCAGACAGACCTGCCAAATTCAGAATGGATTGGGCCGCATAAATTACCGCCCCCAGTAGAAAACAGAATATTCCATACGTGGGCAAAATACCACAAAAAACCAACACAAAAACTCAGACACATGATAAGGAAAAAGCTGAACTTAATCCCAATCGAAAAACAAGACGATTATTTTGGCGTAGACGTAGACAGATACTTAGCTGCCGAGGGGTTCAAAACAATAAAAAAAGAAATTTAAAACACAGCCTTTAAAGCAAACAGCACAGAAATAATATTCATCACCGCACTAGAAAGCCTGCGACCCACATAGTCATACAAATCAGCAATGACTACGTGCAGAAATGAAACTGTTAAATACATAAATCTAACCTCGGAGTAGTTACTAAACAGATGAAACACCGCATACACAAACACCAAAACATTAACAAGCTCTACAATCGTCTTTACCATCTGGCCTTCCTCAAGATCTTCTGCGCATCTTCCCTACTAATATGGTAGTAGTCGGCAAAGTCAATCTCTACATTCACCACACGCCCCAACTCATCTAAGCCAACCACAACATCAGCCCTCCCAGCCACCGCCTCTTTAGGCACACCCAACCCACGCCTAATAATCAACACGTCATCACCCACATACCTAACCGACACACCATCAGACGCAACCCACCCGCCACACCTCTGATCATACACATACACCGGCACACTAAACACGTAGCTCATACCCCAGCTATCTTCACCACATTAGGATCAACATTCTTAACCACGTACTCCTCCAGGTTAACATCCCCCTCCACCTTCACAAGAACCTTATCCACAATATCCCTCAGCTGCTTATGCAACTCCACCTCCACCTCCCTACGCCTAAGCCTATACACAATATCCTTACCCTCCACCACCTTATCAAAATAACCCAAATCAGCCAACTCATCAGCAACATCATAAACGTCAAAACTGCGCAAACCACCAAACGTATACCTCCACAAAAACAGCGTAAAGCCGGCAACATAAAACAGCTCACGGTCAACAAGATACATTATATACATCAGCCTCCTCACATCCACCTCCCCAAGCCGCGCAACCACATAAACCACAACCCTCCTAACAACATCCATAGTAGCATCAAATCCAGAGGTAAAAAACCTAACGGCTAAAACACCACGTCGTATCCAAGCCCCACCAACACACCACCCAAAAACACACCAACATCCTTAGCCGCATTGCTGCCACCTATCTTCCAGTCAAGAACCTGATATACGACGTATAACGCGGAGACCAGCCACGCCCACTCCACCGGCAAACGAGCAACAAACATACCAACCGCACCATGAACCGGATCCCCAACCCACCACGGAACGGAACTCACAGCCCTAACCCTCCCAAAATACACCCTACCAGCTACATAAAAACCAAACAAGAAAAAAGCTACAAAAGTTACTACATCCATTACAGCGCCTCAGCCTCTATCCTATTCATAGCGGAAAGCCTAGCCAGCTGACCAAACAAATTCCCAAACGCATACCCCACGTTACCACCAGTCCAAATTATAAACCAATCACCAGGCAACAAGAACCACAAAGGAAACGACAGCAGAAACACATTAACTACATTCCCAAAGAACCCAGTAAACCCAAACAAACCAGCAACCAAACCAAACAACGCACCAACAAACAAAACATTCCCAACCACACCAAACGGCACAGAAGACACAAAATGATAACCTACATACCCACCAGCCACCGCCAACACAGTCGCAACTACATACCTAACTACCGCATCCATAGGAAAAAACATGATACCTATTTATAAGCTTTAAATCACTCCCATCTTCTCAGCTGCCATTACAAACATTCTACCAGACTTTACAGTAACCTTACCACCAATCACCAAGTCATTAGAAGATAGATTCACATCTCTCTGTACCTCACCATCTATATCCTTATGGTCAACCAGACATGAATCAGATACACATACAGCAATCAACGCGTCGTGTTCACCAGAATTTGTATAGTACATCTTAACCTCCTTAACACGCTTAACTATAAACGAAGCACCAACAGCACCAACTAAACCACCAATCAACACATTACTCATATGAGAAAAAAAGCTCGGATTTATTAAGATGTTGATACTGAAACCACGTAATCCCGCTCAGTCCAAACTTCATATGTATACGTTGAATGCAAACCAGATCCCTCAATCCTGATAATTACACCAGAATTAAACACACCTTCAATAATTGAAGGAACATCAGATGTTGAGAAGTCTGTAGGAGTAGCAGCACCATCTACATACACTTTAAATACTGCTGTTTCATCCCCATCACCACCTATTAAAATTCTGTAACGTCCTCTACCACTGACATTAGCAACCAAAATCGGATACGTAGGAGCAACAGATGGTCTAGCCACATATCCATAAGTTGCCGGCTTTACACCCCTATCAGTAGTAGCTGTAATCGCAGACGTACCTATCCTAACCACTACCATCGTTAAACAAAATATAGACGCTTATAAATATTACACAACCAATACATAATCAGCCATCTTATACTGACAGTACCTCCTAGCTTCACTTACCTCCATCATTCTATCATTCTGAGGCTCATACACCATCGGCCCCACATCCTCCGTAAACAGGACATTATACGCATGTGCACACTCAGGCTCACTCCAATCAACCACAAACCCCACAGCATTTACAAGAAACACAGCCGCCACGTTGCTCTTAAAGCGCAGCGAATAGTCATCACAATCCCAAAACTCAGCTATATACCGCCTAAGGTTAGTCTTATCCCACTGAATAACAGCCCTAAACCCATCCAATGTAGTAGTCCTATACCTATTATCCAAAACCCAAACCGTCAACGGCCTCGGCAACTTGTTAATCTGCCTCAGAACCCAGTCACGATCATGCTCATAAGTCCTCACATCAGGAACATTCTGCCTCTCGGCAACTACCCTCGACAGCTGCAAAACCCTATCCGCCAACTCAGCCAACGACCTTTTCAAGCTCATCCACCGCCCTCCTCAACTTATCCACCACCTCATTAAGCTCCTCCCTCGTAAAACACGTAGACCCCCTAAACCTCTGAATAAGCTCAAGAAGCCTATCAAGCAAATTTCTAACATCCTGCTTATCAGCCATAAGAACAAAAACACACCACCTTAAAAACCTACCTCCTACGCCTCAAAAGCAACAACAACAGCAAAAACCCAAAACCCAACAACAACACAGACACAGTAATCCCCACATTACCTGCACAAAACACAACCCTATCCAACACATCAATCCCAGTCCTAATCACCGGAGAACACCCACCAGGAGTAGGCGTCGGAGTCGGAGTAGGCGTCGGAGTCGGAGTAGGCGTCGGAGTAGGAAAGACACAGCAACACCCATATGCGCACGAACCAATACAAGATCCACCACCTATAGTACACTCTGAAACACCCATACATATGGCACCAGGAGGACACCCACTGGTCAATTCATCACTACCTTCCTCAATTGACGTCGAAATCTGAGTTGGCATCTTAGTTAGAGTTGATGTAGGAGTTGAAGACTGTACGAGAGTAGAAGTAGGCGTAGGTGTCTGCATCGGTAGCTCATTTACATGCTTCTTACTGCTGTCCATACGTCTAACTTAGGCTTAATTTTTATACTTAATTTCCTCTTTCGCTACTTTTCTATCATCCTCATTAAACATATTCATCGAATCCCTCAAAAAGTCCCAATATGAATACCTAAACTCGTCCTGCATCCTCTTAGCCGTTTCGTCATCTATATACCTACACTTAGATGGGTCATATGACGAAGTCTTCCACAGCTCCCTCGGATAATGAAGCTTCATAAAACATACATTTGCCTGATACCACTCACCCATGTACTCTTCTACCCACCTCTTAGACCAAAATTCATGGTACACATTAGACGTCGTGCTCCTGTGGCCATATGTAAGCTCATTCACACACCTACCCGGCCCAAACAGCCTACTAGCCGACACATACACCTGCTCCTGATCTGCACCATATCCCCTCCACGGAATAACCCCAAGCCCATACTTAGAATACACATTCCTAAGCTTCTTTACTATCCTCCTGCCCATGCATACCATCGGGTTGTGGCTGTACCACTTATGTTTACACTCAAAAACAAACCCCTTAAACTTCCTATTCCAATACAGCTGACCAAAATGCCACGCCGCCTTATTAACCGCAACCCACGGCCTATCCTCCACATCAAACCCATAGTCATACAGCCTATAATCACCAAACTCAACCGGATTAAACCTAAGCATATAGACGTGGCTGTCAACTGTACATACATAGTCGTCGTCAATATTTTCATAAGCCCAGCTCCTCCCCCTAGCCAAACCATCCACAAACACCACATCGTCCACAAGCCCCCTCACCCAAGGCCTCAAAAGATCAGGCCTATCAAAATGAAGAACCACCCTACCAAACCTCTTAAGGCTCTGTATCGTCAACCTAAGCGCCGCATCCGTCTCCCTCTCATAAACAGAAACAAAAAACGTAACCATAACCTAACTGTCTCTTACACCTTAAAAACCTACCTCCTCCTACGCATCAACACCAACAACAACAGCAAAAACCCAAAACCCAACAACAACAAAAACACAACATCCCTAGACAACCCAGGCAACGGAATAGGCACAGGCGCAGGAGTCGGAGTAGGTGTCGGTGTAGGAGTAGGGGTAGGCGTGGGAGTTGGTGTCGGAGTAGGCGTGGGAGTAGGAAAGACACAACAACACCCAAGCGAACACGAACCAATACAAGACCCACCACCTCCAGTACACTCCGAAACACCCATACATGTCGCACCAGGAGGACACCCACCAGAAAATTCAAATTCATCACCTCCTTCCTCAACCGACATCCCCAAATACAACTTATCTTCTTTTACACAACCCATACTACCACAAAAACAGCAATAATATAAAAATTATGTAGGAGTAGGGGTAGGCGTAACCGTAGGCTCACAGCAACACCACGTCGGCGGCAAACCCTCACATGAATCTACACATACACCCCAACTACTGCAACTAGAAACCTCTTCACAAACACACCAATTCATCACTTAAGCACAGCAACAACCATCAACCCAACTATAAATATCATAATTCCCACAACCCACCATGGGAGACACACCCCACCTATATTCAAACCATCACACCCCAAAGAAAATCCTCTATTCATCAACATTCCAATAACTGAAGAAATCGACTGAAGCACTGGAAACCACATATTCTGAACCCTCATAATACAGTCCTGGTCACCACCACAAGCAGCATATTCAGCCAAATACCTCTCAAACACACTGTTATATTTATTAATTAAAGGTCTAGCAGTTTCAAGCTTCTTCTCTTCAACCTCTATTTCCCTCACTCTAACATACGCCCATATACCAATCCCACCAAGCAATATAAATCCTAATATGACAAGGACGTACCATTTAATACCAGGCTCAACCTTAACAATACCCCATTCAATCGTATAATTATCAACTACATTTACATAAGTCGGACTAGACGCCCAGAGAACTCCACCAAGAGCCCTACCTACATCCCTAGCAACAGGATCATAATACTTAATCTTAAATTGAGCAATAAACGGTATCCTCGTATTAGGCCGCACCCTAACAACACCACTACCACTTATTGACCCCACAAACCCATTACCATTCCCATCAGCCGCTTCCATATAAACCCGCACACCTGAAGGAACAACAACATCATCTGTACTGCTTAAATGCTTCCAAAACAGCATATCGTTATACACATACATCACAATAGCATTAAACTTCGCATAATCCCAGCCTTCAAATACCAAAGTCGTCCCGCCTGTAACCCTATGAATCCAATATGTAAACTTAGTAACGCTAGAAGGTGGATAACAATCATTCCAATTATATATATGAAGCTCATAAACACCTGCGGGTAAAGCAGTAACATTTATAAGATATTCCCTAAAATCATAAGAAGCATCATAAACAAAACTGGTACTCATTACCACATCTCCCGTTATATCCCTTATACATACCCTAAAATTATATGTCCCACTATCACGAGCATCTTTAATAACTCTAATACGGAGATACTCAGTAAACCCAACAGCAGTATTCAAAGGCACAACAATCATACACCTACCTCTGTGTTGTGGTCTGCCTCCTCTTACTCACCAAATTCCCAATTATGTAGCCAACTATAAGGGCCAATACCGCCCACTTAGCCACATCACTGCCAGCACCCATCCAAATCCCCGCAACAAACGCAAACGCCACAGCCGGCTGCAGATATTCACTACCCCACAGAAGACCAGCAAACCCAGCCCCAGCATAAACCCAAACCTGATCCATAGCAAAAAACTTAGTACCTTTTTAAAAACATTACTATCAGCGTAACTGACATCCTATCCCTAACCGCATAACCAATTAACATTACAGTAGAATCGTCATAATGGCCATCACCACTAAAAACCTATACATACTGTTTATACACAAACGAAATCAATTTACCCGATAATTAATTGTTATCACTATTTCTTAACACCGCAACAAGTCTAGCATTTCTGCCACCCATGCGTCATAATTTCATGACCTTCTTCTCCTAAGGAGCAACAAAACAAAAAACGCCGCTACAACCACAGTAAATACCGTAATACCTTTATCCCCCACACAAAACAGCACCATATCAAACATATCTATCCCCACCCTAAACAGCGGATTACACTGACTATGCCCACCATCACTAGACGGATCCCAAACCACTGTTGCACTTGATGGGTCATATTGCGCATCACCACTAAACTCAGCCTTAAACC
>Ga0080007_1055325_pt1 | contig 10443 bp, 11 predicted proteins | sample OctOCTMetagenome_FD_69210 | JGI IMG/M metagenome (GOLD analysis project Ga0080007, IMG submission 69210) | Hot spring and microbial mat streamer communities from Octopus Spring Streamers, Yellowstone National Park, USA - OCT_B (SPADES... | ecosystem: Environmental > Aquatic > Thermal springs >...
TTGAAACTTATTCAAAAGAGAATTTCACGTTCACTCTCGAAAACTTGAAAGCAGAAGACAAATGGATTTTGTCTAGATTAAATTCTACGATAAAAGAAGTAACAAGCCATTTAGAAAATTTTGAATTTGAAAAAGCTGGAAGAAAAATTTTGAATTTTGTTGTTGAAGATTTGAGTAGAACTTACGTTAAACTTATAAGAGACAGAGCTTGGATTTATTCAAATGAAAGAAGTGTGCCTCTTTCCGTGCTTAAAGTTTGCTTGACAAACGTATCAAAAATGCTAGCTCCGATTTCCCCATTCATATCAGAGGAAGTCTATCAGAGATTAGAAGGAAATTATGAAAAAAGTGTCTTTGAAGCAAGCTGGCCTTCAGTTGATGAAAAATATATAGACAAAGAACTTGAAGAAGAATTTGAATATGCTAAAGAATTTTTAGAAGGAATTTTAGCTTCGAGAGAGAAAGCAAAAATAAAAATAAGGCAACCATTGAGAGAAGTTTACATCCCATTTGATATTGGGGAAGCAAAAATTTTGATACAAACTTTGGCAAATGTAAAGGAAGTTAAAGTTGGATCGAAAGAAGGTTTAGTTGAAACAGAAACAAAATTTGGTAAAGTTTATCTAAATACTAACTTGGATAAAGAATTAATTGAAGAAGGTTTGTTCCGAGAGTTGGTTAGAACAATACAAGAAGAGAGAAAGAAAAGAAAGATGAATGTCTGGGACAAAATAATTCTGAAGATTGACGAAAGCGAAGTAGCATTGAACATTCTAGAAAGGTTTGGAGAAAAATTAATAGAAGAGGTTGGAGCAGAAAGCATATTGATTGAAAAGCTAGAAAGTGGGAAAGAAGTAGAGATAGATAATTTAAAAATTAAGTTTGACTTTTAGATTCAAGCTCTTTTAATGCTTCTCTTCTAAACTTTCCGAATTTGTCTTGAGGAGAATATTTCGGTGGATGCGGAGAAACTGTTCTTTGACCGCAGTATGTACAATTCTCTTTTAAAGTGTATTTTTTACAATTCGGGCATTTCCTCAATTTCATTCAACCCGCCTATAAGAGAAATTGTTGTATTTTGATTTTATTTTTTCTAATGCCGACAGAATTCTCTTTTCATCTTTTTTCGGATCAGTAGTTTTGATTTCTAGCCTATAATTTGGAGCAGAAATATATCTTATATTTCCCCCCGTTTTCTCCTCAACTTCCTTCAGAATTGACTTAATAATTTCAATCCCATTTGGTTCTAAGCTTTTTATTTCCAATTCAAAAACGAACTCAACTTCTTTTTCTCTAATGCTTTTTTCCACAATTTCAGTAATAGCATCTATCCATTCTTTTGGAACTTTTAGTTTTTCTAATTTGCTAGTATTTTTCTTTATGTTTACTATTGCGTCATACAAACTTCCAAATTTTTCTTTAAGTAAATACCCAACCTCTTCATAAGCTTGATCTAAGGTTTTTCCAAGTTTTTTTGCAACCATTTCTAAAAGCTTCTCCCCCCTCTCTTCCTTCCTAAACTCATTTATCTTTTCCTTTTCATCGTCTTTTGAAACTCTTTTTAAACTCAAATGTACAAGCTTTTTATCTTCTTCAACTTTTATGACTTTAGCAACTCTTACTTCCCCTTCTTTGACAACTTCGTGCACATCAAAAATCCATTTGCCCGCAGCCTCAGAAATTGGTATTATTCCTTTAGCATCATATTCTAATAAATCGCACCATGCAGCGAATTGAGTTACTTCTGAAATTCTAACAACTACTAGTTCGTGGGCAATCGGCAAGCCTTTTATTTTAACCATAAAGAATAATTGATGTTTATATTTAATTTTATTTCCAAAATTTGCTCAACCTTTTTATTCTTTAGCCCTCCTATAAAATATCATTTTTACTACTTCAACAACAACCAAATAAATAATAACAATAGCAAAAATTAACAAGAGTAGGTTCAAACTCAGGTTTTCGAATTTGAAAAAGACAGAGAAAGGTGAATATGGAATAATAACTGCTGCTAAAATAACTAAAATAATGTTCATTGCTAAAAGCTTATTAGGTTTGCTTTTAAAGAACGGAAAGGTAGAAGTTCTTATCAAAAATATTACCAAAGTTTGGGTAGCTAAAGATTCAATAAACCAAGCTGTTTGAAATGTGCGCTCCGAAACTTTAACTATTGATAGCAATATAATAAACACTAAAATATCAAAAATGGAACTAATTGGACCAAAAATTACCATAAATTTCTTAAGGAAGTTTACATTCAACTTTCTAGGCTTTTTAACAACATTTTCTTCTATGTTATCCAATGGTAAAGAAAGTTGAGAAATATCATACAAAAGGTTATTTAACAAAATTTGAGTTGGCAGCATTGGCAAGAAAGGTAAAAATAGAGAACCTATAGCAACACTTAGCATATTCCCAAAGTTTGAACTAACGTTCATCTTTATATACTTGCTAGTATTTTCTATTGTTTTTCTACCTTCTATAACTCCATCATACAAAACTTTCAGATCGTTTGTTGTTAGAATAATGTCAGCAGTTTCCTTAGCCACATCAACAGCGTTTTCAACAGAAATTCCTATATCAGCTTGCTTTATTGAAGGGGCATCATTAACACCATCTCCAAGAAAGCCTACTACATGCCTTTTTCTTAAAGCGTTAACGATTCTGTTCTTTTGTGCTGGCGTTAACTTAACAAAAACATTACATTTTTCAACAACTCTCTCGAGTGCTTCATCTGTCATCTTTGTAATTTCATCTCCATGAATAATTCTTCCTTTTATCTTAAAACCTAAAATTTCACATACTTTCTTAGTTACAAATTCATCGTCTCCAGTTAAAATTTTAATTTCTATTCCTGCTTTTTCAACGAGCTTTATTGCTTCTTTGGCACTTTCTTTAGGTGGGTCATAAAATGCTACAAAACCTAAGAAAATCATTTCACTTTCATCTTCTTTTGTGTAAATTTCTTTTTCATCAGCTTCTTTAAAAGCTACACCCAAAACTCTAAAACCTTCTGAAGAAATGTTTTTGAACGTTTGGTATACTTCTTTTTCCAAGTTTTTATTTAAATCTGAAACTCTTTCATTAAATTTTATTTTAGTGCAAACAGACAAAACGCTTTCTAACGCGCCTTTTGTTATTAATATTCTTTTTCCATGATTTTGAGCAACAATCGAAACTCTTTTTCTAACATAATCAAAAGGAATTTCATCTATTTTCTTGAAGTTAGAAATATCCAATTTTCTATACTCTAGAATTGCTTCGTCCAAAGGATTTTTCATTCCAGTTTGAAAGCTTGCATTCAGATATGAATATAAAAGTACTTCTTCGCTTTCTTTTCCTTTTATGTCAACGTATTTAACTAGAGTAATCTTGTTTTGAGTTAAAGTTCCTGTTTTATCAACGCATAAAACATCCATGCTTCCAAAATTTTGGATTGAAGAAAGTTTTTTTACAATAGTTCCTTTCTTACTCATTCTTATTGCTCCCGAAGATAAATTCAAAGTTAGGATTAACGGTAAAAGAGATGGTGTTAAACCAACAGCTAAAGCTACAGAAAAAAGTAATGATTCTAGAATGCTTCTTTTGAAAAAGGCATTAATGGCAAAAACAAAAATTATCAAAAGGAAAGTAACTTCTAAAATCATATATCCAAACCTTCTTAAACTTCTTTCAAATTCCGTTTCAGTTATTCTTTCTACTCCTTTAACAATTTTCCAGTATTCTGTTTTGGCTCCAGTAGCTATGACAATTGCTATAGCACTTCCACTCATTACGCTGCTCCCCATCATCAATAAATTATTTTTGGTTGCATCTTTTTCTACAGGATAGCTCTCTCCTGTTAAAGAAGATTCGTCAACGAAAAAATCCTTTGCAGAAATTACTCTACAGTCAGCAGGAACAATATCGCCGGCAGAAAGAACAATTATGTCGCCAGGAACAAGATATTTAACTTTCACTTCTCTTCTTTTTCCTTCTCTTATTACTGTAGCTGCAACACTTACTCTTTCTTTTAACATCTCAGCAGCTCTATTTGCTTTATATTCTTGAATTAAGTCCAAAGTTAAACTTATTCCAATTATAACAAGAATGATAGTTGCGTCAATTTTTTCTCCAAGAAAGAAAGAAACAACGGAAGAAAAAATCAGAAGAAGGATAATAGGATTAAAAGCATGCGTGTAAATTTGTTGTAAGAAGGAAATTTTTCTCTTTTTTATTTCATTGAATCCGTAAATATCTAACCTTCTTCTAGCTTCCTCTTCACTCAACCCATTTTCACTCGTTTCAAGCCTTTCATATACCTTTTCTATTGGTAAAGAAAGAAGCTCCTTTATTTCATTCATTTGATTCTTTGCCTAACAGATTAATATAATTTTAGAGATGGCTGGAAAGTTTCTGCAATTATCTTTTTATAGACAATCCTAAAGATGTAAGCATGAATTCATACATAAAAATTTTTCTAAAAGCAATACCGCAAAAATCTGGAATAAAACTCAATCATATATTAAGATTTTTTTGTTAATAAAAACTAAATTCTTAAATGAGAGAGGCGATACTTTATAAAAAGCTAAACAACAACGTTCAATGCTTAGCCTGTATTAGGAAATGCGTTTTGATTGAAAATCGAATTGGATTTTGTGGAGTAAGGAAGAATGTTGAAGGAAAACTAATGCTTTTAGTTCATTCATTACCAAACGCTATTAATATAGATCCGATAGAGAAAAAACCTTTATTCCATTTTCTACCAGGAAGCTTAGCTTTTTCTATAGGAACTCAAGGATGCAATTTTGCTTGCCAGTTTTGCCAAAATTATGATTTGAGCCAAAGAAGGGAAATTATTGGAACAAAACTAACTCCAGAGGAAGCAGTAAAAATGGCTTTATATTATGGATGCAAAGCAATAAGCTATACTTACAATGAACCAACAATTTTCATAGAGTATGCCTACGATATAGGAGTATTAGCAAGGGAAAAAGGCTTAGCAAACACCTTTGTTACTAATGGTTATGAAACTGAAGAATCTATAGAACTAATGAAAAAATTTATAGATGCGGTAACTGTAGATTTTAAAGCAAATGGTAATCCACAATTTTATTTAAAATATATGGCTGTTCCAAAAGAGGAAGAAATTTATAAAAGTTTGATAATGATGAAAGAAGCTGGCTTTCACATAGAAATTACAGATTTAATCATTCCTAAGCTTGGTGATAACTTAGAAGATGCTAAAAAACTTGTAAGATGGATTTTAGATAATTTAGGCGAAGAAACCCCAGTTCATTTTCTAAGATTTTTCCCCTATTATAAAATGGATTATTTGCCTCCAACACCAATAGAAACTTTAGAAATGCACGCGAAAATTGCTAAAGAAGAAGGATTAAAGTTTGTTTATATTGGAAATGTTCCGGGGCATCCATTAGAAAATACTTATTGTCCTTCTTGCGGGAATGTGGTTATAGAAAGATACAGCATTGAAGTTGTTGGTTTTCATTTGGATGAAAACTTTAGGTGCAATTATTGCAAATATAAACTCCCTATAAAAGGAGAAAATTTTCTTAGGGAAAGACTCGAAAATTTAAAGAAAATAGAAAATGAATTTAATTAGTTTCTTACTGTTTTAAATCAGACCAATATTTTTGTTAAAAACGTTTTAGATATTAACAAATAGATTGTAGCGTATAAAAATTAGGTTTAGTAAGCAAGCTCCGGGATTCTGAAGATATTTAATAGCTAGATGAAAAAATTAATATTAGATGTTTAAGTTTAGTAGAACAGAAATCCCACCGAATATATAAAACTGGTAATAAAAGAATTTGTTGAAGTTTGCAAAGAAGAATAGAAAATAAAAGAGTTGATAAAAGAGTTAGCAAAAGAGTTTTTCTTAACAGCTATAGATAATTTGAAAAGCGCAAAGCTTGAGTTAGAAGGAAAAAGTTTTTGACAACTCTCTTTATCATTCTCAATAAGCTACAGAGAAAGTGATAAAAGCTTTATTGATATTACACAACCAATTCGTTGAAACTCGCTTTGTTGCTGATAGAATAAAGGTTTGGTTGATAATAAAGTTGTTGAAAATGCAAAAAGTTTGGAAAAGAACTGGATTATCACAAGATATCCCTTCAGAAGAAAGACAGAAATTTGGAGTCCCAGAAAAACATTTACCGAAATCGATGCTAAAGAGGCTTTAGAAAAGGCCAAATTTTGAATGAAAAGTATGGTTTGGGTTTAGGAGAAGAAAGTTTTTGAAATTGCAAAAAATTAGCTTTTAAGATTTGATTTAAATATCTAATTTATTTAGGTCAGCTTCTTGCGTCTTTTAAAATCAGACCAAATTATTTCAATTCTTTCACTAAGTTTTGATAGTCTTCTCTCTATCGAAAACATTTGAGCTGTTAATCCAGAAAGCCAAGCTATTATTACATCTTCAAAATTTGGAGAACGAACAATACCAACCCATTTTAGTAAGAGCACAAGTATAGCAACACCAATTAAACCAAATGCTATTATTCTCAGCAATAAGTCTATCCTATCTTTCATTTTATCCACCTACTAGCTTGTTCAACAATAAACCAATAATCACACCGCTTACAAGTCCTAAAAACACACTAAAACCAAAAGAATAATTGAATAAAAGATTGAGTAGTAAACTCACAATTATCACGACGAATATACCAATTATCAATGGTAGATTTTCCCTTGAAACCATAACGTTATTTTTTATTTGATATATAAATCTTCAAACGAGATGAGGAAGGTCGAGGATTTAAGTAGAAGAGGAATTGAGGCAACAACAGCAAGATAATTTAACAACTAAAAGGAAAATAATATTAGGTGTTTAAAAGTGGATGAGAGAAAAATTCCTGAAAACGTTGAATTGGCAATAAAGGAATTTGTTGAAGCTTGTAAAGAAAAGTTTAAAGAGAATTTAGTAAGCATTGTTTTGTTTGGAAGCTATGCAAGAGGAAATTTCAAAGAAACAAGCGATGTTGATTTGCTTGTTATAGTTAAAAACTTGCCTGAAAGCGTTTGGGAGAGAGATAATTTAATAAAAGAAATCATCTGGACAATTCTTGTAAAAAGACGCGTAAGGATTTCTCCGATGCTAGTTGAACCAGAAGAAATTAAGATGCATGCAGAATGGCCAAACCCAATTTTCTATGGAATATTACTCGGATATCATACTTTGTTAGGTAGCGAGTTTTTTGAAGACATAATTAGATTGGTTAAAGAACGAATAAGGGTAAAAGATCCTCTTTATGTTGAGGGGAATAAAGAATGGAGATTGATAAAACTGATTTAGAGCTTGCAAGAAGTTTCATGAGAAAGGCCTATGACGATTTGAGAAGTGCGGAAGTTTTATTAGAAGAAGGCCAATACTCTGATTCAACCTTTCACTCACAACAAGCAGCAGAAAAATCTTCAAAAGCTTTATTAGTTTTAAATAAGATATTCGTAAGAGAACACATAGTTTCCCATTTGCTTTTTAATTTAGGGATTAGCCAAGAAATCATAAGAAATGTTAGCAGTCTAGAAGAACATTGGATTAAACCAAGATATCCGTTTGTTAGCAAAAAATTAATTTGGGATCCGACGAAAGAATACACAAGAGAAATTGCTGAAGATGCATTGAAAAAAGTTAAGTTTGTTGTTACAGAAATAGAAAATATTTTGAAAGAAAAATATGGTTTGAGTTTGGGGGTAGAAAAATGAGAGTGGGGGCCTTGAGGAAAATTTCATTTATCTATTTAGTTAGTAATACATCTTATTTTCATTGACTCAAATTCTCTAATAAGTTTGTTTTAATCTCTCAATCTTAGATTCCCACAAAGGATTAACGAATATAGCAACTAATCTTTATTTAATCTTACAACCAGTTAAATTTGCCAAGTATTCTACTGAGTAAACTCCTGGATAAGCTGTATTGTTATAAACTACTGAAGGCAATGCTTGCAAACCAATTTGGATACAATATTGCAAATTGTTGCCATCGCAGCTAACATAAAGTTTTGGAGAATATCTTCCTAAAATGTTTAATTGCAATAAAGTTGCAGAATTTATTGCCGTATTATTTGTTTGTGTTGCACCATAAATTCTTAAACCCCTATTATACAAACAATCTACGAAATTTCTCATTTTTTCTATTTGCTGAATAGACTCTTTAACGTAAATTATGTTTTCAGAAACATACTTTCCGTCTTTTGAAACATAAACTTCAAGATAGTTTGTTCCCTGCTGACTAGAGACTTTTAGTAAAACTTTGTAAAGGCTTCCTAAATCATTAATACTTTCTACGCTTACTGAAGAACCAACTAACGCAAGCTCATAAAGTTTTTTTACGCCTTCAGCTATTGATGACTTTTGAATGATTGGAAAAACAAAATTGTAAATCACAAAAGCTAACAATCCAAAAATTAAGCCTATAAAGAACATTGGCAATTTTTGTTTTAATTCCATAAAATTCGTTATTTTTAGATTTAAAAGGTTTGCACCTTCTTTTTATTGGCTAATCTAACACTCCTTTCTTTCATCTTCGTCAAAGCAAGCCTTCTTTAAATTAATCGGAAGATAATAGTTTTTCAAATAGCGAGAAACAAATTGTAAGTATTAAATAAGCATTTTATGACAATCATTTGCTTTTTCAAAATGAAAAATAGCTAATGGAAAAGTTTTATCTTGATACAAATCTTCTTTTCGGTTATTTCCTCAAGAAGATACTTGAAAGAAAAGGAAGTTATATAGAATCAAAAGTTTCAGATTTTATTATTTATTCGTCTAAAAAGTTGAAATACGCATTTTCTATTCTAACTAAAGCTGAAATAGTAAGAAAATTAAAAAGCGAGTTTAACGCTAGTAGAAATGATATAGAAGATGTATGGAAAGGATTTATCATAGAGGTTTCCCCATCTTATATTCAAATTCCCCAATCGCTTGAAGAAATCTATGGAGAAATTGTTAATATAGTGTTTGAAGTTCCCATGAAGAAGAGAGTAACTAATCTGGAACATCTTATAATAGCAAAGAAGAACAATTTGATTTTTGTTACTGGTGATAAGGAAATTATGAAAAAATGTAAGGATTTTTACAAGAAGATTTTGGATTATAAAATGTTAAGAAAGATGTATGAAAATATAAATAATTTAAACCCAAAGAAGGATGGATAGTTATGGAAGAAAGAAAAGAATTAAGTGAAGAAGAAAAGAAAAGGATAGAAGAAGCTTGGGATAGAATAGCTGATAAAGTTTGGAAGAAACTTCAATACTGGAAAAAACATAACCCGAAAAAGTATAGGCAGTTCTGGAGAGAGATTAGAGAGTTGGAAAAAGCTTTTAGTTAAACCTTATGTAAACTATTTTTTTGTGAGAACCTTTCCCTTAGAAGCTACTCTTTTTTGAAAAGCTAAAAGTGAAAGATAGTTGTTATCTCAATGGACTGCTTATTTAAAATAAAGCATGAGATATCCATTAATATTACAATATTATAGTATAGTAAAAAAATATTTAAATACAATATTATAACATATAACATGATAAGAAGCGGTAGAAGCATTTCTCTAGACAGTAAACTTTGGGTTGAAATTGAAGAATTTGCTAAAAGTAAAGGGTTTGAGGATATATCAAGTGCGATTGAATATCTGGTTAAAAAAGCTTTGGAGAAGGAAAAATGAAAGATAAACTTTTGTTTGCAACGTTTTTTGTAATAATTTTACCTATAGGAATTGCCCAAAACGAGCAAAGCCATCCCCTAAGTGAGATTAAGCCAATTGATACTAATTTGGACATGTTTGGCTTTAACATAACAAACGTCACTTTTCTTGGAATTAACTTGACTAATCCTCAATATGCTTTACATGTTGTGGGAGATGTGTTTTGGACTGGGACTTTAAGAGGGGGAATAGTTCCATGGAATTTATTAACAAATTATCCAAGCATAATAACACCAATTGGCTCTGGTTTGATTGTCGGCACTCAAAGTTTAGCTAACGACGTTACTCTTGGCGTTAACTTTACTGAAGTTCAAAGAAGAATTACTGGCTCTTGTAGCGGGTCTAATGCAATTCAAGTTATTAATGCAGATGGAACTGTTAATTGCGTTGATATTAACTTATACGGAAATGTCACTGGTACTGGAACTTCTGGATACATTCCCTTATGGCAAACTTCTAGCAGTCTGAATAATTCTTTGATAAACCAAACCAACGGAAACATTTGGATAACAAGCGGAAACTTAAATATAGTCTCTGGAGCTTTACAGATAGGAGGAACTACTGTTATTGATTCAAGCAGAAACTTAACTGGAATTAATTGGGTAAAGCAAAATTTGCAATTTGAGATACTTAGGTCAGCAAATTCATATGGCATAGTTTGGTACGGATTAAGCGATTGGTATAAAATTTACGTAAACGAAACAGCTGGTTCAGAAACAACAAATCTGATTATCGAATATGCT
>Ga0080007_1057000_pt1 | contig 10436 bp, 11 predicted proteins | sample OctOCTMetagenome_FD_69210 | JGI IMG/M metagenome (GOLD analysis project Ga0080007, IMG submission 69210) | Hot spring and microbial mat streamer communities from Octopus Spring Streamers, Yellowstone National Park, USA - OCT_B (SPADES... | ecosystem: Environmental > Aquatic > Thermal springs >...
AGCCCTGTGGCATCGAGGGACTTCCACCTTCCCCATAGAGATCTTGGGATCTCTATGGGTTCATGGGTGGCGGTTGAGCCCAGCGGCATGGGGCTCCCATCTAGGGTTGAAACACCGAAGCCCTTCTGGGCAGAGCCCTCATACAGGGCTTCGGTCTCGGGAGCTCTGAGCATCATCGCTCCCCGAGGTCTCTCCACACCAAGATATAGCAGGGATATCACCTCATCATCAAAACGATTATAGATTGGATACTTATAAGCTTAGGCTGGAGAACAAACCAATGAACAGAATGAGTTCAGTAAGGATTTCATGGAGAGACTCAACAGATCTTATAAGGCTGTATGGATAAGAGAAGATCCGTTTGGAGAGGGCTTCACATCGATACTATCTTACAAAAACCTGAAATCCTCGCCTTTTAATGCTTATTGGCTTTCTAGGGTTTAATCTTTATGGAGCCCAGGATGATGGGCTCCTGGGGGAGTTCTGGCCATCCCGACTGCCCCCCGGATGACAGATGTAGCACCGAATAGATGGGGGGAACCTATGATCCGCCCGAAAGGAATGATGATCAAGATGACGACCTGAGGGCGGGAGAGGAGGTCAGGGAGATTCTGAGGATGAGGCTGAGGAAAACCTTAGAGAGAACATTATAGCTGATATGATAGCTTGGATCAATAAGGAGAAGCAGATAGGCTTCCTCCTCGAAATAGCATCAGCAGAAAACCCGCAAGAAGCAATAGCAATAGCAGAGAGATATGGAGACAGATACCTGAGAAGAACAGGGAAGCAGGCAAAGAAAAAGAAGAAATAGCCTAGCTAGGATAGTAGGATGGTTGATATATAATTTTCGTGTTAATTATTGGTGAGTCCCGTGGTGGGCAATGGTTCTCTGTTCATAGAGTCTCCCCGCTTCCCTGTTGATGCTGTGAATATTGCATCGGCTAGGGAGAAGCGGGGTGGTGGGAGACCTGATTACTGGGAGATGGTTTTCTGGTGGACTAGGAAGCCCCTTGCTGGTGCTAGGGCTGTTATTGCGGCTAGTGCTCTGCCCCATGACATTGATCCCAGCGGGTTCCGTGTGGCATTGAGGCTTGGTGAGGGTGTTGCTCATAGAAAGAACCCTGCCAGGATAGCTGGGTGGGCTGAGAGGTTTGCTGGGATGAGGCTTTTAGATCCCTTCGCAGGCTTCGGATCAACATAAAGTCTATTTAGACCTTTCAAGCTATCTACCTCATAGATACTCACAATCAAGATTTAAATACCCCCTTGATTACAAGTATTTATGAGGGTAGATAGCTTGAAAGGTTTAAATAGACTTTATGCGCTAGCTATAATCATATCCCTAATTACTTCTATCGCCCCCTATACTTTGAACGATATAGTGAGGGCTCAAATTACTGAGCTAAGAATTGGGATGCCTGATCAGATAGATAACTTCAACCCTTTGATAGGTACTTTTGCAGCAGCAGGATTTATTAGATCTCTAATATATGACACACTGCTTTATGTATATACAAATGGAACATATGGTCCTTGGCTTGCTGAGAGCTATAGCGTAGATCAAGGTAAACTTGCCCTAATGTTCAAGCTGAGACCAAACCTTAAGTGGCACGATGGAGCTCCACTAACTTCTAGTGACGTGATCTTCACCTTCGACCTGATACTCAGATCCAATTATTCTGATAAGCTGGATAAATGGGGTCTCAGAAAATACATAGCCAACGTGACAGCTGTTGACGACAGGACAGTTGTTTTCCAGCTCTCCCAACCCTTTGCCCCTGCACTCTTCTATATAGGGGCCCTCATACCGATACTACCTAAGCATATATGGTCCCAAGTAGACCCCACTACATTCAAAAACATGGACAATCCTGTTGGCAGTGGCCCCTTCAAATTCTATAGATATACCCCGGGAGTGTCTATAGAGTTAGTGGCTAACCCGGACTTTTTCCTCGGCAGACCTAGTGTGGATAAAATAACCGTTGTCCTCTTTAAGAGCACAGACACGTTGATGTTAGCTCTTCAGAAGGGAGATATAGACGCAATCACAGCTGCTACTGTGGCACCTGAGCTCGTGCCACTGCTAATAAGAGATCCCAACATAAGGGTGGTTACTCTAGAGGGGTCTGGAATCATCAGGTGGATAGGCTTTAATAACGATAGATACCCATTCAACATAAGAGAGTTTAGAGAAGCAATTGCCTATGCGATTGACAAAGAAGCCATTGTGAAAACTGTGATGCTCGGCTATGGATATCCTGCATCCGACGGCTGGATACAGCCTGTATTCGGCATATGGTATAACCCTAATGTCACATACAGAAAGCAGAATATTACAAGGTCTAACGAAATACTAGACAGCCTAGGATTCAAGCCAGGGCCAGATGGTATCAGGGTGACCCCCAATGGGACAAGGCTTAGCTTCACCATACTTACAATATCGGGTATCACGGAATTCGAAAGATCAGCTGAGCTGGTTGCGTCTCAGCTGAGGAAGGTAGGGATAGAGGCTAAAGTTGTTGCACAGGCTCTAGGCACTGTAGATCAGCTAGAGGGAGTGGGGGATTTCCACATGGGGTTTATGGGCCTGGGCATGTCTATAACAACAGATCTGGATTGGTATCTCTATGAAAGATTCCATAGTTCACAAGCCCCACCCATCGGGGTTTACGCACCTAGAAACTGGGCCAGATACAGGAATCCTGATATGGATAGGCTACTAGATCTGGAAAGAACAACTATGGATCCTAAAGTAAGGAGAGAGATTATCTATGAGATCCAGAATCTCATAGCAAGAGACCTTCCAGTGCTGACTCTTTATGTTAAATATTCCCTAACAGCATATAGAACCGATAGATTCGCTGGTTGGAACGAAACTGAGGGACCTACTACTAAAGTTTCCCTTATAGTGGTATCTCTTAAAAAGCCCCTTATCATAACAGAGACAGCTACTAAGGTTCTCACTCAAGTTCAAACAATTGTAGGAACCCAGACAATTCAGACAATGGTGCCCACCACCATAGTTGTTGTAAGTACCCCCTCCGTTGCTACATCACCTGCGGGGGGTGCTGAGCTGGTATTTAATAGCTGGGTCACTCTAGCTATAGTTATCATTGCTGGGATAATCCTGATCATGATCATGAGCAGAAGAAGAGTTTCCTCTTCATGATCTCCATAGAGAGCTGGAGGTAGATTCTTTGACTCTTTTTTACTCATATATCTATATGAGAGCCTTGAGATCTCTTATAATATTTTTCGTCATAATAATACTAAATTTTATTCTTCCGAGGGTAATGCCTGGAAACCCAGCCTCTATATTGGCTAACGAGCATCAGTTACCCCCAGATACCGTTAGGATATTAATTAAAGAGTGGATGTTGGACGCGCCATTATATGAACAGTTTATTGCCTACGTTAGAAGCCTATTTACCGGTAATTGGGGGTATAGTTATCAGTACTATCCTAGAACAGTTTTGGAGATCGTTATGGAGAGGCTTCCATGGACACTTCTTCTACAGGGGACCACTACTGTTACTGTAGGGCTGACAGGCATATTCCTGGGTATGATTGCCGGTTGGAAGAGAGGTAAGGCTGTAGACTCTGTGATTACTATATCAGCGGTGGTTGTATATGCTATCCCCTATTACTGGTTGGCCCTCTTGCTACAATACCTTCTGAGCTATAAGCTGGGAATATTCCCACTGGGCCATGCTTTGACGCCTGGCGCTACTTACCACTCGATCCTTGACTACATAGCTGATGTATTGTGGCACATGGCTCTACCCGTTATCGCTGTCACTTTGACTGCTTATGCATCATATGCTCTTGTAATGAGGAACGCTATGATCGATCTATTAGGTGAGGATTTCGTATTCCTCTCCAGGGCTGTTGGGCTACCTGAGGATAAGATTATGAGAGGGGTTGTAAGGAATGCTCTCCTGCCTCCTATAACAATGCTGGCGATAAGGGCTGGACACATCATAGGGGGCTCCATAATAACTGAGACCATATTTTCATATCCAGGGCTTGGTTATTTGATTTATCAGTCAATAATATATAAGGACTACCCAGTTCTAAACGCAGCATTCTTCATGCTATCCACGACCGTGATACTGGCTAATTTGATAGCTGATTTTATATACGTTCTACTTGATCCAAGAATAAGATATGGTGATAAAAGATGAGGGAACAAAAAAACAGATATCGTAGAAAATACTTAGAAATAGTGAAAGAGATATTCATGATAAATAAGAAGGGTCTGATTGGTTTCTCAATAGTCATGTTTTTTGTCCTAATGGCTGCCTTAGCCGATGTTATAGCTCCCTACAATCCATATGAAATCGTTGGCAAACCTCTGCAGCCCCCATCACAGAAGCATTGGCTGGGTACAAATGATGTTGGCCAGGATATATGGAGCGAGGTTATCTATGGTTCAAGGACAAGTCTCTATGTGGGCTTCTCAGCATCATTAATAGCAATAGTGGTAGGCTTGATAGCCGGCCTAGTGGCTGGATATAGAGGAGGCGTTTTTGACGAGGTGATATCTGGTGTAATAGATATATTGCTAGCTATCCCCTCACTACCATTAATAATAATATTGGCGGCATACCTCGGTCCAAGTATAAATAATATAATTCTGATCCTAGCCTTCTTTGGGTGGGCTGGAAGCGCTAGAGTAATTAGGGCACAAGTGCTCAGCCTAAGGAGTAGAGGCTATGTTGAGGTGGCTAGAGCCCTCGGAGCTAATAGTCTGAGAATCATGTTCAAACATATTCTACCCAGCCTGATCCCGCTCTTAGTAGCAGAGTTCGTCATAGGCACAGCATCAGCTATTCTAACTGAAGCCGGTCTTAGCTTTCTCGGGTTAGGTGATCCTACCGCAAAGAGCTGGGGACAGATACTCAGGCATGCGCAAGCCTCCTACGCTTTTCAGCTAGATCTATGGCTGTGGATCTTTGTACCTGGACTCTTCATAGCTCTCCTAGGAACTGGGTTCACGCTAGTTGGCTTCTCGCTGGAAGAATATTATAACCCAAGAATCAGGAGAAAGATCTAGGGTAAACGCTTAATGCTATAAGACGTGCTTTGTGTATTATGGCTCTAAGCTTCATATCTCATTATGGATATATGGTTCAATAAAGTGCGTTGGGATATTTGACATGGCTAACCCTCAATATGATCTTCCACGTATTTTATGGTGATCTAATAATAATGAATTTTCGTTTTTAAAGTTCTTAATATAATTCCTCTAGATGTTTTCTCGATTCTCCTGGTTTCTGAGGAGGATGTGCTCAGGCTTCTAGACTTAACGAGGCTATTAAGGCTATTAAGACGACTACTAAGATGCAGTCTGAGGTCACTGTCCATGTTTATCCAAGGTCTAGGATATAGTAGGGATCTTCCGTGCCCTACGTTATGTCTTCTACCATTAAGCTCCTAGGTGTTAGTGGTGTTAAAGCCTATCTATTTACTTCGACCAGTTCAACATATCTCCCCAAGCTATCAAACTCTGGATCGTCCCTTAGCCTGGAGTTCAAGAATATAGCCCTCAGGATCCTGGTGGATAACTGAAAGACAATCTTGTGGTAGTAGATGAATATCAGCTCCAGGGCTGCTGTCTCAGCGTTGAGGGGAAAACAAGTACAAAGCCTACGGTTTCTCTATACTATCGTTTATTCCAAGAGGCAATTATTTTAGGTTCTGAGTTCCTCAAGGGCTTCCACATTGTCTAGCGTTAATTGACCACCACTCTGGGCTCGTGTTTTAGGGACCAAAGACCTTGCTCTTATCTAGATGTAGTCTCGGAGAAATGTCGAAAACATGTTTTCTGCATAGCTTCTCCACAAGACCTAGTCTCGAGAGATATTCTTACCTTGTATGGATTCTGGCACAAGTATACATTGTCCCAGGGTTTCGGGAGATTGAGATACTCTCTAAGTACCAGAAGATCTCCTCTATATAGCCTTGGTAGAATTTTTAGGATCCCGTTTTAGTGTTATTGGGGGCACTTTATATCCAACTTCCCGTATTTTCTTATCGCCTCCAGAACCCTTTCTAGATCTCTTGCCTCCATATATAGCCTCTGGTGGATAACCATCTTACCACCTAGGGGGTTTTGCTGTTCTCTGAGGAATTCTATGAATCTTCTGGATTTATTGCACCTGATCTCCACATTCTGATCCTCTATTGGGAACTTAATCAGGAGTCCTGAGCCTTGTATACCTCGATCTGTTACTAGGTATCCCATTATGGGCTGCACCATCCTTATATCCCTGTTCCTCATATAGAGTCTATTAACAATCATTGGGATTAGGAAGAAGATCTCGAACATGGCTAGGTTTCCGAGGAATATCACTGTGGCATCGCCAGACTGCCTATATATTGGAGATGCATAGTGTAGGTAGAGATAATAAGCCCCAAACACTATGGGAAGCGATACTAGGGGGAGCATAGATACTCTTATCTGCTCCCTCATCTCAACCCCTATCCCGGGATCTGTCTGCATTATCTCCATAGCCTTCTGAGGCTCCATCTTTATAATCTGCCTACCAGACCTGACATACTGAGCATCCTCGCTAGTTGTGGAGGCCCTTATTCTCCTAATATTTATAGCCATTATGACGCCCATATATGTTATGAAGAACAAGATCAAGAGCTGCCATAGGATTATCATCGCTAAGCACGATAGTCTCCCCAGCACTTGTAAAGTCCACAGCAAGAACCAGTATGATCAACAACACCGCAACACTATTTACCATCAGCCTCCTATTCACCATCAAACCTATCATTCACCTCCAGCTTTAGCAAAATGGCAAAAAACTATGATCCTAATCCCCTCCCCCACCCTAGAGGAGTTGGACTCCATCTGGGCGGATCATTGTTCCCCCATCTATTTGGATTTACAGCTTTGGGAGCTGTGCTGATGAGATTCCATATATTTTATGGATATATAGTGGTGGGGTTTGGGTTTCATTGGGCTTGGTGTTTGCTAAGCATTATCAGCATGTTCCAGAGCGGTTGGGGGGTGTTTATGTGGGGGTATGTTAGTCTTTATGTGATAGCCTTCATATACTATCTCGTGGTTTTGTTCTTAGTGGTGTTTTTGTTTAGACGCTGGCGTGAGCCTGTTATAATAGCTTCCTTCTATATTGCTAGCTATGTTTTGAGCCAGTACTTGGCTGCTAAGCTCACAACCCTGGGGCCCTATGTTGTGCCTGCCGGTACTGTTGCCTTTGTGGCTACCATTGCTTTAGCAGACCTCATGATCGTTAATATAGGTCTTAGCTATGCCAGAAAGATCATAATAACGGGTTTTGTGATTCAGATACCCCTCTTCATCATAAACAACCTTGTTGTGCTATCACCAGACCCGTTTCCAGGGTTTGAGTGGAAGTACTATGTTCTTTGGACATCGGCTCGGGTTGCTGTGGCAAGCCCCATAGCTTATCTAGCATCGGAGATGATCAATGCACAGCTAACATGGATATATAGAAGCGTCCCCTGGAAGCGAACAGCATATAGCGACCCAATATCCCTTATAATAGACACGCTCATATTCATCCCAGCAGCTTTCTACGGAAATGTGCCGGAGAAGGTGTTGCAGGACATGATCATAGGACAGGTTATAGCCAAGGTATCGCTAACACCCCTAAACCTCCTCGCAATCTATATAAACAGATTCATTGTTGAGAAATACATAGTAGTAGGGGGTTACCATGCCCAGAGGCATTAAATACATAATACCCGATTGGGATGATGTGATAGATCCCAGCTATAACTTCAAAACGGAGACCAGCAGCCAGCAGTATAAGAGCGATAGATTCATCTTCGGGGCAAGGATCTGGAATATCTTCAACCCACCGCCTGTGGACGGTGTCCTAATATCCATCTCCACGATCAATGAGAGCAGGCTCAGAGCTATAGAGACCGCTGGGGGTGCTAGGAGATTTCTAAAGATGCCCAGAGAGCTCCAGCTAATCGGAGATTGTGGAGCATGGCAGTACAGATACATGGAGAAACCCCCCTACGATGTTAAACATGTCCTCGACATGTATGGAAAGCTTGGCGTGGACTATGGCGTGACGCTAGATCATATACCATTCTTCGGCAACCCCGATGAGAGGATCAGGTTCACTATCGAGAGCGCTATAAAATCCTACGAGATCTGGAAACCCTGCCACGAGAGGGGGGACTGCAGCTATATCCTCATGGCATCTATCCAGGGTGTTGGTGTTGAGGATTACATCAGATCCTTGGAGAAACTCTATAGCGTGGGGTTTAGACACTTCGCCGTAGGCGGGCTCGCCAGAAGGGATAACGAGTTCATACTGAGGCTTATCGATGCTCTGAAAAGGGTGTTAAGGGGTTTCAGGGATGTGGAGAAGATACACATGCTTGGGATCGCACGCATATCCGTGATCCCATCGCTAAGAGACCTGCTAGACCACGTAGATGAAGTCTCATTCGATAACACGACATTCCTGAGGATGGGCTGGGTCAGGACTGTGGATAACTACGTGATGCCAGATGGGCGTGTATATACATCTATCAGAGTAGTGGGTGATGAGCGTGAACTCCTCGACTCGCTAATGAGATATGATGGAGGATCTCTAGGCTTGGATGAGCTGCTTAAAACTCTAAAGAGCTACCTAGCCAAGACAGGTGATACCCATTACCTCCCATACTATGTGGCGACACTCAGGGACAGACCTTGGCGTGAATGTGGATGCGATATCTGTAGAGCCCTAGGTATAAACGTGGTGATATTCAGAGGCAGGAATCGCAACAGAGGCAGGGGTTTTCACAATGTACATGTGTTCAGCAGGCTTCTAAGAGAGGGTCTCATAGGCAGCACGAGGTTCAGATTTGTTAAGGCTGCTGATATAGGGCTGGGCTCGGTTGGAGACCCACTAGCAGGCATTGCCAACACTATTAGAGGTGCTGGGAAAATCCTGGTTCTAACCAACTGCACCGCTGAAAAGGCTGTTGATATAGATATTGTTAGATCCGTGCTAGCCAGGGCTGGTCTTCAGATCCCATCATTCGATCTGGAGAGGGAGAAGATCTATAGGGAGGTTCTCAAGGAATTTGCAAAACCGGCTAGCAAGATGTACACAGGCAAGACATTCAGAGCTGTTCTGAAGCTGGTTGAGAAGTTGAGATCCTGTGGCAAGGTTGTGGATGTCTATTTCATTAGCGCACGCTACGGTATCATAAACGAAAAAGATCTCATAATACCCTACGACGCCACATTAAAAGGAATGAGATCAAAAAAGATAAGGACGTGGGCTAAAGAGAGGATGGTTAATCATAAGATACACAATATACTCATCAACGGGGGATACGACCTGGCAATAATAATACTTCCCAGGGAGTATGCACAGGCTATTATAGAGATTCTCAGAAAACAGCTAACCCCTACGATACTCATAGCATCTAAATCCATCCTGAGAACCATGCAGAACAAAAATATAATAGCAATGCCGGGAGGGAGTATCCAGCTAAGGATGAAACAGATTAGAAGGTTAAACGATACTATAAGCAGATCATGTCAAAATACGCTTGACAACTGGGCAAGTCTCGTTCTTTAGGGCGGGGAGGAGGTCAGGGGCTTCCTCAGCCCTTCTTGTCCCCATATAGCCTCTCCATATATTCCTTTATCATCTTTATGATATCCGTTTTGATCGATGATACCTCGTTATATACCAGCTCGACCTTCCTCTCTAGGGATTCGAGCCTTTTATCCACGTCCTCAAGCTTTTTTATCTACGTAGCCTTTGAGGTCTTCTATCCTCTTCTCAAGTGATTCAAACCTCCTATTCATGTAATCCTTGAGATCATCGAACCTCTTATCAATATGTTCCTTCAGATCATCTAATCTCTTATCAATAGTCTCGAACCTTTTCTCGTTAGACCTCATGATGATGTCTAGGTAGAGTATTACTATCTCCTGGTCAGAGAGCTTCTTACCCTCAGCAACCTTCCTAGCAATTCTATTCACAGCCTCCTCAAGAACTCTAGAGAGCATAGCCTCAGCAACAACGCCCATCAGATCACTAAACAGAATAGCCCAGAGAAACTAATATTTACAACCGAAAAACTGCCCCTTAGGGTGGGGATGGTTTTATTAGCTTTCCTTGAGCAGATGGGAGGAACCTATGATCCGCCTGAAAGGGATGACGATCAATGACGACCTGAAGGCGGGAGAGGAGGTCAGAGGAGGTCTCAATATATCCACATGGGTCTGGAGACTCTTATACTCTGAATCGCTTATAATGCCCTTCGAGTAAAGGGTGTGGAGGAGACTTTCACTAAAATTAACCAGGGCATCTATACTCAATTTAAGATTGCGAATATCCTCTTTAAGCCTATAGTAGAGTATAAGAAGCACTAGAACAACTAGGGGGATCAGGGAAATCAAATTTGAGATCAGAATA
>Ga0080007_1085781_pt1 | contig 10425 bp, 14 predicted proteins | sample OctOCTMetagenome_FD_69210 | JGI IMG/M metagenome (GOLD analysis project Ga0080007, IMG submission 69210) | Hot spring and microbial mat streamer communities from Octopus Spring Streamers, Yellowstone National Park, USA - OCT_B (SPADES... | ecosystem: Environmental > Aquatic > Thermal springs >...
AATGATTTTGTCAATGTTCTCGGAGCACATATTAGTGTTTATGTAGCAGTTGTAGCCGAAAAGCGTTAGCCAGCCTATAATACCCCCAAATGCTCTGGCAGCGTTCTCAATGATTTGTCTAGGAATTGAAACTCCTACTTCTCTAAATCCCTTTTCGAGAAACTCAACGGATTCTTCGAAACTAAGCCTCCTCGTGGATACTATGTGCATATATCTACCATAGAGAGGAGACTCTGCAATATCAACGCCTATGAATTTAAATAAGAGGCCTATCTCGGAACCTGTCAACACTAATCTAACATACTCTAAGTTGTCATAAATATAAGCGAAAACTCTTAGAAAGTTTATCCAAGTTATCTTCCTGAGCTCCTGTGCCTCATCAAAGGCAATAATAATAGGTTTTCCTAAATCGGAGCCGATCTTGTTAAGGGCAATGAACACTTCTGCAAGCTCGAATTTCTTATCACCTCTCCATGAAATATCTACCGATAGTGGTGATAGAGAGATCGAAACACCGCTGATTCTGCGAAACTTCTCCACAATCTTCCTGCGTATTGTAATGTTTCTCATAATGAAATCTTCTAGGGAAGTCTTTACGATATTAATAAAGTCCCTATAGGTTGGATTTAAGGAAAGCCTTGTATCTAGGTATACATATGGATATCCAGATTCGTTCAAGGCAACTTTAAGAAGCGAAGTCTTACCTGTTCTTCTCACTCCAGTCAAGAGGGTAATGGGAGTTTTTTCTAAACCTTTTTTGAGTTCTTCAAGTTCTTCCTCAAAATCGTATAGGTCACTTCTTCTTTCCTTAGGTCTTACATCAAATAGCAAAACTTACCCCACCCCAAGTTTAATTGGGGTAACCCAAGTATATATTTCTGATTTTTATGTCTTACTCGTAATAACTGTAACTATTCTTATCTTTATAAAGAATAAAACCTCGCCTTTTAGGGCGGAGTAGCTCACCTCAGAATTTTTACCATACCAACTTCTTCTTGTGTTCTCATTGATCTTAGAATTCCTCATAAATGTTTATAAATCTCTTGTACCATTCCTCATAAATTTTTGGAGTGATTATATGAAGCTCTAACGGGTCGCTAAAGCCTAACCTTCCGTGAATTTTTACTGCAATTTCTGCTCTTTTCCATATATCGTTTGCAAGTTCGGTAATTATTAGAATATCAATATTGCTGTCTATTCTATGATTGCCTCTAGCTATTGATCCAAAAAGAATTACTCTGCAATTCTTATCAATCTCCTTTACGCATATCTCTTTTATTTCTCTAACATAATCTCTTGCATGCGCTAAAATTTCCTTTCTTTCATTCCACCAATCTGAGCTCATTTAAGAACACTTTAACATTATTATTTAATAAGAATAATTCCTGTACCAAATGCATCTTGATTTTTTATCTTTAACTATTTCCAAATGTTCATTTTTTTTCTTTAATTTCTGAGATTTAAAATCTTCGTAATTTAAATAAATTGGAAGGAACTAAGCTAGTAAATTATCAATTTCTTCTTAAATATTCTAAAATAACTTTAATGTTTACAAATCAGAAATTTGCTAACTTGAATGATTTTATATCCTAGGCTTTTAAGGAAACTGATAACTTCAGCCTTACTTTCTTCTGAATGGACTTCGATCATTAAGCATTTGACACCTTTTCTTAAAGTTTCTTGCAAACCTTCAAGTACTTGTATCTCGGAGCCTTCTACATCTGTTTTTATTACATCTGGATTTTTTCATTTTTAGCAACAAATCATCTAAAATTTCACCAGAATCATTTATTGAATTGAACCATCAGCCAATCCATTCGTTCCGATCAATAACTATCCTTCAAAGAAAAAGTTAAGCAAAAAACTTCTATCAAACCAAGTCTTATAATTAAATTATTCACATCAATGATCAACTTTGTTTTCTTAAAGCTTTTAAAAAAGGACTTAAAGAAGCGTACGCTATGGTAGCATCATGTTTAAGTATGAATGAAACTAAAAAATTATATATATATATATATTTTAAAATAAAAAATTTATCCAAAAAAATTATTTAATCTAAGGAATTGTAAATCTTACGTAAAAGGCTTCACCGCCTGTTGGGCTATTAAAGTTTGGAGTTGCTGAAATAGTTGAAACGCCTGGTGTATATGTTGCATATGTTGGAGTTGTGATGGTGAATGAAATACTTGCAGATTGCATGTATGGAGTATAAGTAGGACCTACTAATGGGTTCCACTGCACCACACTAAAACTAAATAAATGCCTAGCATCATAAGCGGTATTTGGATAAACGCTGGTACTACCTACAACATTAATATTGGGTCCATTAATAGCAATTCCAAAAGCCCTATCAATTGTTCCTCCACCATAACCTGTTGCATTTACCAAAGCACCGTTACTATCTATTCGTAATACGAAAGCATCATCTTGATTTGGAGGATTACTGAAGTATCCTGCAGCATAAAGATATGTCCCATTAATAGCGATGCTGGTTATTATACTTGGATTGCTAAAAACTGTTGCTCTTGCACCCAAAAATCCTCCATCTATTGTGAAGCCTGCGAGAAAACCATTGTTGTTCGAAGTTCCTGCAACTACAAACGTATTTGAACCTGCGAATTTCAGTGAAGTTACAGAGTCATAACCAGTTGTTCCAAAACGTAAAGACCACCTGTGTGTAAGAGTAGTTCCATTAAAATCAATTCTTGTAATGAAAGCATCATATCCTCCAAAAGTGTTAGTGTTAGTGGCACCACCTATTATAATATTATATACACCAGCGCCTGACTTGAAATCTATTGCATAAGCAACATCATTTCCAGACCCTAAATCTAAGCTTGCGAAATTTCTTATATCTAGATTTGAATCCAATATTGCTAAAAATGAGTTACTTTGTGCCCAAGATCCTGTTACGAAAACATATGTCCCGTCTGTTGCAACTGCATAAGCAATATCGGCAATGGGGTTATTTATTCCTGAGGCAATAAATTTCGTAGCAACCAATGTTTGACCGGTTAAATTCCATTTAGCTATGAATATATCATAATAGTTGTTTGGATTATTTGTCGTTCCAACAATATAAGCAAAGTTGCCAGCGACAGCAACTGCATAGGCATAGTCATCATTAGATGTTCCAATTCTCCACATGTTAAGTGTAGTATCATTAACAGCTATGAAAGCATCATATCCTGCTGCACCAAAGCTATTGGTATATCCAACAATTACTTTACTACTGTCCCATATTGCAACAGCACGCGCTACTTCTGTGCCGCCTCCTCCAAAAGTAATTTGTTTAGCGAGTGTAAATGCATGTACATTAGTTTGTTCTTTGAATGCTCCAAAGGCTAAAATTGCTGCTATAATTATTGAGGCTACTATTATACCAAGTTTTTTATTTGTTTTCATAAGCTTATAATTTTTTTAAAAGTATATAAATCTTTCTTTCGTGATTTAAAAATGTATAAATATTTGTTGTAAAAAAATATCCTTGAGCCTAAATTTAGTTTTAAAGTATAGTAGAATTAATAACTAAGATACGATAAGTAACTAGGAGCATGTTATTTTTCAGCATATATTGTTCCATGATCTGATAAATGATAAATTCCCCAATTGTGCTTAAATACTCTAAATTTACTGAAGCCTTTGCTTTTTAGTTTGCTTATTATATAGTCTACTTTAGGTCTATTGAAACCTGTATATTCAATTTTCACTTTTTCAAATTTCGAGATTGCATCATCTTCGATAATATAATATTCGCAGCCTTTGCAATCGGCCTTCAACAAGTATGGATTGTCTAAATCGTTTTCTTCTAGAATCTTTCTAAGACTAATACTTTTAACCTTTAATGCTTTTCCTTTAGCTTGACCATATATACTGAAACCTCCGTTTATGTTTCTTCCTACTGATATTTCGATTTCTTCATCTTTACCTACTGCTTCATTAAATGTCTTTATCCTATCTTTTAAATGCGGATTTAGTTCAATGTTTTTCTTCAGCCAATAAAAATTGACAGGATGCGGTTCATAAGCATAAACAATTGCTCCAAAGTTTGCATAATATAACGCTGTATCTCCAACAAAAGCCCCAATGTCAACAATTATCTTATCTTTCAAATCAAATCCTATGAAATGAATATCATGAATAAAAGTTTCGGGGAAAATAGTCAAATCTACTGAATATAAGTAAAAACGCAATCCATTTGGTGAAATTAGAATTTTGTTCGGCCAATCAACACGCCAGCAATATTCACAAGTATCCTTTGTATCCTTTAAAGGAACACTTTTATATAACTCGTATAAAACATTAGCTAACCATTTTGTTTCTTTGTTAGCATCTATTATTAAACCACTTCTAAATTTTAATTTTACTTTGTCTTTAATACCTGCGAAATATAAAACTGCATCGCTAAAATTCTCAAACGTTCTAGCTATGTTTTCAATTTCTAAATAAAAAATAACCTTTCTTTTTAATAAATTATATAAAGAAAGAAGTTTTTTAAATTTTATCATAAACTATATCAATTAATTTTTTATTTAGTTTTAAATAAGTATTTTTCAAATCTAATTCAGATGGTATTTTTGCTTTAAAAACTAATTTATTTTCCCTTATTAAATTAATTAAATTTTTTATCTTGTTAGAGATATTTTCTTCGTTATTAATATTAAATAAAAAATTTTCATCTCTTATATATTCTCTTACATTAGGCAAATCAACAGCCAATATAGGCGTTCTGCTCATTAGATATTCAGATAACCTTATTGGAGTATTAAAACATGATCCTAGATTTTTTAAGCTTAAAAAGAGAACTATATCCGAAGCCCTTAAGTAATGGTTCAGCGTCTCCTTATAATATGGTCCTAGATACTTTATTTTTAAGCCTACTTTATTTCCTTCTTCGATTGCCTTTGAGATAAACTCTTTTCTATGAGCAACGCCTATTATTGCAAGCGAAAGATTTTTCTTAAACTCGCTTTCTAAACGAGCAAATGCTCTTATAAATTTTAACATTGCTGAATAATTCCCTGCCCTAAAAACTCCGCTAGTCATGATTATGATCTCGTCTTTATTCAGTCCTAGTTTTTCCCTTAATTCTTCTTTGCTTATATTGTTTCTAAATCTATTAGGGTTAATAAATTGAGGCAAAACAAATATTTTTGTATCTTTTATACCACAAGTCTTTAAAAAGTTCTTGGCGAAATTGTTTAATACCAATATCAAATTGGAGAATCTTAAAAACCTTATAGTGACTTTATCATATATTTTGTTAATTATACTCCTTTCTTTTTCCTCTTTCCCTCCAAATTCATCTAGATCTAAAATTACTTTAAAATTAAATAACTTATTAATTTTGAAAATAATAGTTAGAATATACAAAGGAATAACATTAGAAAAGAAGATAATTGCAACAGGTCTAAATTTTGCAACTAAATATATTAAAAATGAAAAACGAAATAATTGATTAATTATGATTTTAGATTCTAGCTTTTTAAATCTAAGGATAAATCTAACATAATTAACATGATTATCTTTTTTTATTACTATCTTGAAAGTATGATTGTGAAGAAATCCTACATCATATACCTCGAAATCTTTACTTAAACTATCGAATAATAAATCAAGCCTATCCCACCAACCTTTTCTTGTTCCCCAAAAACTTACGTAGAATATTCTACTCATGATAAAAATCTCCTATTTATGGCACATATGTAAATTAATCCTGGTCTATAGAAATCGCCCAAGTTCAATACTATAAATCCTCTTTCTTCAAGAAAATCGAAAATTTGTCTTAGATCCGTACTGATTTCGATTATAGGATATTTTGATCTAAGCATGTATTCTAACTTTAACAATTATTTTTTAGCAAAAAAGTATCTTGTAATTCTATGTCTTATTCCTAAATCTATGATTTTAAAACCTTTGTTTTTTAAATAGTCTATGCACTTATATCTATTATTTTCATGTGTTTCAATAAGAACACTTCTAATAATATCCAAAACTTTATTCGCTCCTATTAAAACTTCAAATTCGCTTCCTTCGACATCAATTTTAATAAAATCAATTTTGGTTAATCCTAAACTATTTACTAACTTATCTAATGTGGTCACTTTTATCATATTTTTATGAAAATTAGATAGCTTATCAATAAGATTGATGTTTAAAGTAGCCAAGGTCATTCTGTCAGACTTATAAAAAAAAGCTTTTTGTTCCTTCTTCTGACCATATTCCTATATTTACAGGATATAAATTTTTGCAATTATTTAGTTTAGCATTATAAACCAACATTAAATAATTATCATATAGCGGTTCTATAGATACAATTTTACCCTTATAAGCTACCTTGCAAAGATGTATGGAATATGTTCCTATGTAAGCCCCTATATCTATCACAATAGAGTCTCTATTTATATTAATTAGCTGAAAAATATCTTCTTCCCCTTTTAAGAAAACTGTCGCTTCATCATCATAAACCCATGTCCTGACTAAAAATTTATAGTCTTTAATTTTGAATATTGCATGATTTATGTTAAACAACCTTAAGAGGTGATTAATTGATAAAGGAAACAATTGCGATAATTTATGCTTTATACTTAGATCAAAACAAATGCGTATTATTACTCTAATAAACAATACTAAATTATAAATTATACAAGACAAAATCAGCTTTATTAATTCATTGCGATGATATGGAAATACAAGTACAGGAGATAATCTATATCTTATTAATTTATTATATTTTACACATAACATTGAAAATTTTTATAAAAGTTTTTTCATCAAAGCTTTAAAGGCTTTGGAATATCCGCCAGCAATCTCTTTTCTTGCTTCTAAATAAGTTTTCCAGTAATTAAAGGAATAACTTGGCGATCTATCAAATACATTATTCTCTCTTTTTCTTTTCTCATAAAGAATCTCATTTAATTCTGATAGTTTTTCTCTGATATCAAATTCAAATTTATTCTCAGTAACCACTCTAAATAAAAAAATCTTCAAATGATTGAACAATCTTTCGTGGATCAAATTCATTGATAGCTTTTTTTCTTGAATTAGTTCCAAATAATTTTCTTAAATCAGAATTTATTGCTAAATTTACTATAGCATTCACATATCCTCTCTCTGATCTAGCTACATATCCAGTAACTTGATTATTCACTAAAAAAATTGCGCATTACCTGTCCAAGGTGTAGAATTCACAATAACCGGCAGACCACAAAACATTGCTTCTATAATGTTTCTACCAAAAGATTCGCCTACAATAAAGTGATTAGTATAATGTCTAGAATACGTAAGTAGTCAGGAATTTTTTCGTTGCTTACCGGACCAATATCTACAATGTTATCTAATAATTTTGAATTTTTTTATTCTAAGTTTAAATAATTGCGGTAAACCGCCTATTGCCAAAAATTTAAAACTTTTAATTTTCTTTTTTAAATCTGTCAAGATTTTTAAAAATTGATTTGAATATCTGACAAGATCAGGCCTACTGATCATTCCTATTAATAATTCGTCTGGATATTTTTCTCTAATTTCAACTACTTGAGGACTAATTTCTTTTTTGTAATCATTATCTAAAAACAAAGGATTATAGGATGCGGACTAATGAAGGATCTACTAAGGATTTTATATGGCAACCTATACCTATAATATGTATATACAAATAAAGCACTTGACGCAAAAATATGATAATCAAAAATATGAGAGAATTCGTCAAAAATATCAAAATTTAATCTCTCAATTTTAACCGAATTAAATCTTTTGAGTGATAAAACTAATTCAGGCATTTTGGTTGAAACTTCTATAAATATTATATCTGGTCTTATATTTTCCAACTCTTTGATTAAGTATTATTATTGTGGCAGTATATTATATTTACTAGGATTGAAGTAAGAATTCAAATACGATATATGGTAAAAATTTATCTCATTTTTAATTAATTGTTTATAAATATTTAATGTTATTATATCACTAAAATTTGCTTTATTCACTATGTATGCTATTTTCATATCAATAAAACGGTCATCAAAATTATTTTATCTATTGTTTTATTATTATACCAAGATTCGCTGAAAGTATAATAGGTTTGCATTTTACTGCTTTGCAAAAATCTATGAAAGAATTATTTAGATGTATGTCATCCGATATTAAGATGCCATTCTTTTTAATTTTAGGCCAAGCTGTCCTAAACTCGAACATCATATGCTCATAAGTATGCAGAGAATCATGGAAGAAAACATCTATTGAATCCAAATCTTTAAGTAAACGCGGTAATTCAATTTTACTATCTCCTAATATTAGTTCCCATCTATGTCTTAGCCTTTTTGGAACAATTATACCGACTTCCTCTTTAGTTGCAAATTCAAAGGGCAAATCAATTGAATAAAATTCCAAATCCATTGTCTTCCATTGCTTGAAGGATGAAAGAAGAAGTTACGCCAAAGCTTACACCAGTTTCTACAACAATTTTTGGTTTTACCTTTCTCATCAAGATATAAAATATCTCAGGATTAGGATAGCCACCATAACGAGATCTAGGAACTTTTGCTTGGATTTCATATATTTTTCTTATTATGTCTTTACAATTTCTAAGCTCAGAGTAATAATCCACGAGTTCTTTTTTAGTTATGCCTAATTTCTTGAGTTGTTTCATTAAATTGGCTTTGTAGAATTTGCGTCTTAATAATTCCAGTTTTCTTGATCTTAAATATGTTTCAGGAAAATCATAATAACCTATGGTATAATATGGAAATGTAAGTTTAGAATTCTTATAGAAACTGTAAATTATAAAATACATTTAATTAGATTATCTTTGAAATTTTTGCAGGAACACCATAAGCTATGCTATTGCTAGGGATATCCTTAGTTACTACCGAGCCTGCTCCAATTAAGGAGTTTTCACCAATTGTTATTCCTGGCAAAATAGTAGCATTGATGCCGATCTTTGCTCCTTTCTTAATTATTGGTCCTTTTATTCTTTCTAAAGAAAAAACTCCTGTAGGGTATTTTTCGTTGGCTATGATAACTCCTGGTGCTATGAATACATCATCCTCTATTATAGTGAGCTGAGCAATATAGCAATTGCAATGAATCTTTACATTATTGCCTATTTTACAAGCATAATCTACTACAGTATTGCTCCAAATTTTCACGTTGTTTCCTATAATATTTTCTTCTCTTATTATAACACTATGCCCAGTTTCGAAATTTTCTCCTATCTTTGAACCTAAATAAATAATAGATCCTGCTCTAATTACTGCATTGTCTCCAATTTCTAAAGTTAGATCATTGATCTTTCTGCTAGGCATATAGCCAACTATTGCAGTATCATCGATTTTGCAGTTCTTTCCAAGCTTTACGAATTCTTTATTCAATATCATAACTTTTCACTCCAATCTTTCTACCCTTCTCTATAGATTCTTCAACTGCCTCTAATATTGAAATGACTCTAATAGCTTGGTAAGCATTAGTTAAAGGTTCTCTGTTAAATCTAACGCAGTTAATGAAATGCTCAACCTGTTTCAGTAAAGGCTCCTCTTTTTCTATTCTTGGCATATATAATTTACCTTTATAAATCTCGCTTTGCTTTTTTATTAAATCTTCTTGCTTAATTTTCTCGATATTGCTTTGATAAATTGCCAACGGCCATTCTTTATTCATGTCATCGAACTTTATCAAATATTTAGAAGTTGCAATATACCAGCTCCTAATTTTCTCTGCTGCATACCAGCTTGTAGTTATTGCGAATTGCATTTCAGGATATTCTAAATGAATATAAGCATAGTCATGAATATTTTTATCTTTTTGAAGAAAGGTGGTAGCGGTTGCAGTAACATAAATTGGCATGATGTTGAACAAATAATCCAAAATGGCTATATCATGGGTTGCAAGATCCCAAGTACAGCTTGCGTCTTGCCTTATTGGTCCTAAGCCTATTCTAATTGCTATCCCATAGAAAACTTTTCCTAGCTTTTTATTTTTAATTAATTTTCTCAAATATTGAATAGCAGGATGGAAACAGTATATATGACCGACCATTAGTATCGTTTTATTTTCTTTAGCGATTTTTGCTAGTTCAAATGCTTCCTTAACATTCATAGTTAATGGTTTCTCAACAAGCAAATGCTTACCTTGCTCCAAAAATAGCTTAGCTATTTTGTAATGAGTCGAAGCAGGTGTTGCTAAGAAAGCTGCTTTAATATCTTCGTCTTTAGCTATTTCCTCGTAGTCTAAAGTAGTCTTAACATTACTTGGAACACCCTTAAGTGCTTCAGGATTGCTATCACAAACGTAACTTAATTTAATTCCATTAATGTTCTGCAAAACTCTCAAATAATTCCTTCCCCAATAGCCTAAACCTATAAGCGCTACGTTTATCATTTCTCAAATATCTTCTCAACAAGAATCTTTGAAATTTTATTTAGATTGTAGAAA
>Ga0080007_1083471_pt1 | contig 10423 bp, 9 predicted proteins | sample OctOCTMetagenome_FD_69210 | JGI IMG/M metagenome (GOLD analysis project Ga0080007, IMG submission 69210) | Hot spring and microbial mat streamer communities from Octopus Spring Streamers, Yellowstone National Park, USA - OCT_B (SPADES... | ecosystem: Environmental > Aquatic > Thermal springs >...
TTTCATAATATGGTATAGGTAGGTCTATACTTTTACTGTCCATCCATATCCTTCCATAGCGTCCGTAAATCATTGAGATATTATTTCTTTTATCTTCTGACAGTTCGTTTAAAGCATTCACCCTTATTTCAAGTGATTTCTGGGTAAAAACATCATCACCTTCTAAGTATCCTATCCATTCACCTTTAGCCTCTTTAAGGGCTAAGTTGTAATTTACATCCAAAAATAAAGGACCATTATTTTTTTCGTTCCTTATAAATTTAATTCTGTTATCCTTTTTAGCATATTGCTCTACTATGTAAGGTGTTCTATCTGTAGAAGCATCATCAACTATTATCATTTCCCAGTTTTCATAAGTTTGACACAGCACAGACTCTATACATTCTGCTATATAGTTCTCATGGTTATAAGTTAGGGTAATTATTGAAATCAGTGGTTCGTATTTATACTGACCCATGGCATGATACATTATACAACATTTCGTCCAAGTTGAGGATGTCAACTTTTTAGCTCCATGATGGTATGAATGAAAATAAAAGAGACGAACCATCTACACACGGTTTCATACTTAGCATTCCAGGGGAACCTCTTGCTAACCATTAACCAGTCCAGTCTATGGAGGCCAAAAGTTGATATCTTCCTTCTGAAAAGTGATATAATTCTGCTTATGCATAGTTTTAACTGGAGGCGTAAAAATATGAAAGGGATTTTGCTTGCTGGGGGCTCGGGGACAAGGCTTTATCCAGTGACTCTTACGGTTAACAAGCACTTCTTGCCTATCTATAACAAACCAATGGTCTATTATTCCCTATCCTTACTTATGCTCGCAAAAATAAGAGATGTAGTAATTGTGGTAAATCCGCAGGATGAAGAATCGTTTAAAAAGCTCTTGGGAGATGGAAGCGAGCTTGGCATGAACATAAGCTATGTAAAACAAGAGAAACCCTTGGGGCTTTCTCATGCGGTGAAAACAGCTTGCGAAACTTTAGAAAGGGATTGCTCAGTAATGGTTGTTTTAGGGGACAACATTCTCTACGGACACGGGCTTCCACAACTTTTAGAAGAAGCTAAAAGCCAAGTGACAGAAACAGGCGGTGCCTACGTGTTTGCCTATCATGTGCAGGACCCGGAGAGGTTTGGCATTGTTGAGTTTGACGAAGAGGGCAAAGTGGTAAGCATAGAAGAAAAACCCAAGTATCCTAAGTCTAACTATGCAGTAATAGGGGTGTATATGTTTGACTCAACGGTTTCAGAAAAGGTCTTAAGGGTAAAGCCCTCTGCACGGGGAGAGTATGAGATTACTTCTTTGCTTGAAGAATACTTGAAAGAAGGAAGCCTTAAAGTTAAGCTTTTAGGAAGAGGCTATGCTTGGTTTGATGCGGGAACTCACGATAGCTTTTTGGAGGCGGGAGAGTTTGTAGCTACCATAGAAAAAAGGACAGGTTTGATGATAGGATGTGTGGAAGAGATTGCCTACAGGAACGGTTGGATAGACAGGGAAAGGCTTTTACACTTTGCCAAAAGATACTCAAAAACAGATTATGGAAAATATTTAAATAGTTTGGCGGAGGAATCGGTCAAAGCCCTTTGAATTGATAAGGCTTGAGATTTTGGAGGTAGATTGAGGAGGTAAATTGAATGGGAGAAGTTATAAAAACTGATTTTTTAATTATCGGAGCCGGCATTGTTGGACTTGCTGTAGCTAAGGCATTAAGAGAGGTTTATCCAGAGAAGGAGATATGTATTATAGAGAAAGAGAGCAGTCTTGGAGCTCATGCCAGTGGAAGAAATAGTGGAGTTTTACATGCGGGATTTTATTATACTCCTGATTCATTAAAAGCAAAATTTACGAGGCAAGGAAATCAAGAGCTTAAAGAATTTTGCGAAGAGAAAGGTCTAAGACTTAATAAATGTGGCAAAGTAGTAGTAGCGCAAAACGAAAGTGAGCTTGAAGTTCTTTTTGAACTTAAAAGAAGAGGAGACATAAACGGAGTGGAACTTTATATAATTACAGAAAAGGAGCTCAAAGATATGGAGCCTAACGCTAAGAGCTATAAGTATGCCCTCTTCAGTCCTAACACTGCCACGGTTGATCCTTTAGAAGTATTAAAAGCTTTAGAAAGCGAATTAAGAGGAAAAGAAGTAAGAATTTTCTATAATAGCCCTTATAGGAATAAGTTAAACGATGACCTTGGAATCATAGCAGGCGATAAAACTTTTAAAGCTGAAAAAATTATTAATTGTGCAGGTTTGTATGCAGATAAGATTGCTAAGGACTTTGGCTTCTCAAAAGATTATGAATTAGTTCCTTTCAAAGGGATTTATTTAGAGTACAAAGGAAGTGATCAATTTGTAAAGAGAAACATCTATCCTGTACCAGATATTCGTTTTCCCTTTTTAGGAGTGCATTTTACTATTCGGGTAGACGGAAAAATAAAAATAGGACCTACTGCTATGCCAGCTTTTTGGAGAGAAAACTATGAAGGGTTTAATAGCTTTAACTTTAAAGAGTTGTTGGAGACTATGAAGTGGAATGCCTTAATGTTTATTAAAAAACCTGAGTTTAGAAGGCTTGCAATAGAAGAGATGAAAAAGTATAGCAAACGCTATTTAATTGAACAGGCTAAAAAGCTTGTGTATAATATTCCCTCAGCTGACCTATTTAAATGGAGTAAACCGGGTATAAGAGCACAGCTTGTTGATAAAAGAAGTTTAACCTTAATACAAGACTTTGTGGTGGAAGGAGATAGATACAGTATTCATATTCTAAATGCTGTTTCTCCAGCTTTTACGGCAAGCTTTCCTTTTGCAAAATATGTAGTTGAAAAATACATCGCTAAAAATTTTTACAAAAAGGAGGTTGAAGATGGGGAAGTTTAGAAAGATTGAAACACCTTTAAAAGGTGTCTACATACTTGAACCTACTGTATTTGAAGATCATAGGGGATTTTTTATGGAGAGCTATAATAAAAAAGACTTTGAGGAGCTTGGTTTATATTTTAATTTTGTTCAAGATAATTATATTTTTAATATTTATGCTGGTGTTTTAAGAGGGCTTCATTTTCAATTAAATCCTAAAGCACAAACAAAGGTAGTAAGATGTCTTAAGGGTGCTATTTATGATGTAGTGGTTGATTTAAGAAAGGGAAGCCCAACCTATTTAAAATGGATTGGTGTAATACTTAGTGAATATAACAAAAGGCAGATCGTAGTTCCAAAGGGTTTTGCTCATGGAGTTTTAACCCTCGTCCCTAATACAGAATTTTCTTACAAAGTGGATGAGTACTACTCTCCCGAGCATGATATGTCAATACGTTGGGATGATCCTGATATAGGCATAGATTGGCCAGTTAATAATCCTATACTTTCAGAAAAAGACAAAAATGCTCCCTACTTAAGAGAAGTTGAAGATAAAATAAATTTCTATTACACGGAGGAAGAAAGATGAAGACCGTCCTTATTACTGGAGCTGGTGGATATATTGGATGTAGGCTTGTTGATTATTTGCGAAATAAGGGTTATAAAATAAGAGCCTTAGATAGATTTTTCTTTGGGAAAGAAAGACTTCAAAGTATATTAAAAAATTCTCAAGTAGAAGTTATTGAAGAAGATATAAGATTTTTTGATCCAGAAATACTTAAAGATGTGGATGTTGTAATAGATCTTGCTGCTTTATCAAATGATCCTGCCGGTGAACTTGATCCAGTAAAGACTTGGTCTATAAATTATTTAGGACGCTTTAGAGTAGCCGCTCTTGCGAAATTTATGGGAGTAAAGAGGTATATTCTTCCATCATCTTGTAGTGTTTATGGTTTCCAAGAAGGTGTTGTTTCTGAGACCTCACCAGTAAATCCGTTAACCACTTACGCTAAGGCGAACTACAAAGCTGAAGTTGATATTAAGAGATTAGCTGATAAAAACTACTGTGTGGTTATTTTGAGATTTGCTACTGTTTACGGCTACTCTCCAAGAATGAGATTTGATTTAGCTATAAATGGTATGGTTAGGGGCTTTTTTAAAAATGGAAAGATTCCCATATTAAGGGACGGAACACAGTATAGACCTTTTGTGCATGTAATGGATGTTTGTAAAGCTATCCATCTTGCTATGGAAGCAGATGATGAAAAGGTTAACGAGGAAGTTTTCAATGTGGGTTCAAATGAACAAAACATTCAAATATTTGAGTTGGCACAAAGGGTTGCTAATGCAATAGGTGTTGAGTTTAACTACGAATGGTATGGACTCCCAGACCACAGGAGCTATAGAGTAAATTTCAACAAGATTAAGGAGGTTTTAAATTTCCATCCAGACTATACCATTGAAGACGGAGCAAAAGAAATTTATGAAGCCTTAAAAAGTGGAAAATTGGACCCAAATGACCCTGCAACAATTACGGTAGAATGGTATAAAAGGTTAATTTCTGAAGGAGTTATGGTATGAAAAGGCTTAAGTTTCTCATAACTGGCGCCAAGGGGCAGTTGGCAAAGGAGTTTGTAAAGGGGCTAACTAATAGAGGGCTTGAATTTACAGCTTTAACGAAGGAAGAGCTTGATATTTCGGATACTAACAAAGTTTTTAATGTGCTAAAAGAGGTAAAACCAGACATAGTTATCAACTGTGCTGCTTATCTTCCTGCGGATAAGGCAGAATCTTCTCCCGCAGAAGCCATGGCGGTAAATACTTTAGGAGTAGCTAATTTAGCTTTTACATGTGCAGACATTAAGGCAACTTTAGTTCATTACTCAACGGATTATGTGTTTGATGGGACAAAGGTAGGGTTTTATAAAGAGGAGGATCAGACTAACCCCCTAAATGAATATGGAAAGAGTAAACTTTTTGGAGAATTCTTCATACAGAAAGTGCTTGAAAATTATCTAATCTTTCGGGTAAGCTGGGTTTATGGAGAGGGTACACAAAACTTTCTTTATAAGCTTGAAGAATGGGCTAAGAAGCAGGAAGTATTGAAAGTTGTGGTTGATGAATTTTCAGTGCCAACATCTACCAAAACGATCGTTGAGGTAACTCTTAAGGCTATTGATGCAGGATTGACTGGACTCTATCATCTAACAAATTCTGGCTACGCCTCTCGTTATGAGTGGGCAAAAGAGTATTTTAAGTTAAAAGGAATAAATAAGCTTATTTATCCAGCCTTGCAAGCTGATTTTAACCTTCCTGCTAAAAGACCAAAATGGTCAGTAATGAGTAATGAAAAAATTAGCAAAGCTTTAGGAATTACTATCAGAGACTGGAAGGAAGACTTGAAAAGTTTCTGTCTTTTTTCTTGAATTAAGATATAAAGGTAAAGAAAGCCCTCATGAGGAATTTTGCCCTTCAACCTATGCAAGGTAGTCCCTCATAACCAAAGCAGTAATACGTCTCCCTAAACCTTATCTTTTTTTGCAATGCTCACTATAAAGGTGTTCTGATAAGTCATTTTTCAACTTTCACAAAAATTTCTTCAAATCTTGTATAAATTTTTCAGGTCTATTTGTTATATAAAAGCTTTTTGGGTTTATTATTATCAAATTTCCCTTGCAATCCATCTAAATAAGCATTTATAATAAATTTAATTCTTTTTAACTTATTATCGTCAAATAAAATTATTCCTAATATTTGCCTTAACAAAGTCTTGAACATTTGAAAATAAAATAAAACTTTGCTTTTAGAATACCTTTTCCCCAACCATACAAGATTTCTAATACCATAATAGGTAAGCCAGTATTCGTTAAAGTCTTTTCTTAATTTTCTCATCCCTAAAAAACGTTTCTCCACTCCCTTTTTTGAAGCTTCTTTATGAAATATTATACTTTTAGGTACTAGTAAAATTTTCCCTATACTTCTTAGGCGTATGCAATACTCCACATCATCATGATGAATGAAAAAATCTTTTTTAGGAAAACCTATTTTTTTGATAGCATCTCTTTTTACTAATAAACCTACAAATGATGCCATGTCAATTTCAACCGCCTGTTTTTGGTATTCCTCTAATTGTAATGGGATTTGAATTAAAGGAAAAACATTTTTGAAATTTATCCTACCTCTATGGTAGATTGCTACAGCACCATTGGGTACAAATACTGTACCAGCTAAACCCACAATATTACTATTCTTAAAGTAGATACTTAAATTCTCAAGTGCATCTTCTTTCGGCTCTGCATCATCGTCCATTAACCACAGCCAATCGTAACCTCTCTCGTATCCTCTTTTAACACCTTCATAAAATCCACCTGCACCTCCTGTATTTTCGTGCATTCTAACATAATGTAATTTTATTTCTTCTCCATTTGTTAAATTTTGTATAATAAAATCCTTTTCCCACGGTTCTTTTAAATTTTGAGGTGGCAATTCACTTATATACCCTTTCTCCAATAGGAGTTCAGGAGTTCCATCTGTTGAAGCATTGTCTATAAGATATATTCCTTGTATAGGTCTCGTTTGTTTTCTTAAAGCCTCTAAACACTCAATCAATAAATTTTTTCTGTTGTATGTAACAACTACTGCACAAACACTATCACTCATTTAATCCTCTCCTCAAACACCTCCAAAGCTCTTTTTACTACATCATCCATATCATAATACCTATACTCCGCTAACCTACCTACAAGCACTAGATTCTTAAATTTATCTGCCTCTTCTTTGTATTTATTATATAACTCTTGATTTTCTTTTGTAAAAACTGGATAGTATGGTATATCTACATTTGGCTGGTAAGCTTTTGGATACTCTTTTAAAATAGTTGTTTTATCAGATTTTACAGGGTGAATATGTTTAAATTCTGTTATTCTTGTAAAATCATAATCGTTTGGATAGTTAACAACCGGTGCTTCCTGATAATATTCTTGTTCTATCGTTTCAAATCTAAGGTCTAAACTCCTATAGGGAAGAAATCCATATTTAAAATTGAATAATTCATCTATCATGCCAGTAAAAATTAATTTTCCTTTAAACTCCCGTCCTAAGAAATAGATTTTTTTATTTTCAAAATCTATAGAAATTACCTCTTTGAAATCCGTATTTAGCATTATTTTTATGTTTGGATGATTTAGCATTCGCCCAAAAATTTTAGTATATCCGTCCTTAGGGATCACCTGATATTTATCAGTAAAATATCTATTATCTCTGCTAACGTAAATGGGAACTCTTGCTGTTACCTGAGGGCTAATTTCTTCGGGCTTTAGCCCCCATTGTTTCATGGTGTAATTTTTATAAATTTTTTCATATACATAGTTAGCCAAAAGCTTTAAATCTTGATCTTCTTCTTTTAGAAGTTCAAGAATATGAATTTTAGTTCCGTAACCGTATTTTTCAATGAGTCTTACTTCTAGCCTTTTAGCCAATTCTTGTGGGAAAACCTCATAAATGCTGTTAAGGTTAAATGGTAGCGGTATTTTTTTTCCATCCACAAACGCTAAGACCTTATGATGATATATATGCCAATCTGTAAAGTTTGATAGATAATCAAACACCTCTTTATAATCTGTATGAAAAAGATGAGGTCCATATTTATGCACTATTATATTGTTTTCATCTTTATAATCATAGCAGTTTCCACCGATATGGTTTCTTTTTTCAATGATAAGCACCTTTTGGTTTAAAACATTTGCTATTCTTTCTGCTATAACAGAACCAGCAAATCCAGATCCAACAATTATAAATTCAAACATTCACCAAACCCACGCCTAATCTATTATTAAAAATTGTATAGGGTATACCTTTGTCTTTACAAAAATATATAAACGCTAGCGTCCAGTATTCATTAACATCATCACACAATACGATACCACCATTCTTGAAGTAAGATATTACAGTATTCAATTCAAATAAAACATGCTCGTCTGTATGTAGTGAATCATGTAAAAAAACATCCACTTTGCCCAATTTTAAAAGAAGCTTGGGCAATTCTACAGTAGAGTCTCCAATGATAAGTTCATGTCTGTGTTTCAACCAGTTAGGTATAAGCCACCCTACTTCGAACCCTTCAGGAATGTGTATGTTAAAATCCTTACCAAGCTTCGGATAAACCACAGCATCATTTCCTGGTAAATCAATGCTGTATAACTTACCTTTTTTATTATCTTCCAATGCTTTTAAAATAAACGCACTTGATGCTCCAGGTCCTACTCCTGTTTCAATAACTATTTCAGGCTTAAATTTTCTAATAACAGTATATACTATAATTCCGGAAGGTAAGTCTATCCAACCTCCAAGTTTGGGATTTTTACTAACTCTCTTGGCCATTTTTATTTTCCTTTCAATATGTTGGTGAAAGCGAAAATCAACAAGAAAATCAAATATATACTCAATTAGCTTTTTATTAGTTATGTTTAATAAATTTAATACCGGTTTAGCTCTCCAATAGAATTTAACTAACTTGTAAGGAGCTTTTAAGAATCTCTTGATTAATTCAGTATAATACATGATACCCTCCATTCACAAAAATTCATAAAAAATTTTTCCTGCTCCCACCAATGGACATCGCAGTTCGGGCACTCGTAGCGTTTATACTCTTGGTTGTTGTAAGGAGAAACATAAGTTTCTTTGAAATTCCTTTCCTCAACCTCTGTGTAGAATATGGGACATTTAACCCTGTTCACCACCGCCTCCTAAATGAGGTATTATAAAACATAACTTTCTTTTTATTCATATTTTAGCCTGGAAATATAGGCTAATTCCATTTCCCTTTAGCTTTCCCGCATACCCAAAAGCAAAGGGCAAAAGTATAGCGTTCTTGATTAACTTAAGCATCATAAGTATGATGATAAGTATGTAAGCTTTTCCTTTACTTGGGCTAACTTTCGCAAGTTCCTCCACCGTATAAACTCTTGCTTTTCTCTCATCTCCAAGCACCATACCCTTTAGCCTTATTTTAAGCTTGTCTAAGTTTCCGAAAAGCTTTCTCTCAAGGTATAGGAAAAGTCCTGCAAAAGGAAAGTCTAATTCATAAATATCAATGTCTTTAAACCTGACAAAATTCAAAGCTTTTTCAACAGAGGGTTTCGAAAATCTTAAAAAATGATGAGGTGGGTAATCACCTACATGATCATACCGAAGAAGTTCTATAAACATACTCTCCCTATTCGGCACACTTCCCGCTATGTACCCTCCTTCTTTTAAAAGTCCTTTTACCATTTCCAGAAATTCCCTTGGTTTATCCTGATGTTCTAAAACCTCAAAAAAGGTGATTACATCAAACTTTAAGTTTTTCTCTTTAGCGTATTCATAGAACTCTTCCAAGCTCATGGCAAAAATGGTGTCAATACCAAGGTTTCTTTTTGCACTCTCCACAGATTTTTTGTCAAAGTCTATTCCCCATACTTCAAAACCTTGTTCTTTAGCATGTCTCAAAAACCTCCCATCTCCACATCCCACATCTAAAAGCTTACCTCTTATATTGGAGGGAAAGTATTTAAAAAATGCTTTGTGGTTTTCGCCAAGCCGTGTTCCTATACCCTCGTGGAGTGCAATGTAGCCTTCCAAAAACTCGCTTTCGTAAAACTCTGGGATTATCTTTAGTGGCTCCCACCAATGGACATCGCAGTTTGGGCATTCGTAGCGTTTATACTCTTGGTTGTTGTAAGGAGAAACATAAGTTTCTTTGAAAGTCCTCTCCTCAACCTCTGTGTAGCATATGGGACATTTAACCTTACTCATCGCTTCTTATTTTAACCTACTTTTAGCTTCCGTGTTAAGATAACATAGGATATTCCGCAAAGAAAGGTATAAGCAAAAAAAGTTCCCAAGCATATTCCAGCTATTCCAAGCTTATAAACTACTACAAACAGGTAGTTAAAAAAGCCGTTAACTAAAATACTAATCAAAGCAACAAAAAAAACGGGTAGAAGCCAGTTTATAATCTGAAAGGTTCTATAGAGGATTGCCCAAGCAAAAGCTAAAAACAAAGAAATTGCACAGTATTTGGTAGCGGTTGCAGTTAGTTCTACATCGGTTAGTGTAAATTTTCCGTGTCCGAAGAGGAGTTTTACGGGAATCTCTGGAAAGAAGACCAGAAAAAACGTAGCAGGTAGAGAAACAAGGAAGGAGAACTTTAAAAACTTGTTCAAGTTTTGAATGCTTGCCTTTGTTTCAGATAGGGATGTAATAGCCATATGTTCAAGTTTTAGAACATTTCGTAAAGCAAAGGCAACCATTAAACCGTAAGTTAATGCGGACACGCCCTTTTCTCCAAGCAGAGAGGCAAAAGCTCTATCTACCAAGATGAAAAGGTGGAAAACTCCATACAGTGCAGAAAGAAAAACAAAGTGCTTTAGTATTTCCTTTACTCTTTCGTCTATAAAAAAGCTAAAGTGTAAGAACTCCTTGCCAACAAAGATTATGTATAGGGTTGCCACAAGTTGGGAAAGGCTAAGGCTTATCGGGAGAACCAAGGGACTGTGGAAAAGGTAAAGCCCAAAGGCAATAAAAA
>Ga0080007_1097860_pt1 | contig 10419 bp, 4 predicted proteins | sample OctOCTMetagenome_FD_69210 | JGI IMG/M metagenome (GOLD analysis project Ga0080007, IMG submission 69210) | Hot spring and microbial mat streamer communities from Octopus Spring Streamers, Yellowstone National Park, USA - OCT_B (SPADES... | ecosystem: Environmental > Aquatic > Thermal springs >...
GGTTTGAGAACCCTAAAAACAAAGCGTTAGCTACACTCTACTTCAAAGGAAGAATTCCCACAGAAAAAGACTTTCCACAAGAATGTCCTTATACCTTCCAGCAGGTTATGGAATACAAGCCGTGGGTATAGATAGTTAAATCAAAAAACCTTCACCCTTTACCTTATAGCTTAGTTAACTGGAAGGCTTGGTGAAGTGGTCTTGGGCGGAGTTAACTATGTAGCCCTCTTTTGCTTTGGAGTTAGTTAACCCAGCAGGACCGCGTAATAAAGACAAGAACGCAAAAGAAAAGGCACGTAAGTAAACCACTAATTCCTATCAATGAACAGCTTTTAAACCTTATTCAATATTCTCATTATTTGTGTTTTCCAGTCATCTCCCACAGAAGTCCCTGCCCCTAAGTCCATACGGATTATTAGATGATAAATACCAAACCAACTATCTGGTTCTTTAACATAAAACAAACAATCGTAGCCTTTCTTTTCAAGCTCTTTATCAAGCTTTTCAATGAAAGATTTGAAACTATCACGTATTCTTGTTTCCCCCCTAACAAGCAAAAGTTCCCAGTGAGGGCTATCATCTGATTTATCAGATTTTACTTTCCTCAGGTTATCAAATTTTCCCTTGCTTTTTTCAACATACTCTTCAATCTTTTCTATGTGAAACGTTGGATCTTCAGGGGCCCAACCGATAACAAGAGTAATAGTGAAGGTAAGGTTATCTCCCTCACTTTCTGGCCTAACCCTTATCATGTGCTTATTCAAACTTTCCTGCTCTTGCAGTTTTTCAAAAAAGTAATTCCAAAGAAAATCTTTTATGCGTTTCTCCAACCATAACCTATCTAATTCCTTTTCCCACTCTTCCTCGTATTTACTAAGTTCCCTCCCCAAATTTTCCCACAGCCTTAACACCTTTTTGGGAGAAACTTCCTTCCAAGGAATTAAGTTCAACCTTAGGACAACATGAAAATTCCTAACTAATAAACTATATTCTGGAATATTAGGCATTTTAAAATCTGCCGAGCGGTCAAGATCTCTTTCCAATGTCTTAACTTCAATCGCAAGGTCTGGGAGTCCTTCTTCTCTTGACCGCAGGTAGAAATCTGGCATCTGTTCTGAGGCTTTACCTGAGCCTTTGTCTGTATATTCATCTACAAACTCATAGAGGTCTAAATTGAAGACCTCACTGAGAATCTTTTTTTCTTCCTCTCTGTTATTCTCGGCAGACATACCTCACCTCCCAGATCCATTATACAGTCCTTATTGATAGACGAGCCATTACAATGCGTATTTGATTAGAACCCTCATAAATCTCCTTCAGCTGTTCCTTTATCCCTAAGCACCTCTCTGAGAACGCAACAAGTTTTTTCACAATATCCACAAACTCTTCTACTTTTATCCTCGGGTCCCAAACAATGCCCGTGTCTTTATCCTCTTCCTTTACTAAATACTCGCTAACCCATCTGATAGGTGGGTAATTCCCTACTTTACACTCAAAGGCAAACTCAGGGATGCCTTGCACTCTAACCTTTTCGTTGATTATGATTTCCCTGTTTTCCTTATCAAGCCTTACCCTCTCCACATACTCCTTAAGGGCATTTTCATCTGCGGTTATGGTCAGATTGGAATACTCAGGGAGGTCTTCCTTCTCCTCCTTCATTACCACCGCCCACACATACCGCTGATAGGTAAGCTGCAACTCCGCTAATTCTCTTCCAAGCTTTGAGATTTCCCTAAGGCTATCAAGAATAGGGACCCTTGGGAGTTCCTTGCTGAGATTGTTTCTAAACCTCTCCACATAAGAGGGAGTAGAAAGCACGCCAAACACATAGAAGAAAATGTCCTCCTTGGTGATGCTAATATCGTTTAGGGCTTTTTGGAAAAGCCTTAAGGCTTGGTCGGTGATGTTGTATTGTTTTTGAGAGGTTGTGCCATAAAGGGTTTTCACTTCAGTGTAGGTGTAGAGAGGGAAGATTTGCGTTGGAGACATAAACCCGTAATCAACAATCCTGTCTGTAATGAATGCATCAAACCAATCGGCACCTCTACCACTTATCACAATAGACAAATTCTCCGCATCAGGCGTTGGGAATATGGAGGGAAGTTGAGATGTTTCAGCATTAAATACTTCATCAAAGTAGACAAGCATAGGAGTAAAGGGTCTGTAAAGAGCTGGATATAATCTCTCTTCTTTATATTCTTGCTTATCTTTCAACCTAAACAGCCATTTTTTCAAAGAACGATCCCACTTTATTTTATTTTGGTCTTTTTCTATCCTCTCCTCTAAATTCTCTTTGGTTATCTCTCCGCTCCACACCCTTTCCAAGTGCTCATTGAAGGTATCTATCAGTCTTTCCATGTGCTTCTTGAGTTCATCTCTTGAGAAGTTATAAGCGTAAGTGTCTCTGGCGGAAAGTAAAGCTGAAGAATATTTATCAAACACCGTAAGATCATGCTTATTCTTCTTATCCCCCAGCTTCACAAAGTTTTCAAACTCCTCCTCGCCTTGGTCTATCCAGTCGTGGCTTTGGTTTGGAGTTATCTCCTGCCATGGGATTTGGTCGGGCTTTTCTTCCCATTCCCTGAGTTCTGCAAATTTCTCTTCCTTTTTAGCATAGTCTCTAACCGCTTTGTAGTGTATCTTAGCAAGCCCTTTTTTGTCCTTTCTCTTTACCAAAAACAGCAAACACACACCCGCACGAGATTGGTCTCCAAAAACATTTTCTGCCTGTCTTCTTCTCTCCTCTCCTCTTGTCCTTGCATCTCCCTTTAGGTCATAGACATAGACTTCTGCAAACTCTTCGCTTAGGGCTTTCCTTACGCCTCTTCCTGAAAACCCATACAACCACCCGTTATTTAAAACAAAACCTATTACTCCTTCCTCTATTCTATCGCTTGCCATTCTAAGGGCTTGAATGTATGTGTCGTATAGCTTACTAACAAGTGTGGTTCCAAATTGTTTGGCATACTTTGCGTAGGTCTGTTCTATTCTCTTTTTTAGGTTCCTATACTCAACATTTCGCCTTCCCACGTTTTCATTTTCCCTTCCTACCCTCCACGGTGGATTGGAAATGATTACATTCACCTTCGCCTTTAGCTGGGCATTTAGCAACTCCTTGAACTTCTCGGGAATAATCATCGGAAGCTTTGGTGATTGCTTCTCATACAGCTTTTCCATCAGAGAGAAGCTGTCTGTCCAAAGGGCGGTCTCAAAGGGAAGGTGCTTTCCCGTCTTTCTGGCTATCGTGCTTTCTATGTTTTTGACCATTGCCATATAAGGAAGTAGCAGGATTTCATTAGCCCAGATTTCTTTCCTTTTCAGCTTTTCCTCAAGCTTTTGAGGGTCCATATTCTCATTCCCTATAGCAATGCTTATAAAAGTTCCCATTCCAGCAAAGGGTTCCAGAATGACCACGCCCTCATCGTCTAAAGTCTTGCCAAAGTGTTTTTGAGTTAGGTAATTCACAAACTTGACTATGAAAGAGACCAATTGCACGGGCGTGTAGGCTATTCCTACCTCATCGGTGGTTTCTTTGAACGCTACGCTGAAAAAGTTCGTGTATAGATGTCTTAAGAAATCCTGCCTTTCCTCCTCGCTTCTTAGCCCGCTTGCCTTTGCTTGGACTTGTTCGTAAAACTTGTCTAACTCTTTGATGTTGTTCTGTAGAAAGTGCTTGAAGTATTCAAAGATGCTGTCAAGGATTTCATCCACCTGACTTTTGTGTTCAAAGACCGCATCAAAGATGGGCTTGGTAAGAATGTATTGGACTATGAGGTTTATGGCATCTTGGTCTGAAATGCTTTCGTTCAAAAGGGTAGTAAGTGCCCTTCTCAACTCCTCAAACTTTTGCCTAAAGCTTAGGTCTTTCTCAAGGGCGATCTGGATGTGGTCCTTGAGGTCTTTGGCGGTCTTTGCGGTTTCTTGTGCCCAGTCCCTAAGAAAGATAGCACCAAGCCTGAAGCTTCTTACAATCTTGGTGGAGAGATACTTCCTTATGGGTTCAAAAAGGCTTGCTTGGGTATTACCTCTGTCCAGCACAATCACATTGTCCCTTCTTGGGTCTATCTCCCTTGTGCGGTTCCCATCCTCTATGAGGATTACCCTTATCTGGGATTGGAAGGCACTGTCTAAGGACGCAACCGCATTCAATACCTGCCAGAGGGTTTTGTAGGAAGTCCTCTCTATTTGTTCGTCTATGTTCTCCCTGTCTGTGGATACTACAAGTGGGATAAACACAAGACCAAATTCTTTGTTTTCCGCTTTTCTGACTACCCTTCCGAGGGCTTGGATGATGTCTACGACGCTTTCCTTTGGGTCAAAAAAGGCTACAAAGTCCAAAGCTGGAACATCTATGCCCTCAGTGAGAACCTTAGCGTTGGTGAGAATATGGGATTTTTCTCCACCCTGTCTAAGCCAATTAATCCTCCCTCTCTTGTCAAACACTGACATATTCCCATCTATGTGCTGCACCTCCGCAGGAGATGGAGTGCCAAAGTATTCTCGGAAAACTGCTTCAAAATCCTCAGCAACCTGTTTGGACTTGGATACTCTATTGACAAAAACTATCCCTCTTTTGATTGAAAGATTCAGAGGTGTTCCGTCTTCATTGTGGACTTCTCCCTTTATAAGCTTCCCAAGTCCCACAAGCTTGGTGGTATCGTCTATGCTTAGGCTACCTTGCGACATGAGATACTCGTATAGCTTTTCTTGAACTTCCTTTTTATCTACAGTCATAACCACTATGCGGTAGGGAGAGAGATAGCCCTCCTCTATAGCCCTCCGAAAGCTGTATTCAAAGAATGTGGGTCCGAATATCTCCTCATCACTCATATCAAAAATCTTCACGAGGTGTTCTTCCTCTATCCTTTCCTTCTCCTCCCTCTCTACATCAAACACCTTTGGAGTAGCTGTCATGTAAAGCCGTTTTTTGCCTTTGATGTGTTCGTTGCTATGGACAAGTTTAAAGTTTGTCTCTTCTCTTTTGCTAACTCCCGCAGTCCTATGGGCTTCATCGCATATTATCAGGTCAAACTCGGGAAGTCCTCTTTTTTGTGCTTCTTTTATAACATCCAAAGACTGATAGGTGGAGAAAATCACATTCAGCTTGTTCTCTTCAAGCCTAAAGCGACTAATAAGTTCCTCCGCTGAGGTGGTAGCAGGGTAAGAAAGAAGACTTCTGCTATTTAGTTCATCGTCCTCTCCAACACCTCTATCAGAAACCACCGCATAAGCATTTATGGGCAGTTCGCTGTCTCTAAACCAAGCCTTTATGCTTTGGTCTAAAAGGGCTATAGAGGGACAGAGGAATAGAATAAGCTTTCCCACTCCAAAGCTTTCCGCAATTCTGAGGGCTACCAAGGTCTTTCCTGTGCCCGGAGGCATTATGAGTTTTCCTCTGTCTCTGGACTTAAAGCCCTCAAGGACGCTTTGGATGGCTTGTTTCTGATAGGGTCTCAGCTGTTTCTTTTCCTTTATTAGGGGCCTTCCTTCTAAGAGGGCTTTAGCCTGTTCTAAATACTCACTGAGTTCATCCGCAGAAACTGGGATAATCTCCTTGCCCAGCCTCTCTATTTCCCTCTCTACTTCCTTGCTTACAGATTTGGCCACCAGATAGCCGCCCTTGAAGTTAATGTCTTTCCGCAAGAGGGAACCCACAAAAGTTCCCACATCCCTCCAAGAGACTGCCCTGTCCCAGTTCTTACATTGGACTGCATAAAGTTCTCCATCCTTCTCCGCCACGAGGTCTATGCCTGTGTCCTGCAAGGAAAGACCCTTTTGAGATGCCCACTCAGACCAAGAGGAGGTTTTAAAGCCTTGCTTCTCAAGATATAGCTTTGCTGCTACCTCTAACAGCCTGCCCTTCTCCACGTTCTGCATAAGCATTATTTTAGCTTTCTCACCCTATAGAGAGCCTTTGCGGGCTAACTAAGTTATCACCATCTAACTCAAACTTAGTTAACCCATCGGCTAAGTGAAGGGAGCCCATTTTTCTACTCAGTGGAACACTTTTCGCCAAAAAAATCTTACCTTACAAATCAAAATGTAAGGTAAGACTGCGGGAAGGCTGTTAAGAAGCGGACGGTGAAAGGCGGGAGGGTTGTTAGCTGGAAAGCGGAAGGGTGGGTGGCTGGGTTTTGCTTCTAAACATTGAAAATCTCTTTAACTCAAATCCACTAAATGAGAATTATTTGCACTAGCAATTTTTCTACTCAGTAGAAGACTTTTCGGTAAAAAGGGTGTGGGTTTGTCTTACCTTACAACTTGTGATGTAGGACAAGACATTGAAAAATACCCTTCTGAAGTCTTTGTCTTTCAAGCGTTAGAGAGAGTGGGTTAGCGGATGTCTAATGCTTTTTATTAATGGTCTAATGCTTTTTATTAACGACCCTCCACCCTCGGAACGCCATTAAACCCTTACGGCACGGTTGGTAGTGGTTTAATGCTTTTTATTAGCGGTTTAATGCTTTTTGTCCGACCATCAGACCCGCTGGAAAGCCATCAAGTGTTTGTGGCACGGTTGGCAGTGGTTTAATGCTTTTTATTAGTAGGTTTAAACCTTTTTATTAGGGCACCCCTTTCCTCGGAACGCCGTTAAGTGATTGTGGCACAACGCTTTGACGCAGTTGGCATGATTTTGTCTTCATTATACAGGTTTCTTATCCTACACTGCAAGTTGTAGTATAAGATGGCGGGCGGAAACCTTGTGGGTTGTCTTACACCGCAGTTTGATTTGTAGTATTAAGAAAGAGGGTATTAGAAAGCCTGTTTTAGCTTCTTATCACCGGGTTGTGGGAAGCTTCGTAGGTTAGGTTGGGCTGTATTGGGTTCCCGCTAATGTTTCTTATCTTACACTTAGGCTTGTAGAACAAGAGACTTTGGGTAATGGAAAAGGTTAGTGAGGTTGGCTGTGTAGGTTCCTACCGAGTGTTCTTATCCTACATTTCATGGTGTAGGGTAAGAAAGCTGGTGGTGGAAAACTTGTGTGTTCGTCTTATCCTACACTGCACATTGTAGGATAAGAAGGCTGGGCTGTGGCGAGTTCTCACTAAGGCTTCTTAGACACAAAGATAAAACCGCATTTAATTCTTCAGGACTTTCAGGCACTGAATTGGATTTGTATTTTCAGAACAGTTTAGTCATCGCATAAGGGCATACGCCATTCCTCTGATCCTTTCCTCAGATGGTAGTCGGTATTTAGCCACTTTTTCTGCTTCTTCAATAGGGTAGATTGCAGAATACCTCCGTTTAGGGTCTGAGGGAAGAGGAAACCTTTCTTTTAAAACTGCTTGGACGATGGCTTTTAAGCGGCCTTCGTTGTGTTCTGTTTTCAGGGTTTGAAGCATTACAATCCCTATATCAGGAGAGTGAGGCAATCTTCTAAATCCCAGCAGCACAAAATCAAATAGTTCATCGCCATCCTGTGAAGGATTCGGGTCGCCTTCATTGCTTTCAGTCCTTCCTGTCCACTTGTAATACTGGAACTCCTTCAGGTTTAGCATGTTAGCCATAACTTCAGGTGGGATCTTCGGATACTCTATAAAGCCCACCACATTTTTTAGCATAGCTTGGTAGGTCTCCCTATCAATACCAAAGATATTCTTTACCCTGCTATACCTCTCTATCAGCCCATCCTTCAGGATAAAGCCATCACTGAACATGTCGCTTGCGGAAAGCAGACAGTCAAACTCAAGCAGTCCCATAATATGCCTAACCCGTGCTATTGCAGCCTCTTTTATTTTCTTATGATTAAGCAGGTCTTCTTTGGAGATAAAATAATCACCCTTTTGAACGATGCCTCTCTTAGAGGTATCACAAATAAGGAGAACATTTGGACGTTTGAATATCTCCCTCCCGCCTACTTTTCCATAATCAAGGTCTTCTTCGCTAAAAGCGGTAAACGACCTGCTAAATTTGTCTACGGATTTTTCAATGTCTGCGTATGAAATCCCAATTTGTCCAGACTGCAGAAACTCTCTGTATGTTTGGAAGGGAAACAAAAGCAGGGTTAGGAAGTTGGATTTCACATAGAAAAGCTTTCTGTTTTCCCTTCCTAAAGCAGCAACTGAGACCATTGCAAGGAAAAACGGCGTATGGGGTATTGCCAATCCCACCCTATACAATCTAACAGTCCCACCTATAAAGATGTTGAACGCAAAGGGTGGAGGGATATTAGTGTTGGCGATTTTATCCTTCACAAAGCCTCCTTCATAGCGGAGATCCATCTGATGGTAGAGAGATTTGCCCTCTTCCTCTAATGCAAAATCTGGAATTAGCCAAGAGTTTCTCGCCATGGCAACCCTCCTGGTAATTATTATTCTTCAAAAAGGCAGTTCTTCATCTTCCCACTCCCACTCACTTAGCACAGGTTCTCTCTTTTCCTTCAACCTTAAAACTTTGATACGAAAAAGCTTTGGAAAAATCGGTTCCAGCTGGACAGGACGGTCAAGAAAGCAGAAAAAGCTAAAGAGCCTAAGGGCAAGGTAAGCGTCCACTTTTGCATCGTGCCATTTAAAGGGTCTTATACCAAGGCACCTACGAACAGCTACAGGAAGCTTCTTCCAACCAGTAGAAAAGAAGTCTGAAAAGGTCTCCATAAGGCAAATGTAGGCATGGTTCCCGTGCGGGAGCTGGTGGAGTTCCGACCTTTCCACCAAAAAGTGCATTTCAAAGCTTGCGTTGTAGGAGACAATAAACCTGCGGTCTTGGACAAACGCCCAAAAGTCCTTGAGGACTTCTCCCTCGGGCGGACAGCCCTTCAAATCCCTCGGATCTATGCGGTTCACCCAATAGGCTGGGTTCTCCTCGGCGTAGACATAGCGGTTGAAAACCATAGGTCCTTTCGGCGTGGGCTTTATGGCACACAGCTGGAGGATCTGATCTTTCCCTGCAAAAAGCCCAGTGGTCTCCAAGTCTACCACCACGGAGTTATAAAACAGTTCTTCAGGTTTAAAGTTCCGCATGTTTCCCTCCTAAAATGGGAGTTCATCATCCACAAGTTCAATAAGCCCAGTAGCTGGCCAATAGTTCACAGAGAACCCTCTTCTACGGAGTTCTTTGACTATTTCGTGCAAAAACTGTGGAGGAACATACACTTTACCTTCCTTCTGCAGGGTATGGATGATTTGGTCTATGTCGTATTTTCCGCTTCCGTTGGTGGGCAAAGAAGTAGAACCCACGGAACCATCGCCATCAGCTGAGGGTTTCCCGTTTCCATTGTTCTCGTTGTGAGTTAAAAGTTCAGAGCCCACGGAACCATTCCCATCAGCTGAGGTTTGCCCTCGCCTATTCTTCTTTGTCTGCTTCAGTTCTCTCACATAGTCCCTAATCCTCGCCCTTACTTCATCGGAACTCACAAGCAGGCAGTAGTGTCCGTTGTTGAGTTTTTTCCATAGGACACCCTCATACCTGTCTATATACCGGGAAACGGCCAAGCGATCAGCCTTATCCTTGTCCACCTTTTGCCATGCGGCGTAAATAGCGGTCTCCAGCTCCTGCCTTGAAACCTGACTACGACGACCCTCAAAGAACCTTACGACATCCTCTATAACCTTGGAAGGAGGAAGCTTAAGCTTTCTGGGTTCCCTCTTAGGCTTGGGGGTCTTCTGAGTTCTCAGTTGTTCTTGTAGGTAGACAGTTTTGGTCATGAACTCAGAATAGGAACCTGCCCTACGAAGCTCAAGGAAAACCGGGTCAGGTCCGTAGATCTTTTCGTAGTTGCGTAGGATAGCATCAAGGAGCCTGTGGAAGATTACAGAGGACAGGGAAAGGAGCCCAAGGAAGCGGTGTTCCAGAAGGCGGATAATAGACTCTGCCTCTTCTACCACACATAGGGCGGAGTTTAACTCTCCTCTTTCCTTGAGCTTATACAGTCTTGCAAGCTCTCCTTTGAGAACCTGCTGAACCTGTTCAAACAGCTGGCGAGCTCTCTTGGGCATGTAAGGCAGGAGTTCTGAAATCTTCTTATCGGGGTGGGCCTGGAAAAGCCTTTCCAGCTCAGCAAATTCAGCCCTTGAGAGAACAGCCTTGTTGTGATAGTTGCCCTTCTTCTCGTCCTTTTTCTCTGAGAGTTCAGTTTGCTTAGTGAGAAGTTGTTTTGCAGAGAGTAGATAAGAGAGGAAGGACGGTTTTTCTTTTTTGACGGGGAAGGGTGTAGAAGGCACAGACACAAGGGTTGTTTTGTCCTTAACCTGCTCCCAAGCCTTGAGGAACCAGTCCAAGGCTCCGTTTCGGGTAGAGAGACCTTGAACAGTCTTGCCAAACTTTTCCCTGATCTCCTGCCACAGCTGGCGGAAGTTCCGAGGCGGAACCTTGTAAGGGGTAAGCTTTAGGCTGGTGCTTCCTGTGTCAGAGAACCTGCTTGGAACAACAAGAACAACAGGAAGCCCATCCTCGGAGTGGTATTTTTGGAGGACCTCATAG
>Ga0080007_1125464_pt2 | contig 10411 bp, 10 predicted proteins | sample OctOCTMetagenome_FD_69210 | JGI IMG/M metagenome (GOLD analysis project Ga0080007, IMG submission 69210) | Hot spring and microbial mat streamer communities from Octopus Spring Streamers, Yellowstone National Park, USA - OCT_B (SPADES... | ecosystem: Environmental > Aquatic > Thermal springs >...
CATCTGAATTTGCCTTCTTAAATTTAAAAGATTCATTCGTGTTGGACTTATCTGTTGCATAGCTTTAAAATTTTAAAGTTGATTTTGTATCCTTCTAATTGGCTTTATAATGCTGGTGTTATTGGATTTTTAAAAGTCCTTGAAAGTTGTGGAGAAAATGTTGAGAATTTTTTAAAAGATGATGGAAGTGTGGAGATTGATTTATCTTTATTTGACAAAATAAAAATTGGTAGTGCCGAAATTCCGAAGTTTATTAAATGCCTTGTTGATTACCTTGTTGATGATGAAGATTTAAATAAGTGGAAGCAGAAAAACGAAGAAAAATATAAAGAATTTAAAGATAAATTCGGAGATGATTTTGGATACAAGTTTATTAGAGCAGGTAATAAACTTTTTGCCACTAAAACACCCTTTCAAAATTTGGTTCAACGAGAAGAATGGCAAAACTTTGAATTTGCAAATTTAATAAGCAAAATTCCAGAAATTGTAAATTCAACGAATAGAGAAACTGTTTGTAGTATATGTGGAAATTATAATGTAAAAATTTTTGACCCTGAAAGCAAGTTAGAAAAAAGATTAAAAAATTTACAAATAACCCACCTGAAAGAACTTGGTCCAAGTATCGGTGAATTCCCAAACGCTTTTTGGCAATTGAAGTCTTCGGCACCTGTATGTTTAATTTGTATTACTTTAATTCTTTGTCATAAAGAATCTTTAATTTCTCTCTCAGATAATTCCGAAATTTTTATAAATGCTCCTTCTTTTATAGTCATGTGGTATCTTAATAAATATGCTAAAACAATTTATAGCAAGAAGCAAGCAAAAACATTAAAAGAAATTCTTGGAATGTCTTTAATAGAATTAGCAATCAAATTAAACTTACAACTTGGAAGATGGACTTCTATGAGCATTGAAGTAGTAAGTAAATACAAAGACGAAATTAGTTTCTTTTCCTTACCTTATGAGGTTGCTCAATTACTTTCTAATAAAAGTATAGCGAATTTGCTTAATCAGATTGGTGAGTTTAAAATTTTAAATATGGTTTTAGATGGTAAGTTTAATGAGATTTTGAAGTTTTCAGAAAGAGTTTTTAGAGTTGCTTTAAAACCAAAAAATGAATGGGTCAAACATGAAAACGAATTTATAAATGAAAATGTGAAACTTGAAAGAAATAAAAATAATTTAATTTCATTTTCTCAAAAGCTTTTTAAACTTTATGCTTTGATTGAGGAAGAAATAAAAAAGGAGGTTAAAATATGAATTTTGATTTTGAAAGTTGGAAAAAGCAACTCATAGAATATCTCACTGAACAAATAAAAACTAACAACATATCTTATGAAACCTTTAAAGATGTTATAAATACTTATGATGACCTTGGATCTGAACTTCAACAAATCCTTGAATATGCTTATCAAAATGCAAAGGGCAGAGAAAAAGATAACATTTATAAACTGTATAAAGATTTTTCTTATCAAAATGCAAGCGATATGGTAAATAATTTAAGTAAATTAGGTTATGCTTTGAAAAAAAATGAAAATTATGAAAAGGTAGTTTCTGCCCTGCAAGACCAAGCTTATAGAATTATTGAAAAAACAAGACATGCTCAAAGAAGTGAAGTTCAATATATGATTTTTAGAATTTTTATAGTCAATAAAAAAGAAATTCCTCCCTTATTATCAAAAGCTTTCAATCCAATTTATTCAGATGAGCTTTTTAAAACTTTTATATATTCCTTTTTAAGTGGAATTTTAGGAGAAGGAGGTGAAGAAAATGAATAATCAATTAAAACACATAACCATAACTATTATTTATGAGGCAAGTGCCTTGAACAGAGATGAAAAAATTGGTGGAAACATCCTTTCTATAAAGAAACTCAAAAAAGGAAATAGAACTGTAAGCTTTATTGGGAAACCTGCTATAAGGCATTATCTATTTCAGACACTAAAAAAAGCTTTTAGTTGGAATGAAGCAAAAGTTACTTCTCAGGGAGATGTTATTCAGTTTGATATAACCCAAGAAGATATTCTCACAAGTCCGGAACTTGATGCTTTTGGATATATGTACACAGGGCAAACATCTATTACTCGCAAAGCTCCTATTGGTATCACGAAAGCAGTTGGGCTTGACCCTTACGAAGGCGATATGGCTTTTTACTCTAATCATGATTTGGTTCAAAGAGCAATAAGGAGTGGTCAAGGTGCAACGCCAAACCCATACAACAAAGAAGAACACATTTCTTTTTATAAAGTAAGTTTTACAATTGATGCTCAAAGACTTGGAAAAGATGAGTGGATTGTAGAAAGATTTTTTTATGATGGGTCTAATAAAAAACTAATTTTAGAATTACAAATTTCCAAATATGCAATTCTTAAAAATGTAGAAAAAGTAGAGGACGAAGATGGAAATATAACCTATAAAATAGAAGGAAAAGAAATTTACATTGAGGGACGAAATGTAAAAATTTCAAAAGATCTAATGGAACAGGTTTCTAAAAAGAAAGAAGAAAAAACCACTTTAAAATTTAAGAGTAGTTATCTTGTAGGTGAAAAAGAGAGCGAAGGCAAAAAAGCCAAGAAACCGCCGAATATTGAGGTTAGAGAATTTGAGGAAGAAGAAGGTTTTTACATTTTTAGTGTTTCAAAAGAACCCGAGTATGATGAAGGGAAAAAAGAATTAAAAATTGAAATTGGACTAACCAAAACAATTGAAAATGTTCAACAAATAAATCAAAACGAATATAAAACTCAAAATGGTACTATAAAAATTGAACAAGTTGGAAGTGGCAAATATAAAATCATTTTTGAACTTGATGGAAATGAAAAGAAAAAGCGAATATGTGATATTTTAAATGCTATAAAAAATGGTCTTTATGCTCAATCTTCTGGCGAGGCAAACACATTAATTCCACTTTTCATTATAGCAGGAATTGTTAAGGTCCCATCTCCTGTGTTTCATCCTTTCATAGATGTTATCTTGAATAATAATAAGCTAGAAGTTATCGGTATTTATGATGGACTTGAAAATGATTGGGTAGAGAAAGTTTTTATCCAAGTTTCACAAAGATTTTACATAAACGAAAATCAATTCAATAAAAAAGAAAAAATAGTAAATGATTGGAATGAATTCATCAAACAGGCAGGGCTTGCCTGTAATGAAAAACAATCTTGAAAAATTGAAACATCTTTTTTGGGATTATGAATGGGATTCAGTTATAGAAAATTTAAATTCACATTTTGTTATAGCAAGAGTTCTTGAATTAGGAGATAAAGAAGAGTTCAAAATTTTAAGAAGTGTTGTTAAAGATGAATCAATTATAAATTTCCTAAAAAGTGAAAAAGCTCAAAGACTTCTTTCAAAGCAATCTTTAAACTTTTGGAAAATTTACTATGGAATTGAAAAATGAGCATAGATCTGCTATTGAAAAAATAAAAAATTTCATAGATGAAGGAGAATTTTATCTTGCAGGTGGAACAGCTGTTTATTATTATCTTAAACATAGAGAATCAAGAGACCTTGATTTTTTCACCAAAAAAAATTTTGATTTTAGAGATTTCAAAAAAATTTTTGAAATCTTCAATGTTCTTTTTCTTTCAAAGGACACTGTCCACCTTGAAATTGATGAAATAAAATTTTCTTTCTTTTACTATCCTTATGAGCTTTTAAAACCACTTTTGAAATTTGATATAATAAAAATTGCTTCGCTTGAAGATATACTGTGTATGAAGGTATTGGCAATTATTCAAAGAGGAAGTAAAAAGGATTTTGTAGATGCTTATTTTATTATGAACGAAATTAAAATAAAACCTCAGCAATTGATTGAAATGTTTTCTAAAAAATACGGAAAAATAAATTCACTTATTATACATAAGGCTCTTACTTTTTTTGAAGATGCCGATAAGGAATTAGAACTTAAAATGATAAAAAAAGTAAGCTGGAATGAAATAAAAAATTTTTTCATTGAAAACTTCAGAAAGTTTGATTGACATGAAACGAATAAAACCTATTTATTTAGTAGATGACTGGAATGAATTCCTCAAACAGGCAGGGCTCCAAAAGAAAGATAGCGAGGGGAAGAAATGAAAGCTTTAAAAATAAAAATATATCAACCACAAGCGCATTATAGAATTCCTTTTACTTATCAAAGAAGGCATACTTATCCAATTCCTCCATATTCAACTATTATTGGACTTTTGTGTAATATCCTTGGGATTAGAAATTTAGAAGGTAAAGAAGAACCATCTGATCAAAATTACCACAAACTCAAAAAAATAAAAATCTCAATTTGTGGAGCATTTGAAAGCAAAACAACTGAATGGACATGGTTTAGGAATTTATCAAAAGAAAGCCATAATTCAAGGTTTGTTTATCATGAAAATCGTTATATTTCAGGCCTTTTAGAGCATCCAGGAGGTCAAATGCCTGTCCTAATTGATATTTTAAATGATGTTAATCTTTGGATTTATCTTTATCATGAGGATGAAAATTTTCTTGAAAATATAAAAAATGCCTTTTCAAATTCAAAAAACTGGATTTATCCACTTCATCTTGGAAGAGCAGAAGATTGGATTGTTTTGGAAAAGGTAGATTTTGTTGAAATTAAAATAAGTGATATTGGTGGAAGCTTTAAAAAATTCTTTTGGATTTCAAAAGAACTTTGGACAGGTAATAATTTAAAATTAAGAAATGATTGGTTTGAAAAAGCTTCTGGACTGCTTTATAAAATCCCTACATTCTACAAGCTCAAAAACGGAATAAGGTGTTTTGAATATATTGATGCCAAACTCAACGATGGAGAAATTTATGACTTAAAATTTTATTTTGATGAAGAAGAAAAAATTCCTGTTTTCTTTGCTAACTTAGGAGGTTAAAAATGACTCAAATCTGGGCAAAAAGCAAGTCCATAACCTTGTCTAAACATATAGAAGATGTTCTTAGTGCCTTTGATAAAATTAAATGTAAAATTCCTGATGACACTATTAAAAAAGCTATAAAAATAGCAATATTTTATCACGATTTTGGAAAGGTTATACCAAAGTTTCAAATATCAAAAGTTGGAAATAAAAATTATGAACCTTTTGATATTATATATGAAATTCCACATTCTCTATTTTCAGTTTTTTGGATAGATGAGTTTATAGTAAAAAGTACTTTAAATAACGATGAAAAGCTTGTTAAATTTGTAATTTCAGCAGTTGCTTATCACCACTGGCGAGAAAGTTTTGATGAATTTATAAGAACAAATGATAAATTTAAAAACTTTGCTAAAAAGGTTTTAAATGATTGGAAAAATAAATTCCAGCAAAATTTGCAAAATGAAATTAAAAATTTAAACATAAACGATGACGATATTTTTAAATTAACCAATAGCATAAAGCTAAATGAGAAAAAATTGGAAGAAATTAAAAACAATTTACCTTTTTACCACATAGCAATACCACCATATAATTTTGATTATGAGATTTTGAGAGAAATTCTTATAAAAAGTTTTGAAGAACATAAAAAATGGATTTTAATTTCTGGATTTCTTCAAAGGTGCGACCACTTTGCTTCATTTTGTGAAGAAGAAAATGAAAATTTAGATAACATTGAAATTGATTCAATAGGTTTTGATAAAATAAAGGAAAATTTCAAAAGAAAAATTAATCAACAGGACGAAAATAAAATATGGCAAATTCAAAAATTAAACAATGAAGAGATAAGAAATAAAAACATTATTTTAATAGCTCCAACGGGATATGGCAAAACTGAATTTGCTTTTCTCTGGTCTAATTCAGAAAAATTCATTTATACTCTGCCTTTACGTTCAGCGGTAAATCAAATATATGAAAGAGCAAAAGGCATTTTTGGAGATGAAAAAGTAGGTTTATTACATTCAGATGCAGATGTTTATTTGCTTGAAAAAGAAGGAGATGTCGGAGATACAACAAAACTTTATGAGCTTTCAAAAGCCTTATCTTTTCCTGCGATAATTTCAACAGGGGATCAGTTCTTCCCTTATGCTTTAAGACCGCCCGGATATGAAAAAATTTTTGCTCTATTTTCTTACTCTCGTCTTATTATTGATGAAGTTCAAGCTTATGATCCAAAAGCATGTGCTATTATAGTTAGCTTTATTGATTGGGTTGTTAAAATGGGAGGAAAGTTTTTACTTATGTCTGCAACAATGCCATATTTTGTAAAAAAGGAAATTGAAAATAGAATTGGAAGTCAATTTGAAGAAATAAATGTATATGAAGAAAAGAAAGAAAATTTTAAAAAAATCTACAAGCATAAATTGAAGATAGAGGTTATTGAAAATGAAGATAAAAAAATAGATGAGATAATAGATAAAGCCAAGAAAGGAAAAAGCGTTCTTGTAATTTTAAATACAGTCAAAGAGGCACAAGAAATTTATAAGAAATTAAAAGAGAAAGCAGATTATTCATTAAAAAACAAAATTTTCTTAATTCATTCTCGTTTTACTCTTGAAGATAGAAGAAAAAAGGAAGTTGAACTTATTGAAAAAGAATTTAAAAACCCAAAACCTGAAAATGAAGGAAAAATTTTAGTGGCAACACAGGTTATTGAAGCAAGTTTAGATATTAATGCAGATGTTTTATTCAGTGAAATTTGTCCTCTTGATGCCTTAATTCAGAGAATGGGAAGAGTTTTAAGAAGATATTTTGATGAGAAAGTTATAGATGAAACTAATGTTTTTATTTGGGTTTTTAAAAATGGTCTTGAATCTGGAAAGGGTAATGTCTATAAAAAAGAACTTTTGAAATTATCATTAGCATGGCTTTGGAAAAAATCGCAAGGAGAAATTGATGATGTTCCAGAAGATGAACTTTCTGATTTTTTTAGTCAGCATTTTAGAAGAAAAAATAAGAAAAATCAAAATATTCTACAAAAAATTATTGAAGATGATGAATGGGTTAGCAATATAAATAATTTAGAAATAAAACTCAGTGAATACGATAAATACAAACTCGTTGATAACTTTTATAAATCAATTCCATTAGATGGAAAATATCTTCCTGAATTTTACAATACACTTGAAATTCTTTCCGCAGGTTATATGTCAAATAGGAAAAGTGAGGCACAAAAAATTTTCAGAGAGGTTTATAATGTTGATGTTATCATAGAAGGAAAATTAAAAGAATTTGAAGAGGAAATTAAAAAAATTACAGAAAATAAAATTTCATTTTCAGAATTTAAAAAGAATATTTTGATGAGGTATATTATTTCCGTTCCATATTTTAGAAACTTGAATTTAAATAGAAAATTAATTTATGAAATTGATGTTGATAAAAAATTACTTCCTTGGCTTGAAGGAATTTATATTATTAAAGAGAGAGAATATAATGAAGAAATAGGTTTAGTTCCTGAAAGTAATGGAAATGAATCTTTCATTATTTGATTTTTATAAAATTTACATAACAGGAATTGAAGTTGCTTATTATATTATTTGTAAAAGAAAGTTATGGTTATTCTCAAAGCAAATCAGTTTTGAGCATACATCCGAATTTATTGAAATTGGTAAAATTATTGAAAAGCAATTTTATAGAAAAGAAGAGAAAATTACAAGTTATCTTTATGAGCCAATAAAAATTGATTTTATAACTCTTGAAGATGGTATTGTTATTCATGAAGTTAAAAAAGGAAAATCACTTGAAACTGCTCACATTTACCAAGTTAAATATTACATTTGGTTTTTAAGAAATAGAGGAATAAATGTAAAATATGGTATTATTCATTATCCAAAGCTTTTAAGAAAAATTGAAGTTCATTTAGAAAGTACAGATGATGAAAAAATAAAAAATGCTTTAAATGAAATTCTAAAAATTAAATTTTTAAAAAAACCACCAGAAGTTATAAATAAACCTTATTGCAGGAAATGCTCATATTTTTACTTTTGCTATGGATAGGAGTTATTATATTTTAAAATCAGGCAGTTTATATAGAGAACAAAACACAATTGTTTTTGAAACAAATGAAGGTAAAAAATTCTTACCAATTGAAAATGTAAAAGATATTTATCTTTTTGGTGAAGTTTCTTTAAATACAAAATTATTAAATTTTTTAAGTCAAAATGAAATTATTCTTCACATTTTTAATTATTATGGTTATTATTCGGGGAGTTTCTTTCCACGAGAAAAGTACATTTCAGGAAAATTATTGGTTTTACAAGTTGAGCATTATTTAGATTTTGAAAAAAGATTATTCTTAGCTAAAAAATTTATAGAAGGTTCCATTTTCAACATTTTAAGAAACCTGAAAGAAATAAAATCTCAAAGAATTGAAGATATTAAAGAAATTTTTCTTGAATTAAAAAATGCTAATGATATTGAAAAAATTATGAATATAGAAGGAAGAATAAGAGAAATTTATTATAATGAATTTTTTGAAATTGAAAAAAGAACAAAAAAACCACCTCTTGACCCAATAAACGCTTTAATTTCTTTTGGAAATTCGCTTTTGTATGCAACCATTATTTCTGAAATTTATATAACTCAATTAAATCCTACAATTAGCTATCTACACGAACCTTCTGAAAGAAGATTCTCATTAGCTCTTGATATTTCTGAAATTTTTAAACCAATTATTGTTGATAGTATAATTAAAAGAGTTTTAAATCTTAACATAATTAACGAAAATGATTTCTTAAAGGAATTAAATTACTGCTATTTAAATGATGAAGGAAAAAGAAAATTTATTAAAGAATATGAGGAAAAACTAAAATCTACAATAAAACATAGAAAATTAAAAAGAAAAGTTTCTTATAGAATGTTAATTAGACTTGAATGCTATAAAATTATGAAGCATTTATTAGGTGATGAAATTTATGAACCTTTAAAAGCGTGGTGGTGATATGTACTTTATAATTACTTATGATATTGCTGATGAACAAAGATTAAATAAAGTGAGAAAAATTTTAAGAAAGTACTTCAATTGGGTTCAAAATAGTGTTTTTGAAGGAGAAATAACAGCATCAAAATTAGAAAAATGTATTTTTGAGCTTAAAGAAGTTATAGATGAAAAAGAAGATTCAATTTATTTTTATGAAGTAGAAAATTACAAAGGACTTAAAAAAACAATTTTAGGTGTTGCCAAAAATTTAACTGATAACATTATTTAGACAAATTAAAATTTTTTTAAATTGATAAATTATAAAATTTATTTTTTAACGGAATTTTTATAAATTGACATTTTAATTTGTTAAATTAAATCAAAATTTGAATAACTTATTGATAATCAATAATTTAAACCTTGTCACAAACCCCCACTTTTTTGGAAATTCCTATTTTTCAAAAGTTGAATTTTAATCAGCCAAATTAAAAGTTAGTTCTGATAAGCATTTCAAATATGTTTTAAGTTATTGATTTTCAATAATTTATTAGATTTTTATTTTAAAAAGCTTATTGGAAGCGAGAGTCACAAACCTAAAATTTTGAATATTTTTATTTGGCAAATTAAAATTAGTTAATTTAATTAAATTATTGATTAAGAGTTATTTATTAATTTAGCATTTTAATTTGACAAATAACAAGGTGGAGGTTTGTGACAATTGACATTTGTTTGAGGTATGCTTTAAAATTTTAGCACAGCATTTCGTTATATACATTTTCGTTAGGGAGAATTTAAAATTTTTAAGTTCTGGCTTGGGTTTGCTTTATGCTTTTCTTTTACAAGGCTTTATGCCTTGTTGAAAGAGGTTTGTAAGGTTAGAAGTGGAGGTTTCATCTGAACATAGTGGAATTTAAACATAATAATTATTGGGGCATTCAGACTGATGCGGGCAGAGTTTCATCTGAACATAGTGGAATTTAAACATTGTTAGGGCAATTGTAAAAACTATTAATAAAATCAGTTTCATCTGAACATAGTGGAATTTAAACTAAAAATATGATAATACTGAAATGCTCAGCAAATCATCAATGTTTCATCTGAACATAGTGGAATTTAAACATAGTCTATTAATTCCAAGAGGTACACAATAGAGAGAGTTTCATCTGAACATAGTGGAATTTAAACCTTATCAATTTCAAAATAATATAGTTGAGTTTGGAAGTTCCATCTGAACATAGTGGAATTTAAACATGAAACAGGAGGGATAAAATGGAAAGAGAAAAAAGTTTTCATCTGAACATAGTGGAATTTAAACAATATAAGCAGTGTTGATATAGATATCACTGAAAGCAGTTTCATCTGAACATAGTGGAATTTAAACTAAACTAATATCTACACAACCAAATCCTTGACTTGTTCTATTTCCAATACCTTTTTTATATAAAAATTCTATAACTTCTGGATTTCCTCTAATTTTGAAAATTCCTTCAAAGCATGTTAAAAACATATAATTTTTATTTGTTTTTTCTTTAAACGATTCTAAAAAGTGTTTAACAACCACTTTTCTATAACTTAAAAAATC
>Ga0080007_1061652_pt1 | contig 10407 bp, 7 predicted proteins | sample OctOCTMetagenome_FD_69210 | JGI IMG/M metagenome (GOLD analysis project Ga0080007, IMG submission 69210) | Hot spring and microbial mat streamer communities from Octopus Spring Streamers, Yellowstone National Park, USA - OCT_B (SPADES... | ecosystem: Environmental > Aquatic > Thermal springs >...
ACCACCTTTCCCAGATTGCCCTTTTCCTCTTCTTCCAACAGTGCCCATGCGTAGCATAGGTCTTCCAGCCTTAGCCTAAACCGTTCTTTTTTGCAACCGTATTCAAGGTCTTCTCTCATTGTGGTTTATTATTACGAGTTTTTTTACTTCAAAAGTAGAAGCAAAAGAATTATAAGTCCTAAGGCACCTAAAAGAACCCATACCCAAGTGGGAATGGCCTTGGGCTGTTTTGAAGGCTGCTGTGTAAGTTGTTCTTTGAGGGTAAAGTATTCTTGAAGTTGCTGTTCTTTAAGTTGAAGTTTTTCTCTGAGGCTGCGTAGCTCATTAAGTTGCTGTTCTAACTGCTGCTCTTTGAGTCTTAGTTCTATCTGTGTATTTCTCGCTTTATCTTCCAAGTTCTCAAGGTAAGACAAAAGGTATACAAGCCTGCCAAGTTCCTGCCCTGCGTTGGTGGGATTGGCAAAGATCCCATCTGCTACTTTTTCCAGCAAAGAAACCATCCTGTCAAAAGAGTGCCCAATGGCAACATAGAAGGGAATGTTTGTACGGATTATTGTCATGGCACTCTCAAATCCGCCAACCCTTGCCAATTCCTCCTGAGAACCTCCTCCTCTCAAAAGAAACAAAGCATGCACTCCTGAGTTAGCAGCTTTCTCTATGGTCTTCGCCAGTTCTCCATCAGCAAGAGAACTTTCAAACCTCACAAACTCTATCTTGTCCGCATACTCTCCCGCATTACCTTCGTAGCCAGTAATAAAGTCTTGTGGAACCTGGGCAGAATTGCCGTATATTAGCCCAACTCTTAGACGCTTTTTCTCCTTCAAAAGCCTGCTGAAAGTTTGCCAAAAGACATATTGGTTTCTATCTCTCAAACGGGCATTCACTTCAGCCAGCATCTTTTGAAACTCCCTCTCCTTTTGAAACTCCCTATCTTCTTCCTCATCTAAAACCTTATACGAATTCACACGGAGGCCAGGATAAATCGTTGTGTTATCTTCCGCGTAAAACAGGGTAGCATCCAGTACACCATTAATCTCCACTTCAACACCAACAAGCTGTTCTAAGGAGTTCCCCACATTCAGCAGAGTTATAGCTGCCTTGCCATCGGTAAGCCTGTAATACCCTCTTTGCCTGTCCAAAATAACAGTCCCTCTTACCTTAACAGGAAGAATAAAGCCAGCCTTTATAAGGCTTGAAAGTCTCTCTACTATGTCCGAGGGCGTCATCCAGCTTTCAATCATATTATTATTTTTTTCGCTCATAATATTGTTATTTTAGTAAAGCTCCTAAACCGCCAAGAAGATGTCAACTTTTGGCAGAGGCTGTTCTAAAAATCCCTTATCGGGACTGCTACCCAAACTTAGTTAACCGTATTCCGATCTTTGGCGGGCTTATATTTAAGCCTATGGAGATAAAAACCCAAAGCCTAAAGGAACTGTATGAAAAGGACTTCTACCTGTGGGTAATTGAGAACCTCAAGCTTCTTAAGAACAAAGAGTATGACCTTGTGGACTGGGAGAACCTATTGGAGGAGATAGAGGATATGGCAAGGAGGGAAATGAGAAGTCTAATAAGCCTTACGGCGGTCATTATGGAGCACCTTTACAAATGGGAAAACTTCAGGGAGTCTGCTTATATGGGTGGCAGTTGGAAAAAGAGCATAATCAATGCAAGAAGCGAGATCAAAAAACTCTTTAAAGATGTTCCTTCCCTCAGACAAAAGGCGGAGCAAAAAGAGAGCTTGGAAAAAGCTTGGCAGTATGCAGTCATAAACCTTGTAGGTTGGTTTGAAGAGGCTGAGGACTTGGCTGAAAAATACTTTGGCAGACTTCCTACAGAGAAGGATTTCCCACAAGAATGCCCTTATACCTTCCAGCAATTGATGGAATACAAACCGTGGCGTGAAGAGTGAGGCTTACATTTAAACCTATGAGGCAAACAACCCAAAGCCTAAAGGAACTTTACGAAAAAGACTTTTACCTATGGGTGTTGGAGAACCTGAAGCTTCTCAAAAACAGAGAGTATGACCTCGTGGACTGGGAGAACCTTCTGGAAGAGATAGAGGATATGGGACAAAGGCACTATGATGCTATGGTTAGCTATATGGCGGTAATTATGGAACATCTGTATAAGTGGGAAAACTATAGGAAATCCGCTTATATGGGTAGCGGGTGGAAGAAAAGCATCATTAACGCAAGAACGAAAATGCTAAAACTCTTCAAGGGTGCGCCTTCCCTCAGGGCAAAGGCTCAGGAAAAAGAAACCCTGCAACGGGCATGGGAAGATGCGGTGTTAGACTTAATGGCATGGTTTAAGATGAATGAACAGTTAGCCCTTAGGCACTTTGGCAGACTTCCCACAGAAAAAGACTTTCCACAAGAATGTCCTTACACCTTCCAGCAGATTATGGAATACGAACCGTGGCTTGAAGAGTGAGACTTATATTTAAACCCATGGAACAAAAAATCCAAAGCCTAAAGGAACTTTACGAAAAAGACTTTTACCTATGGGTGTTGGAGAATCTGAAGCTTCTCAAGAACAAAGAGTATGACCTTGTGGATTGGGAGAACCTGTTGGAGGAGATAGAGGATATGGCAAGGAGGGAACTCAGAAGTCTAATAAGCTTCATGGCGGTCATTATGGAACACCTCTACAAGTGGGAAAACTTTAGGGACAGAGAGGATGTGGGACACAGCTGGAAAAAAAGCATAAACAATGCAAGGAATGAACTTGATACAATCTTTGAAACATACCCAAGCATAAGGAAAAAAGCAGCAGAGGAGTTGCCCACCGCTTGGCGTATTGCTGTAAAAAGGCTTGTAAGATGGTTTAAAGAAGATGAAAACCACGACCTTGCTAAAAAATACTTTGGTAGATTTCCTACAGAAAAAGATTTCCCACAGGAATGCCCTTATACCTTTGAGCAGGTGATGGAATACGAGCCTTGGGTTTAATTTTCTTGCGGATTCTCTGTATTGGCTTGTGCCTACGGTGAGTTTTATGATAACAAGCGTGGGAGGGTATGCATTTCATAGTTTTGCCACAGGGCTTGGAGGTGTTGTTCAAGGCACAGCCCAAGCATCAGCGAGTGATGTAGCAAGAGGAAGCTTCAATGCAGGGCAGGTAAATTACAGGAATGTGTCGGCGGGAACTACAAGTTTGGGGAGTTTTAGTGGGTGGGATATACGTGGGTTTAACACAAGCTTTCTACAGGAGCAGAAGGGAAATATCATATCGCAGGGGGGAAGGGTAGAAGGGAAAGGGTTGTCGGTTGATAATGCATTGATGTTAGCGGCTATACGTGGAGATGATTTTACCAAAAATGTTATAGTAGCAATGTCAGCTATAGCTGGTCCGCAATTGTCCGCAAATATGGTAATAAACCCACAAGGAAGGCTTGAATATGCGGAAATGGTTAGTGGGGATGGAGGGTTCAAAGTGGTTTATGATGGGCGTGGTAATCTTAAGGTAATGAAAGGTGGAGTTGAACATGGGAACATAATGCTAAATGACAAGGGAGAAATTGATGGACCTGGAAGGCTAATGAACTTGGGAGGCATAAGTGCATCAGATGTTGAGGGTATGACAAAAGAACTTCAGGAAATGGCAGGAATATACAGACAGGTGGCAGAAGGGCTAAGGGATTTTGATTCCATCAGGAAGGATGCCAGCAGGTTCCAAGCGTTCAAAGAGGCTTTGGGCAAGCTTTTACAGAAAGATTTCAACGCTTTCAGAGAGGTAATAAATGCTTTAGGTAAAGATAAGGTTTTTGAAAATGCTATAAAGGAAGCAATAGGTAAAAAGCGGGCTGATGAATTTAGCACAACTGACTCAACAGAACTTAAGGGTGGATTTAAATCAGGCATGCCGTGGGAAATTGCAAAGATTATGCCTGGTCCTGATGGTGGCTTTTATGTTTCTTACAGAGACCAAAGTGGGAGAACATTCACAACATACCTAACCGCTGAAGAGGTTAAGAGTGCATTAGAAAAAGTTTCTGATAGTTTAAAGACGGGAATTGGGCGAAGGGGCGGAACTACTATATCCAAAACAAAGGGGGCAAATTATGAAAAGGGAGTTAATGAAAGTGAAAGCTTTGAAAGTGGAAGAATGGCTGATGTTTCTAAGATGTTGTTGAAAAAAGCTGATAACGCCCTAACATTTGCCAATAACAAAAGCGTGCAGATGGTGGACAATCCTTTGAATGAATATTATCGGCAGAAATACGAGGAGGGATTGAAGCTGTTTAACGGTGATAAGGCAAAAGCTATAAGATATGCACATGAAGAAACTGAGAAGCTGATAAACAATAAGGACGCTTTAAAAAGCTATATAATACAATATGCAACTAATCAAGGGTTAAAGGACCTGAGAGAGAAAGAGGCTGAGCTACGAGAAGTTCCAAAGCAAGTGCCTACTGAAGAGGATATAAAGAAAGAGAGAGAAGCTATAGAAGGGACAGTGAACCGAGAGCATCAAAAGGCAAAAGAGGAAATTGAAAAAGGCAAGAAGGGGATAAAAAGCTTCAATGTTCCCGGCGTAAAGCTGCCGAAAATTAAAGTGCCTCAACTTAACCCTAACTTCTACAAAAACGGACAGGTGCCGCCTGAGTATCGGAAATATTTGCAGTGGTTGAGGGAAAGGAAAGAGGAGCAGCCAAAGGCATATAAAAGACCTATTAATGATGTTTCTAAAATCCTGAATCCAGAAGGGAAACCTATCGTAAACCATGGACTTGATTTGAAGAAATAAAGATACAACCCTTTTGGAGGAGTGCCTTAACTTTCTTCTTTTTTGTGTTTACGCTTTTCATACTCTACCTTCCCACTATAAAGGGTGAAAATTCCAAAAGCGATGCCTAACGTTAGGACAAAGAAGAATATGGCTTCAGCAAGATAATTCTCGCCACTCTTAGTGAAAAGAGAGGCCATAAAATAAGAAAAGGCAACGGATGCGAAAATACTAAAAAAGACAAGAGAGACAATAAACCCTATCCACCAGTATGTCTTGGCTACCCTTTCAGTGGCTCCAAAAAGGACGGCCTGTTTTGCTACATAGTCTATAGGTCTCTCCTCTTCCTGCTTTGCGTCGTCTTTCTTTTTATTCTTCTCCACTACCAAAGCAAGCAACTCATCCCTCAACTTCTCATCCTTGACCTCCTCCATAATCCTCCTTATCAGTTCCCTGTCGTCCATGGCTACCACCTAGCACAATATTTATTTTAGTTTAAAGTTAAGTATCCTTTAAGGCGTAGCAGTCCCTACAGGGTTAACTAAGTCTCAGGCAAAAGTAAAGGAGTTAGTTAACCTTCCTTAGCTTAGTTAACTAAGCGTCCCGCAAAGGGTAGTTAACTCTCTCTACAGGGTTAACTAAGTTCATGCTTTTTGCATAAGGGTTAGTTAACCGTGGTTAACTATGTTTTTCTTGCTATGGGTAAAACTGCTTTGGGGGTGTTTTCCCTTTCCTCTCCCTTATCTGGTGGCTTTATGGGTAAGGCACACGGTCAAAAGGACAGAAGATAGGAAATTTTCCCTTCCTCAGCTTATCCTTGCCCCTTAGCCCACTGCATACCGCATGTCTATATACCACATACTACATATACCGCATACCACATGCCGCATTACAACATGTCGCATAATGCATTTTCGCAAAAAGCAAGAAAGGAGTTAACTATTTTCCTCGCAGATTAGGAGACTGATCCGCTCCACCATCAAATCCCTCAACTTCTTGTCGTCAGAAGTTGAAGCTTTGAAAATAAAGAAGATGAACAGAAGGTAGCAAGGAAGTCCCTGAAAATCAAGGACTTTAAAAGATGAAAATTCTTATACTACACCGCCGAATGTAGGGTAAGAAAACTTTATCCTCTGAAGCCTATATTACGAGACAACGGTTTGACCGATTTCCAGAGTACCCTCTGACCGGACAAAAAGGATTAAACACGGTAATCAAAAGGATTAAACGCTTGGCAACCCAGTATGGGACAATGCTTTGCATTAGAAAGCTTGAGTGGGTTAACTAAGTGCTTGTTTTTTACCCGAGAGTTAGTTAACCACAAGGAACTGTCCTCTTTCCTATCGTTGGCAGTCTCCTCTACTACACCATTCTGCAATCGGAATGCCTCTCAACAGGGTTAACTAAGTTTTTTCTCGTTGTGTGTAGGTTAGTTAACCTGCAAGTCCGAGATGAAGGAAAGTTCGGTGGCCTTTCTCATCTATAGCCCATATTGGCAAAGGGAGTGTGGAAAAGGGTAAGGAAGGGTTAGTTCCCTTGTCCAGTGAAGGCCTTCACTGATGAGAGAGTTTTTAAAACCGACTCCCAGTTAACTAAGCCTTCAATTTTCTCCAGAAAGGTAGTTAACCCTGTTTAATGCTTTTTGTCCGGTCCGAGAACCTACCTTAGGGCCTCCACATTGCCTATAGAAAAGTTTGGAGGGACCCATCATCTCTGTTAAAGAATATATCTGTTCACAGTGTAAAAATTTCATCAAGGGCCCCCGAGGGGGCCCAAAGGGTTTTTATCTCTTTCTTATCCTTCTCGCTAATGCAAAGGCTGGGACAGAAAGCAACAAGAGGATGCTCCAAAAGCTTGCCGTAGAAGATGCGGAGGCGATCATAGAAGATCTACCACCAGAACTCCTACCCGCCGCTAAATCAGCAGACAGCCTTGCCACAAAGGCGTCCGGCGGTTCACCAGAGGCTGCCTGCGCCCCACCAGCAGTTTCAGGAAAGTCTTTAGAATAGGTCTCTCCCGCCACATAGACATCGCCCGTTGTGGGATGAATAGCAAGGGCGTAGGCATCATCACTATAGATTCCTCCCAAATAGGTGGATTGGAGAATTTGGGTAAGGTCTGAGTTCAACCTTGTTACAAAGGCATCAGAGAGAACTCCGCCACGAATGGGCTGTGCCCCGCCGGTAGTTTTGGGAAAGTTGGTGGAAGAGGTTGATCCCGCCACATAGACATCGCCCGTTGTGGGATGAATAGCAAGGGCGTAAGCACCATCACTATAGATTCCTCCCAAATAGGTGGACTGGAGAATTTGGGTAAGGTCTTTGTTTAGCCTTGCCACAAAAGCGTCTCTCTTGCCACCGGCGTCCCCCTTGTCACTACCATAGGTTTTCTGCGCCCCGCCATCAGTTCTAGGAAAGTCAGTAGACTCTGTCTCTCCCGCCACATAGACCTCGCCTGTTTTAGGATGAATGGCAAGGGCTTTGGCCTGATCCGTGCCGCTTCCTCCCAGATAGGTGGATTGGAGAATTCGGGTAAGGTCTCTGTTTAGCCTTGCCACAAAAGCATCGCCAGGAGGAAAAACACCTTTTCTATACTTTGCCTGTGCCTGTGCCCCACCAGTAGTTTTAGGAAAGTTGGTGGAATAGGTATACCCCGCCACATAGACATCGCCCGTTGTGGGATGAATAGCAAGGGCGTAAGCACCATCACTATAGATTCCTCCCAAATAGGTGGATTGGAGAATTTGGGTAAGGTTTGAATTCAACCTTGCAACAAAGGCGTCAGTGTCTCCACTCTTGTTTGCCTGCGCCCCGCCAGTGGTTTTAGGAAATTTGGTGGAAAGGGTTTCTCCCGCCACGTAGATTTCACCCGTTTGGGGGTGAATGGCAAGGGCTTTGGCAGAATCGTCACCGCTTCCTCCCAAGTAAGTAGATTGGAGAATTTGGGTAAGTTCTTTGTTTAGCCTTGATACAAAAGCGTCATGAAATTCGCTAATACTTCCCTGCGCCCCGCCAGTGGTTTTAGGAAAGTCTTTGGATTTGGTCACGCCCGCTACATAAACCTCGCCCGTTTTGGGATGAATAGCAAGGGCGTGGGCATCATCCCACCTGCTTCCTCCCAGATAGGTGGATTGGAGAATTTGAGTGAGGTCTTTGTTCAGCCTCGCCACAAAGACGTCACCACTGGGTTCTTCAGGGTCTTTAGCACAATTGTTGCATCTATTTTGCGCTCCACCAGTAGTTTTGGGAAAGTCTTCAGAATAGGTCCATCCCGCCACATAAACCTCGCCCGTTTTAGGATGAATAGCAAGGGCTCTGGCAGAATCTCGAAAGCTTCCTCCCAGGTAGGTGGACTGAATAATGGGATCTATCACAATAGGCAAGCTTGGGTCTGCTTTGGCTACCTCAAAGCTGTAGCGGTTGTTGCCGATAAGCTTGTAAGAAACTTCCACTGGAAGCTTTTTGCCATCCTTTTCCTGCCATGCTATGGGCTTAGACAGCTTTAACTCTCCCAAACCAGTTTGAATGATTATCTCTCCATCCCTGGAAAGCTTCAGACCTTTAGCACCGCCAACCTCCACCACGATCTTAGAAGGGTCTGCACCAGGCTTAACATAAAATAGCTTTTCCACTGTCTTTTGGGTAGCCTTTAGCCTTACCTCCACTCCAGACCACACCTCACCTAAAGAAACATACCTGTAGGTGGGAAGGTTTGTTTTGTGCTTGGAAGGGTCATTACCTACGAAATAGCTTACTTTGGTGGGCAGTTCTTCTTCTGGTGTTATAGCCTGAACTTTTCCACCCACCCAACGTTCAGAGATTACCCAGCTTTTTTTTCCTTTAACTGCGGTATGCACAAGCTGACCGTCTTTGGTTATCCAAGTGGTGCCAAAGTATCCTGGGGCAGAAAAGAGGACCTCTTCATCCCACTGCCCTTCGTTTTTGACCCAGCCACGTTCTAAGTCCGCAAGCTTGACTGAGATAGCTTCTTTGGAGGGCACTGGAGAGGTTGGCGAAGGATTTGCCTTTGTTAGGTTTTTTGAGGCGGTTGATTGGCTACTGGCAAGCCAAACTAAAGATAGCAAGCTGGCAACCAGCACGAGGGTTAAAAACACCTTTTTTGGCATGGCTGTCTCCTCCCTAAAAGGGTTTATTAAGGGCCCCCTCAAGGAGCTCTAAGAGTTTTATATCCTCCTTATTCTTCTTGCCAACATGAAGGCTGGGACAGATAGCCATACAAGGATGTTCCAAATGCCTGCGGAAAAAGAACCAGTCATAGAACATCCACCCCCACCGCCACCACCACCGCTGGTGCCAATACCGCTACCACCGCTGAAGCCATTACCACTGCCAGTGCCAGAACCGCTACCTCCACCAGAACCACTAACCGCCGCCAAATCAGCAGTTAACCTTGACACAAAGGCATCAGTTAGTCCTCCAGAGTTCGCCTGTGCTCCGCCGGTAGTGTTAGGAAAGTTGGTAGACCAGGTATATCCTGCCACATAGACCTCGCCAGTTGCGGGATGAATGGCAAGGGCGTTTGAATAACTGCTTCCTCCCAAGTAAGTGGATTGGAGAATTTGGGTAAGACTTGAGCTCAGCCTTGCTACAAAGGCATTAGGGCTTAAGCCGCTGTAAGTTGCCTGTGCTCCGCCGGTAGTGTTAGGAAAGTTGGTAGACCATGTATATCCTGCCACGTAAACCTCTCCCGTGGTGGGATGAATGGCAAGGGTGTTTGCATAATCACTATCGCTTCCTCCCAAGTAGGTAGACTGGAGAATTTGGGTAAGCTCTTTGTTCAGCCTTGCCACAAAGGCGTCACTGCTCAGAGCGTCACGGGTTGGCTGTGCTCCACCAGTAGTTCCAGGAAAGTCGTGGGAACCAGTGTATCCTGCCACGTAAACCTCTCCCGTGGTGGGATGAATGGCAAGAGCGTAAGCTTGATCTGAATATCTTCCTCCCAGGTAGGTGGCTTGGAGAATTCGGGTAAGATCTCGGTTCAACCTAGCCACAAAGGCGTCGTACCAGCCTCCGCTGTAGTTTGTTTGCGCTCCGCCAGCAGTGCCAGGAAAGTCTGTGGACTCTGTCCATCCTGCCACGTAGATCTCGCTCGTCGTTGGATGAATAGCAATGGCGTAGGCCCTATCGCCAGCCCTTCCTCCCAAGTAGGTAGACTGGAGAATTTGGGTAAGACTTGAGTTCAGCCTTGCCACAAAGGCGTCGTCGCCTTCGGTAATGGTGGCGCCTCCTCCAAATCTTGCCTGCGCCCCGCCAGAAGTGTTAGGAAAGTTACTGGAATAGGTAACTCCAGCCACGTAGACGTCGCCCGTTGTGGGATAAATAACAAGGGCGTGGGCAGTATCGCTATCGCTTCCTCCCAGGTAGGTGGCTTGGAGAATTCGAGTGAGATCTCGGTTCAGCCTAGCCACAAAGGCGTCAGAGGATCCTCCACCGTGGTTTGCCTGCGCCCCGCCAGAAGTGCTAGGAAAGTCGTTGGAAAAAGTCCATCCCGCCACATAAACTTCGCCCGTTTGGGGATGAATGGCAAGGGCGCTAGCAGTATCCCCACTGCTTCTTCCTCCAAAGTAGGTAGACTGGAGAATTTGGGTAAGCTCTTTGTTCAGCCTCGCCACGAAGTCATCAGAGATTCCTCCGCCGTAAGTCGCCTGTGCACCAC
>Ga0080007_1061608_pt1 | contig 10389 bp, 9 predicted proteins | sample OctOCTMetagenome_FD_69210 | JGI IMG/M metagenome (GOLD analysis project Ga0080007, IMG submission 69210) | Hot spring and microbial mat streamer communities from Octopus Spring Streamers, Yellowstone National Park, USA - OCT_B (SPADES... | ecosystem: Environmental > Aquatic > Thermal springs >...
CAGCCGAACCTCCCCCCTAAGCCCCGCCTCGCGAAGTCCCCCGGCGGAGGGGGCCGGCGCGCCTGGGGGCGCTCGGCTTATCGCCGGCCTTTTCGCCGGCCGTCGTTGAGCTTCGGCGTCTTACACGACGTAGAGAACCCCACCAGCTTCTCTCCACAGAGATCTTGACCGCCGCCTATCCGCGGCACCGTGGTGAGAGCCTCTTGCGGAGAAGCTCACACAGACGCGCCGGTCTGCCCATAAGTCAAAGCCGCCTCCACGTCGGCTTCTCGCAGTCGTCGGGGCTCTACACAGGCGCCTCCTCTCCCAGCCTCTTGAGTTCTTTCCTCAGCGCTTTGTGCGCGGTGGGCCATGTCCAAGCCAGTGTGGATGCGGCGTCTAGTATCGCCGTTTCGGCTTCCCAGGTGCGGATTTTCCACCTGGGGCCGTCTCTACAACGCCTGGCCACATACAGCGCGGCCGCCAGCGCTTTGGCCAATGCAATAGCCGCCTTCCTCACGTCCACTGGACGGGGAATAAGCCGCTAGAGCCTGGCGGCTAGGGAGAGGGGGTCTGAGAGGTTGCCCAGGAAGTAAGTGTCGCCGGGTCGCCAGCCAAGCTTCAGGTAGAGCCTACTGCCGAGAAGCCAGAGGTAGCCAGAAAGCGGACCCACCCGGACCTTCCCCACGTAGAGGTACATGGCCTACGCCGGCAGTTTTTCTAAGCGGCCCCTCAGCTCTGCGGCCAGCCTCTCGCCGCGTTGAGCCCCGCCCTGGGCTACTTTCCCCGTCTTCAGCTCCTCCCCAACCTCCGTCCGCAGCCCCCAGTCAAGCCTCAACTCCCTAAACATAACCGCCGAACCGCACAGTAATAAAAAATTATGTATAGATGAATGTAAAGAGCGGTTGCGAAAGTAGCGCAACAGGGGGAGACTTGACGGCGAAGAGACGCGGCGCTTCGCCGGCAGACACATATGAATATGTCAGATGCCCCGTTTACAAACATAAAAACGTGTAACAGCACGTCTAGCCACGAACAACAAGAGACTCAGCCCGCGACACGCGCCGCCGCGCCTACGTGATTCTACTACGCCAACGCCGCTTGCGGCGTTATCCTTTGCCACTCTACGTACCGTCAGCTAATCGACGGTGGATATGTAGCCTCATGAGACTCCAAGAGGCAACTCCCAACCAGGTACGCCCTCGAAAATAGTTTCAACCCTTCTTGAGATTCTAGTCAGACAAGCCGCCGCGGTGCAGAGAAGCAGTCGCCGTCACTGGGTTTCAACCCCTCTTGAGATTCTAGACGTTTACCTACGCTGGAGGTGTGTACTGGTTGCGCGGCGTTAGTTTCAACCCTTCTTGAGATTCTAGCCAATATGCGACACATTAGAAGGGAAGTACATGAGACTTATATACTTGTTTCAACCCTTCTTGAGATTCTAGCGACGTAAGGACGTTGCACAATTTCGCCATAGCGCTACTGCAGTTTAAACCTTTCTTGAGATTCTAGCAATGTCGTTGGCGCGGCTGGTCGGCGCATCTGTCGCAAGCGGAGTTTAAATCCTTCTTGAGATTCTAAAGCTTATGTATTAAGTTCTTGTGGGTTTTTAAGTTTTTCATTGGTTTTTTGTAGGTTCGGCGGTCGGCTTAGACCAACGCTTTACATTCATTTCACACGGCATTGGGTGAAATCGAGACGCCATTCTTCGGCGCCCCGAAGAAAGAAAAGAGAGAAAAAAGCGGGAAAGGTGCGCCATTCTTCGCAGTTGGGCTTTGCGGGGTCGGATTGTCAACAGACTTGTCCAGTTGACCGACTCCGCCTCGCCTGGGCCAGCACCCTCTGGCGGAGAGCGTACGCCGCGTCTCTCACAACCTCCACTGCGCCTAGCCTACGCCGGGCGTGAGACGGAAAAAGTCCAACGCTTCTGTGGCGACGCAGATACTTGGCAACTGCCTCCACCAGCCTGTCCATAAGGAGGAGGCGTGTGGGTCGGGCGGAAGCGGCAGGTGTCCGGCTTGCGGTGGCTGTGTTAAAGTGGACACCGGTTTATACCGCTGAAGAGGGCTATAGCTCCTCCAGCGGCTTGACCCCTTGTTGAATCTAAAGCTCAGCCTCCTACACGTCTCTAGGTACCTCCTGAACTGTCTCTGGTCCATAGGTGCAGTCCTCTTCACGTAGACGTAGCCCTCCTCGACGCCGACGCACACCGGCAGGCCGGAGAACTCCCTCCTCAAGCAGATCCTCCACATCGCTGGCCGTCTTTACAAGCCTGTAGCCCGGCGTCACGCCCGTAAAAACGGCCTCTACTCCCTCGTCGAGGGCGGCTCTGCACCTATCGGCGGCTTCTGCCTCCGCGCAACGAATGGCTCCATCCTGTGGCGTGGACGGTTTTGGAGGCGTTGTGTCCTCTGGGCGAGAAGGTGTCGCATAAATATCTCTCTGCTGGCCGCCGCCTCGGAGCTGGCGATGCTGGGTCAAAAGACCTTGTAGCACATCTACTACGCCTTACAACAGCTCAAAGACCACTTCCTTGAGGCGTGACGTCTCTGGCCTCTGGTGAAGGCTATCTGCGCCTACTCAACGCACGGGGATATACGCTAAAAAGTTTGGAGCCAAGGAGAGAAGGCAAGAGCTACACTGGGTTCTGATAGGGGATTTCAGGGGCTTCATGGATTTCCTAGCGCCATTCATCCAGGGCGCTACAGCCCATGGTGGTAGGTTTAGGAATGATATTGTTAGTTGTTGAAGAGCGCTCTAGGAGGACTGGCTATACCCCGACACCCGAAGGGCTAGCTAGGGAGATGGCGTATGTGCGGCGGCGTGTTGCCGTGGGGGTCAGGTGTGCTTCAAGACGCAACTGACGTCTTCTTAGGGCATAGATTTTCGCAAAGCATGACTAGAGACGTTTGAGTCGTCAGCGGATCGTCTTGCACGAGCCATACCTCTCCTGACTCTTAAGCGCTCATAAATGGCGGCGTTACTCCATCTGCGAGACCTGCGCGGCTGAGGAGGCTAGTCTCGACGCCAGCCGCCCATAGTCAAACAGTGTGCGTAGACGTCCACAAAGACGCGGTTGGCGCCTCACAGAGCGCGCCTAGCCTCCTCAGCGAGGGAAGAGGGCAAGGTCTAGGTAATGACGGACATCGAACCCTATGTTGAGCACACAGAAGACCCGCGGCTTGATACCAGCGTCGGACTCAAAGGTGTAAGTCCCTCTAGGCGGCTAACATGCCCATAGTCTAGAGCATGTTGGGTCAGGGTAGTGCGTTAACGGCTAGCCAGACCGCTGGAGTCCTGCCAGTTTCTCCGCCAGCTCGACGGCCTCCTCTGGTGTATCGGCCACGTAGGCACCCATTTCTTTGAATGACTCGTAGGCGGCCCAGACCCTTTGGTCTGCTTGGTCTTTACTGGGTTCGAGGATTATGACTGGACGTTGTGCTTTTGTGCTGAATTGGACTTGGTACTTAGTGCCCCAGCTTCTCTCTTTGTATCTGGCTTCCGGGATTATTACTGCGTAGGACATGCCGGCGATTATACGGTTCCTGAGTGCGTAGCGTTGCCTTATTATGGCGTCATTCTTCATGCTATAGAGATATTCGGCCACTACGGCGGCATTCTCTGTCATGTCAAAAAGATTTTTCACAACGCGGCAGAGCTTATTTGATTCGCAGAGTGGATGCGGCCGCACTCCCACCACAGCTCCTCCAGCCTTGGCGGTGGCTTTTGCGGCCTCTATGTCCACACCGTCGGCGAGCCCTGTCACCACTGTATGGCCGCGTCTGGCGAGCAAATTTGCAATACGTCGAGCGACCTTCCTTCCATGAGGCGTAGGTTCCCTCGTGCCGACTACTGCGATAGGGCTTGTCAATATTTTATTCAACGGCTTGCTTATGCGGAAGAGGACTAGGGGCGGGTAGACATCGCCGTATCCGTACCTCAATAGATTGGACGGATACTCCGGGGCGTCCATGGGCACGGGGACTATGCCTGGTCTCTCGGCCTCGACATATGAGTCTATCTCGTTTACTGTATTCACGTTAGCGAGTATTTCGACAAGCTTTCTGCCTTCTCTGACCAACTGGGCTGTCTCTAGGATGCGGCTTTTCCACTTCTTTAGGTCTAGCCGCTCCCAATACGCGGCTAGTTGCGCGGCTTCTTGTGGATATGCATCGTCGTAATATTCGTGATACTCCCAGATCTTGGGTATTGTGCACGTGAAGGCTTTCATCAGAGCGTCTCTAGCCACAACGGCTGCGTAGATCCTCTTGGCGCCGGCGCTTCTGAGAGTTCTGGCTAGAGCCTCAATCGTCGTGCCTGTGGTCTTGACATCGTCAATTATTACTACTAGCGAGTGAGGGGGGAGCTGGACTTTCGCTCTAAGATATTTCGTATATTCGTTCACTCCGATCTCGAGGTCGTACTCTGTGCGTACGTGTACAGCCTTGACTGGCTCTGTCTTCTCCACTGCTTCCTCTAGCCTTACGTTGTACAACCCTCTGAGCCTTGCGTGTACGGCCTTAGCGAGTTCCAAGGCTTGGTTGTAGCGGTCTTTCTCCTTTGGATGGTTGGGCACCGGCACAAGCAGAACTTCGCGAGCTTGGCTGAGGTCGCTGTCCCACTCCCTCTTGATTGCTTCTGCCAAGAGACAACCCAGCGGCTCTGCGTATTGTGGATCCTTCTTCAGATTAAGTATCCACTCGGTGAGTAGATTGTACGATCTTCCCCAAGTCTCTGAGCTGTAGTAAAGACCAGCCGCCAGGAAGTTGTCCACAGACTTGAAGCCATTAAAGGGGTCTTTCGCGCATGGGTGGTGGGGCTCCTCCTTTATCCAGCCAATATATCTACCCACAACGTCGGATTCACCCCTCCACTTGATGTGGATGAAATACCAGCGGCAGATCCAACACTCGGCAGACTCCATGTCTATACGCGTTCTTTAAAATCAGCTGAGATTGTTATGAAAAAGTACAATATCGGTATCACGCGGCAAATGTCGTACAAGTGCTCTGGCAGATGCGCAGTGCTGGAGGGCTTATGTAAGCCGCCTCGATGACTTCAGCCGCCTTTCCATCCTCGGCGAATTCTTTCTTGAGTTGAGTAAATACGGCAGTCGCAATTCTAAACCACTTATCCTCGTACAGGATATCCCTAATTGCAGACAGCTCCTCCGCCCGCGCGCCGACGCGCCTAGCCTCAGCCAGCTCTTTTTCAACCTGCCTAATCTCCGCCTCCACCTCCTCAGCCACACGCCGCAACAAGCTCCTGAGATTAAAATCCATGGAGGAGGCGGGGGAAGAGTTTAAAACTTTCAGCCCTACACGAAAGCGGCAGAGCGCCGGCTGGCTATGATTTCCCAACGTATATCAAACTCCAAGACGCCTCTGGGCATTGCCCCTCCGTCTCGCCAAGCGGCAAGGCCCTTAAGGCAGTCTACAGCAGAAACGCCGAGTCTCCCCGGCTGGGGGCAGAGACGCAGACAACACAGCCCTCTCTCTCATAGAGTTGAATACCTGCGCCCCGCCCCTCGCGGACAGCCGCCGCATCTAGAGACGGCGCGGCGGCGGGTCCGGGGCCCTCCAGGAATACAAAAGCCGGCACCCTCTGGCAAACCCCCGGCGAAGACGCCGAAGACGCTACAGAGCGTCGGGGAGTCGCTAGACTCCTCTGTGCCGCGTCTGGGGCGGCAGAGTTTTGAAGGTCACGGCATGCGTCCTGTAGATAAAGCTCTTTGCCACGGCGACTCCGCTCTGGGCGTAGGCCAGCTCCCCGGCGTATTCAGCCATGTCTACGCGTTCAAGCACCTTAGGCTCGCTCCTCATGGCTATTTTAGTGTTGGTGAGCTGGATTACCAAGTCGTTGAGGTCGGCGGGGCTGTGAGTGGCGAAAACCACGCCCATCTTCCTCACCCTCCCCAGCCTGGTGAGTTTGTTTATCACAGCCTCCACCACCTCCTTGTTGAAGTCTTCTCGGGCTCCCTCCTGCGGGAAGTAGTAATGGGCCTCGTCGATGAAGATAAACGTGGGCGGAGGCGAGGCGCCTCTCGCCAGCTCCTCATCCCGCGCCTCAAACAGCCTAGTCAACACTCTGTACACCACCGCAGACGCCACCGACGGCGCCTCCCTAAACTCGCGGAGGTCGACGACCACCAGACCCCCCAGCTCCATGTAGTCAGGCTCGCCGAACGTGGCGAAGACCCTCTGGCTGTTGCCCTCGGCAACGGCGTAGGAGACGTCGAAGAGGCCAGTCTCGTAGATCATGTTCATCCCCCTCACGAAGTTATCCACTTGGCTTTTGTGGAGCCTGAGCCTCTTCCACACGCTGTCCTTATCTGCATCTTTAGCAACCTCAGACTCCAGTCTCTTCATTACTGTGTCTATATCCTGCCAGTCCTTCCCTGCCAGCACGTCCACCAGTCTGCGGAACAGCATAGACACCCGCTCGCTGAAGAATGGGAAGAACCGCGGGATCTCCGGGTATACCTCTCTAAACCTCATGGCCCATGGCAGGAGCCGAAGCGTGAAGACCCGGCCCCCGGCATCGACCTTGGCCACCACCTCCACAAGCCGTTTGTCCTCCGTCTTAGTCTCTGCGTTCAGGACCTTGGCGCCTGGATACGTCTCCTCTACGAAGAGCTCAGCCAAGACGCGGCCCACAAGCTCCGCCGCCTCTCTCTCATCTGTCACGTCTAGGAGAGTGTACTCTTCGCCGAGGATTCTGGCGGCGATGCGCTGGATGTCTTCTCTACGTCTGTCTATGAGGTGCCGCGTCACAGGCATCAACACAGTTATTTGGTCAAGCGGCTGGTAGACACCGGGCGCCTCGGGCGGGAGGACTGTGAGGAGGTAGTCGCCTTGCAGGTCCAGCGCGAGGACTGTGGCGTTTCTCACCGTGTAGATGGCCGACAACGCCATGTTCTTCAGAAGGACGGTCTTCCCGGCGCCGGTGGTGCCCACCACCAAGACGTGTTGATACATCGCCCTCTCCGGCAGACGAACCTCCACGGAGAGCTCAAAGCCCCCCGCATACAGCTTACCCAGGAGTATTCCCTCTCTGGGGAGCCCCAGCATCTTGGCTATGAACTCCGGCGACGGCCTAAACACAACGCTGAGGGGGTCCACCGGCGTGTAGACGGGAGTCGGCTCGCAGTTATCTAAGGCGTCTATGGGGCACTCAGTCAAGGGCTCCAGCACTATCTGGGCGGGGGTTTTCAGTCCCTCGGGGTCCTCCACCGGGGCGTAGAGTGTCTGGATGTGTGCTATGTGGGCTACATGCCGCCTCCTCACCTCCACCACCCTCCCCAACATGACAGACCCCAGGATGGTGGCCACCCCCAGGTATTCGCCTATCCTCGCCCCCACCCGGAGGTACGTGTCGAAATCCACGTCGATGACAACCCTCCGCTCGTCGGCCCCCACGGAGGCCACCTCGCCGGGCGACACTCTGCCCAACACCTCGCCCAGCCCCCTTTCCTCCACCTTCTGTCTAATGGCCTCCACCCGTTGCTTAAGCTCAAACCCCGACATGATCCCGCAATGCGTCGAAGAACTCCAGCTCCGAGTCGTAGGTGAGGGGGATGTCCCGGCTCTTCACCGCGTGTCTGAGGGCGATTAAGAGGTTGGCCGTGAGCCTCCTGGCGTGGGCATCCACCACGTCGATGACATAGGGGATCCACCTACTGGTGGCGGTCCAGGCTAGCCAAGCCGCCACTTCCTCTGCCTCGCCCCCCAGCCGCTTGAAGTCGTCGTGAAGCATCTCCACCCTAAAGACCGAGCCGTAAACAGAAGCGTACCAAAACACCTTGTCCGGAAAGGCGTAGTATCTAATGTCCCTCCCAACGTATGTGAGGCGGAAGGGCCCCATGAGGTATATGCCGGACTTAGGCGCCGCGATAGAGACCACGTAGGCGTCGTTGCAGTAGCGGCGGTCCACTTCGACGGGAAACGCGTCGAGGGTCTCCTGCGTGCAGAGCTTCTGCGACTTGTCCACACGCTTCACCACGCCCACCGCGGCGAAGCCCGCCTCCCTCAGCCTCTCCACGGCGTCCATGCGGATTTTCAAGAGATGCGTCTTGGCCCAGTGGTCGAAATATATCGGCCCGTCTACCACAACTAAGCCGCCCCCGCCCCGCTCCGCCACGCGGATCAGCGCCTCGCTCTCCGCGGAGACTCTGACCTCGTCGAAGATGTCCTCGTCTGTGCAGTCGCAGTCTTCGTCTAGATACGCCCCGTCGCTCCTCTTGACGACTAGAAAGTCCAGCCTCTCGTCACGCTCCAACTGCGTCAACACCTCCCGCGGCGCCCTAAGCGCGAGAAACCTCCGCCCCAGCCCGCCTGGGATGAAATCCACGGCCTTCTCCCCGAGGCCGTACACGGCTACGCCAACCACGTAAGCCGAGAAGTGGGGCCCCGCCAACTTCCGCGTAGAGCCGTCCACGGCGACCGGGGCGAAACGCCAGACACCGCCCTCCACCTTCCTCACCAACACACCCTCCAAAGGCTTGACTGCGTAGGGCCGGGAGTCCTCCGCCTCACGGACACGCAGAGGCTTAAGAGCCCTCTTGGCCGAGGCCAAATACTCAGCAAGAACCCTAAACCCGTCGACAGCCACAATACACACTCCGCAACTATTTATATCTTAAGTATAATATAGAAAAGGCAAAAAACTCTGTATATACTCAACGACGTGAAGATCCGCCTCCTCAGACGGGAAGAACAACGCGGCTACTACCTACTCCCTTTCAAGCCGGACAACCCGGCCAGACCCGCCAAGGTGGCCGTCAAGAGGGGCCGCCAGCTATACGTAGGCGAGGCCTGGGTGGATTACGTAGACGGCCACTGGGCCGTCGAGCTGCCCTACACCGACGAAGAGGTAGAACTGATATACCTAGAGTAGAGACGACGCAGGAAGTCGTCGTAATTTCAGACAACTTTATCTAAACGGCTCAGCGAAACAGCATGCCGGCGCTTCGGTGTCTCGCGATAAGGTGGCTACGCGCCGGGACTGTCGGCGTGAGCCGGGGCGTGTGACTGGCCGAGAGAGGAAGCCTTCACGGCGTGGCGGCTCTTCAACTACGGCACATGCCGTGGCGCGGCGTATGTATGATAATTTGGTAACTAGTTTTATCTTCTTAGGTTCGAATTTCTTAGATGCTCGAGATGTTATCGTTTAGACTCCAGGAAATTGTGGATAGAATCAGGGAGGTTGCCCGTAAATATGAACTTCGTTGTCAGAAGGGCGATCCTGGGTGTAGTGAGCGGAACTTCATGAGCGAGGTTGAGGACATACTGAAGAGAGAGGTTTGGGATAAGTTAGACGTCAAGCCTGAATATGAGTATAGGGTGCATGTTTATGAGGGCTTTGTCGGCAGGCATTACGGCAGGATAGACGCCTATTACGGGCTGGTCATCTTCGAATATAAGAAGCCATACCCAGGTCTTCACGAGGCCAGCGTTAGGGAGACGGCTATTAAACAGGTTAGGGATTACATCAGGGGATTGCTCAACGATGAAAATACGAAGGCGATAATTAATAAAATCAGGAGTGCGGGGTTTAGCCCATTAATCACTGGCGTAATACTTGACGGCTACCGCGTAATATTTGTTGAGTATAACATCGATACTAATGATCTCAAGCTAGACCCGGAGGTTGGCGTCCATGAACTTGACTACGATAGGTTGAGAAGAATCATTAGAGCTGTATTGGCATCGTGGAGAAAGAAGCTAGATGCCAAGCTCTTGGCGGCGGACTTTGGCTACGAGAGCGAGACCGCTAAGAGAGCCGTTAGGGCGTTGTACAACGCGTTAATGAAGGCGCTAGATGGTGGAAATGAGAGGGTCAAGGCGTTGTTTGAGGAATGGATGAAGCTGGCGTCTATGGTCTACCCAATAAACACCGCCGACTTAGCCCAGTTGGCCGAGGACTACGGCATCGCCGGAGATAGGATCGATGGTTCTGCGCTGTTCTTCGCAATAGAGACCTACTACGCACTTGTACTTAAGCTCATTGCCGCTGAGGTTGCGAGCAGGTTCTACGATTCGGCGTTGATGTCGTTCATACACACGCTGAAGCGCGAAATAGGCAATGAGAAGACGTTGAGAAATAGGTTGAAGGAGTTCGAGGAGGGCGGACCGACGGCTTGGTATGGGATCTCCAACCTGCTTGAGGGCCAGTTGTTCTCGTGGTACCTAGATGCCTGGAGCGGCGATGTCTATAGGGCCGTTAAGGAGGTCGTCGAGAAATTAAGCGAGTACGACGTCGAGTCGCTAACCCTTAACCCGCGGTGGGCTAGGGACGTGTTTAAGCTACTCTATGAGGAGTTGGTGCCTAGGAGGGAGATTAGGCAGAGGTTGGGCATATACACGACGCCGGACTGGCTGGGGGGGGGAAACCTCACAAACCCCCGGTTTA
>Ga0080007_1052110_pt1 | contig 10386 bp, 9 predicted proteins | sample OctOCTMetagenome_FD_69210 | JGI IMG/M metagenome (GOLD analysis project Ga0080007, IMG submission 69210) | Hot spring and microbial mat streamer communities from Octopus Spring Streamers, Yellowstone National Park, USA - OCT_B (SPADES... | ecosystem: Environmental > Aquatic > Thermal springs >...
AGGAGAATCATCTTTTAAGGAAATATAGACTATATTAGTAGAAGCATAGTTTAGTTCATTAAAATTAGGATAAGTTGAATATAGTAAATCCATTGTTTTTTCTATGTTTTTAAGATCAGCTCTATTCTTTTACTATCTTATTGTTTTTTTAAAGATTTATGAAGGTTTTATTGTTGCTATTAAGATAGTTACTAATATAGAGATGATAGCTAGAACAATAATTAGTTCTATAAGGGTAAAAGAGGAAGATTTAAGGAAATTTTTATTATTATTATTGTTTTTCATTTATTTTATTTTTATATTATAAGAAAAGATTGGAAAAATGCAAGATTGTACTATATGAACATATGGTCAAATAGCGCAAAGATGTTAACAAGAAATGTACTATAAGGATATATGTACGGATAATGTATTAATAAATTTAAATTTTAAACAGCAGTATTTTTGTTTAAATTCGTTAAAAAATATTTAAAATATTTAATAAAATTTTTACTTAAAATCTCTTTTTTGTATAATTTATATGTAAGAAATTGCGGCGGTAGTTCAGCGGTAGAACGCCTGCTTGCCATGCAGGAGGCCGCGGGTTCGAATCCCGTCCGCCGCTCAAAAATTATGGAATCTATTCAACAAGTTAAAGAAGCAATAGAAAAGGAGGGCTTAGAAAATTTTTACAAAAATTATTTAGACTGGCTTAAAGAAAAAGATAAAGAAATCAAAAGTTTTTTATTTTTTACAGAAAATACAATAAAAGAAACTTTAAAAGAATTAAAAAACAAACCTAAAAATCTTCCTTTATACGGAATTCCTATTGCTATAAAAGATAATATTTTGGTAAAAGGAGAAAGATGTACTGCTGGCTCAAAAATTTTAGAAAATTATACAGCTGTTTATGACGCTACCGTTATAAAAAAAATAAAAGAAGCTGGAGCTGTAATTGTAGGAAAAACTAATTTAGACGAATTTGCAATGGGTTCTTCTACTGAAAATTCTGCCTATTTTCCTACTTTAAATCCATTTGATAAAGAAAGAGTTCCTGGAGGTTCATCTGGGGGCTCAGCTGCTGCTGTTGGAGCTAAATTAATTCCAATTGCTTTAGGATCTGATACAGGAGGTTCTATTAGACAACCAGCTTGTTTTTGTGGTATTTATGGCCTTAAACCTACTTATGGAGCTGTTTCTAGATATGGTTTAATTGCTATGGCTTCCTCTTTAGATCAGATAGGACCTTTAGCTAATAAATTAGATGATTTGATTTTGTTATTTGAAATTATTAAAGGCAGAGATCCAAAAGATTCTACTAGTTTAGAATTTCCTAAAGAAAAAATGATAAACACTGAAATTAAGACTATAGGCCTACCTGTAGAATTTTTTGAAAATTTAGATGAAAACATTAAAAATTTAATTCTTGAAAAAATTAAAAAAACAAATTTAAAAATAAAAGAAATTTCTCTTAAATATATAAAATATGGAATCCACTGCTATTATTTGATTATGCCTGCTGAAGTTAGCGCTAATTTAGCAAGATATGATGGTATTAGATATGGTAAAAGAGAAGGCAAGGAATTATGGGAAGTTTATAAAATAACAAGAAGGAAATATCTAGGGAAAGAAGTAAAAAGAAGAATAATTTTAGGAACATTTGTTCTATCTCATGGCTATTACGAAGCCTATTATTTAAAAGCTCAAAAATTAAGAAGAGCTATTTTTGAAGATTTCCAAAAAGCATTTAAGGAAGTAGATTTATTAATTTCGCCTACATCTCCTTCTCTTCCTTTTAAACTTGGTGAAAAAACTGCAAATCCTATAGAAATGTATCTTTCTGATATTTATACGGTTCCAGTAAATTTAGCAGGACTTCCTGCCTTAAATGTTCCTATTGGATTTATTAATAATCTCCCTGTAGGTTTACAAATTATTGGTAATTTATTTGATGAATATAAAATTTTTACTTTAGCTAAAATTTTAGAAAATATCGAATAAAAATGGAGATAATTCAAACAATTCTAAGTTTATTAGGAGGTTTAAGTGGGCTTTTATTTAGTTTGCCAGAATTTAGAAAATTAAAAATTATAATTTCTGCATTAGCAATTTTATTTTCTTTAGCTCTTATAGGATATTGGATCTATCTAGAAAGGAAGTATAGATTTGGTATAGAATGGTGGAAGTTTTTAATAAAGTATTATTCTGAAGCCTTTATTAAGCCTGAATATTTTGATCAAGAATGGTCAAAAATCAAAAATATTTTTTTATCAGATCATTTTGCTGCCTTATTGAAAACATACAAATATTTAGAAGAAGTAATCGATTTATATGGTTATGAAGAACCTACTTTAATAGAAAAATTTAAAAAAATTCCAGATCAAGTTTTCCCAAATAAAGAAAGATTTTTAAAAGCTTTAGAAGCATTAGAAATTATTAAAAACAAATTGTCAAAAAATGAGAAGGTTGAAATTTCAGAAATTGAAGCTTTAGCTATTTTAAAAGAAATAGAAACTGGCTTACAAGGACTTTTTGTAATTACTCAGAAAGCTCTTTGGGCAAACTTCCTAGTTTTACCTTCAAATAAATAAATTTACCATCTCTATAAATTTTTAAACTAACTTCATCACCCACTTTCTTAGATCGAATTATCCCAGCCAAAGTATTTTGCAAAGTAATTTTTTGGCCATCTACTTCTAAGATAATATCTCTTTCTTTTATACCGTATTTTTCAGCTGGTGAATTAGGGATTACTGCTGGTTTATTGGGATCATCTGAGTAAACATAAACACCATAATCGAAAGGTAAATTAAACTGTTTTTGAATTTCTTCAGTTATAAGCAAATATCTTATTCCTAAAAATGGAACTTCAATTTTGCCTTTTACAGAAATTTCATAAATCATATTTTTAAGGCGATTAACAGGAATAGCAAAACCAATATTTTCTGCTCCGCGAGCAATAGCTGTATTAATTCCAATCACTTCGCCTCTTAAATTTATTAATGGCCCACCCGAGTTTCCTGGATTTATAGCTGCGTCTGTTTGAATTAATCCCTCTAATCTTTCTATTCTTCCTTTCTCGTCAGTAGCAACTATATTTCTTCTTAAACCTGAAACAACACCAACACTTACAGTATTTTGAAATTCTCCTAAGGCATTACCAATAGCTATAACAGTTTGCCCTAATTTAAGTTTGTCAGAGTCTCCTAAGGTAAGATAAGGTAAATTTTTAGCATTTATTTTTATAATAGCCAAATCATCAACAGGATGAATAGCTACTACTTTTGCTTTATATTTCCTTCCATCATTAAAGTAAACAGTATATTCTGCATCTTTCTCAATAACTACATGTTTATTAGTAGCAATTAAACCGTCAGGAGAAATAACAAAACCTGTTCCAGCTCCTATTTCTTTTTTCTCAGTTCCTTTTTTACGATATTGAGGGATTTGAAATTCAAAAAATTCTTTAAATTCCGGTGGAAGATTAAATTCTTCGAATGGGTTTATATAATACTTTTCAAAAACTGGTACATTCTTACTAATAATAATACTTACAACCGCAGGTGAAGCTTTTTCAACTATATCTGTAATAAGTTTTTCGTATTCTGCTACAGGTTTATATTCAGGAACTTTTTGAAAAATATTTTCTGGAGATTCTATTTTAAGTTGATTTTGAGAAGTTTGCTGAGATAAAAGATTTTTAAGTAAATTCAAAATACTTTCTAGGCTATTATTCTGAGCTTTAACCAAATTAAAAGAAAAAATTAATAAAATTAATGTGCCTATTAAAATAAAATACAACTTCTTCCTCATGTTTCCACAATTATTATATCTTAAAACTCAACGTGATTCAAGTAATAATCTGTAAATAATTTTTTGTATTTTGGATGGTTTTGAAAATATAACTTCATCAATTCTTTATATAAAGGTAAAGTCGCCACCGAACCCTCAGGTACTTCTTCGATAAAAACAACCAAAACTATTTCTGGATTAGGATAAGGAGCATACCCAGTAAAAAAAGCATTTAATTTTTTCTTTCCTAAAATTTGCGGTGTACCACTTTTACCAGCAATAGGAATAGGAAAATCATTTAAAATTTTAGCTGTACCTTCAGTTACTGTCATTCTCATTCCTTCTTGAACAATTCTAAGATTTTCTTCATTTACTAATTTTTCTTTAATTATTATGGGTCTTCTAATATAAATTGGGTGATTATTTTGATCTAAAATTTCTTTAACTAAAAATGGTACAATTAATTTATTGGTTGCCAAAGCTGAAGTAAAAACTGCAATTTGTAAAGGTGTGACAGTTAAATCTCCTTGGCCAATACTAACATTATAAGTATCTCCTAAGCGCCATATGGGATCAAAAATATTTTTCTTTTTTGTTTCTGGATCAGGTAAAAAGCCTTCATTTTCTCCAGGAAAATCTATTTGTGTTTTTTTACCTAACCCAAATAAAGCAAAATATTTTTTAATTTTATAAATTCCTAAACCCAGTTGATCTCCATATCCTCCTCCTATAGTATAAAAATAAACATTAACGGAATTAGCAATAGCTTTTTTCATATCTACCCATCCATGTGCTTTCCAATCTCTAAAAACTGAATAAGTATTAGGGAAATAGGGATTAGGTATCCTTAAACTTCCTGAAGAATATATTTTTTTATCTGGTGAAATAATTTTTTCTTCTAAAGCAGCTACAGCTAAAATCGGCTTAACCACAGATCCAGGGGCATATAATCCCGAAATAGGTCTATTAAACAAAGGATGGAAAGGATTATTAAGAACTTCTTTAATTTTTTCTTTGTTGTTTTCAATAAAAATATTGCTATCAAAACTAGGGTAAGAAATTAAAGCTAAAATTTCTCCTGTATGAGGATTCATTATAATAACACCTCCCTTTTTATAACCATTTTCTTTCATATATTTATCCATTATCTCATAAGCTTTTTCTTGAAGATTAGCATCAATAGCTAATTTTAGATTGTATCCAGGTAAGGGCTCAATTTTTTTAATAATTTTTATAATATCTGCTTTAACATCTTTTTCAAGTTCTAAACTACCATCTTTTCCTTTAAGATAATTTTGATATTCCTTTTCAATGCCCATTTTCCCAACAAATTCTTGAGGTTCTACATTAAAATTTTTAATTTCATTTTCGTCAGGGAATCCTAAATAGCCTAAAAGATTCCCAAAGCTTTCTTTAAACTTATATCTTCTGAGATAAGAATTAGTTACTCTAACATCTAAAGAATTTCCATACTTAATCATAAGTTGAAAAGCAATTTCTTTTTTAAGATTTTTCGCATATAAAGTGTTATCAATGATCTCATAATTGATGTTATTTTCTTGAATAATTTTATTAATATATTCAAAATCTTTTTTATCTAAAGCAGTTAAATTAACTATTAAATCAAAGCTTGGCACATTATCAGCGATTATATTATTGTTTCGATCATATATTAAACCGCGTGGAGCAGAAATTTTTACTTTTAGCGTTCTATTTTTCTCAGCATACAAACTCCATTTATTAAACTCAATTAAAGAATATTTAAAAACTACAAAAACAAAAATTATATTTATCAAAGCAAAGAGAAGTACATAAGAAAAAGGTAAAGAAAAAAATTTAAAATACGTTTCTTGTTTTTCTTTGATTATTTCTTCATCTATCCATTCCATCAGTAAATAATTTTATAAAAAATTAAAACCATCATTGAATACAAAAAATTCATCATAAAAACATAAAGAACAAAAGCGAATAAATTTATTTTTAAAAAATAAAAGATAGCTGAAAGTAGAACAAAAATCAACAAAGTATGAATCACTAAAATATTCCAGCCAGTATTAATATTTACAAAATGTCCTAAAAACCAAAGAAAAAGGAAAAAGGAGCATATTACAAATCCAGTAAATCCTAAAGGTAAAATTAAAAATAAATCATTTAAAAATGAAAAAATTATTAATAAAGGGGTGAAATATTTGTTATTATTTAAGAAAAAAATTGTTAAAAATGGAAGCAGTAAAAAGAAGTGTTTCCCTATAAGAAATTTTGACAATAGTTCAAGAATAATCAAAAATATTAAATTCATTGAATAACAATAAATTTATTAGAATCAAAATTACCTAATGGAGAAATTATTAGTTTTTGAAAATTTGGTTTTTGTTCTATTTTAACAACTTCTCCGATTAGAAATCCTTTAGGAAATACTTCATCATTACCGGCAGTTATTAATAAATCACCAGTTTTTATTTTAACATCTGGCTCAGTAAAATTTACTTCAATGTAACCTAAACCAGTAGTATTAGCTAAACCAATAAGTTTGCCATCTAAATTAGCAACATTAAGTTGCAAACCAGGGTAATTTAAAGAAATTATCTCAAGATAATTATTCAAAACTTTTCTTACTTTTCCTATTAATATCCAATTTTCATCAACAACTAAACTGCCCTCTTTAACATTTTTTGAAAATTCAGCATAAATTATGCCAAATCCTGAAGATATTTTTTTAACTTCTGTAGAATTAGGATATTTACTTTTTATTAACTCTAAAGATTTTAAAAAGATTTTTTCTTGTTCAGCAATTTTTATTTGAGCCAATTCTTTTAGTAAATTAAAATATTTTTCTTTATATTCGTCTGACCTAGCTCCAGGCAAAATAGATTTTATATTTTCCAAAAAAGAACTAATTATACTTTGAAGACTTAAAGAGAAAAGATAAATTTTTTCATATTGCTTAGCAAAAGCAGTATTAAAATTAGATAAAAAAATTAAGCTAATAATCACATAAACAATCAAAAATTTTTTAATAAACTGCTTCATTTTATATTATTGTACTTTAAATTTTAGTTAATGCAAAATTTTTTATAATAATCAAAATTTTCTATAATCTTACCTAAGCCTAAAACAACAGAATGCAATGGATTTTCAAGTTTGTTTACCTTTATATTTAAATTTCTTTCTAAATAATCATCCAAACCTTCAAGCAAACTACCTCCTCCAGTTAAATATATTCCTCTATTAACTATATCTCCAACTAAATCAGCTGGGGTAATATTAATAATGTCTTTAATTTCTTCAACTAAATCTTCTAAGTTTGAACTTAAAGCTTCTCTTAAATCTTGACTAGATAAATTAATTTCTTTTGGTAAAGTAGTAATAGCATCTCTACCTCTTAAGGTATAGTAATTATTTTTACCAATAATAGAACCTATATTTATTTTCGCTTCTTCTATCTGGCTTTCTCCTACAATTAGGTTATATTTCAGTCTTACATAATTTTGGATTGCTTGATTAAATCTATCTCCAGCTATTTTTATACTTTTTCCTACAACTATTCCTCCTAAGGAAATTACAGAAATTTCTGTTGTACCTCCTCCAATATCAACCACTAAAAATCCTCTTGCTTCATCAATATCTAAATTCCCTCCTAAAGCTGCTGCAATAGGTTCTTCTATTAAATAAACTTTTTTAAAGCCCGCTGAAAGGCCAGCATCAATAACTCCTCTCATTTGAACCTCAGTTAAGTTGAGGGGTATTCCTATTAAAGCAATAGGTCTTAAGAAAGAAAAATATTCTTTATATATACTTTCTAAAATTTTAGTTAAATATGCTTGTGTTGCCTCAAAATCAGTTACAATACCAAAATTTATTGGTTTTACAACATTTATATATTGAGGTGTCCTACCTAGCATTTTTTGTGCTTCTTTTCCTATAGCAATTATTGTTTGATTTCTTTTATCAAAAGCAATAACAGATGGTTCCTCAAAAACTATACCTCTATTTTTTAAATAAACTAATGTATTTGAGGTCCCTAAATCTATGCCTAATTGTAATTGAATTGCAAATTTTGCCATTACTTTATAAATTTTAGTACATCTTGTAAATTAATTTGTTTGTATTTTTTTTCTTTTCTTTCTTTGAAATCAACTTTCTTATATTTTAAGAAATTTTCTCCTATAACAATTCTATAAGGAATACCTAATAAATCACTTTCTACTAATTTTTCTCCTGTAGTAACTTCTCTTCTATCATCAAATAAAACTTCAATATTTTTATCTAATAATTTTTTATACAATTTTTCAGCAACTAATTCCAATTTTTTCATCTTTTTATCATCTTTTAAGTTTACTAAAATTAAATGAACTTTAAAAGGCGCAACTTCTTCAGGCCAAATAATTCCAAATTCATCATTATAAACTTCAACAATGGCTCCCATAAGCCTTGTCACCCCTATACCATAACATCCTGCATAGACTAATTTTCTTTGATTATCTTTATCTAAAAAATAAACCTCAAAAGCTTCAGAAAATTTTGTTCCTAAATTAAAAGTATTTCCAACCTCTATAGCCTTTATTTCTTCTAATTCTTTTTTACAATTTTTACAATTTTTATCTTCAATAATTTCTTTATTCCAAGCTAAATTACAATCTTTACAATAATAAATAATATCTTCACCTGCATTTGTAGGAACTTGAAATTCTGTAGAATAAGGAGAGAAAGTTCCACCTGAAGCAAAAGTTTCAATAGCTTTTAACCCACATCTTTTAAATATTCTTAAATATGTCTTGTCTACAATTTTCTTAAACTTTTCAACCTCTTCATTATTTCTATGAAAACTATATAAATCTTTCATCAAAAATTCTCTATTTCTTAATAACCCTGATTTTGCTCTTAATTCGTCTCTATATTTTGTATGGATTTGATATAAGGCAATTGGTAAATCTTTATAAGAACTTATAATTTTTTTGACTAAAGGAAAAATAATTTCTTCATGTGTTGGTGCTAAAGAATATTCAGATCCTGTTTGGCTTTTAGTTTTGAACAAAACATCGAATTTTTCCCATCTTCCTGTTTTTTCCCAATATTCTTTGGGATGAAGATTAGTTAAAAGCAATTCTTGACAGCCTATTTTATTTAATTCTTCTCTTATAATATTTTCAATTTTATTTATCACTCTTAAACCTAAAGGTAAAAAATTATAAATTCCTGCTGAAACTTTTTCTATAAATCCTGCCCTTATTAAAAGTTTTGCATTTCTTGATTCTTCATCAGCTGGTTCTTCTTTATAAGTTTTATAAATCAATTCGCCTTGTCTCATTTTAAAATAATTTTAAAAGAAAAATAAAAAGGCAGAATCTATTGATTTATATAAATTTCTAAATAATTTAAAAAGTAAAAGTTATATTAGAAACAAGTAAAAAACAATTAATAAACAATTTTACAGCATAATATTCTATAGTACTCTGACATAAGAGGAATCTCCTCACCTCTCTTACAATCAGGAGGCTCGTAATAAGCAGGCCTACAACTTAATCTAGGTGCTATTGGTATCACAAGCAGAGGTTTATCTGGATTAATAACATTTTGTGGCATATAGTCATCGTAATAAGTAAATCTTACATAACAATTAAGTTGACCACCACCTTTTCTTCTTACAATTAAGGAATCAAAAAATATTTTATCGCTAGCATTAATAACTAAATAATTATTAGCTGGGAAAGATTTAATATAAGCTAAATAATCTATACCACCATCATTAAATGCATATTTAGTGTATCCATTTTTAGAGAAAAATTCAACGTTATAGGAATCTTCATGCCAAACTAATTCTTGGTTATAAGATGTTATCTCTCCCATTGTAATATATTTTCTAGACCACCAATCTTTTAAGTTTTCATCTATGTACCAATCTCTCTTTTTGTTATATGAGACTTCTGCATTTCGAGGTCTGTGATCACCTGAAGTTTTTGTTGTCCATATTATTCCAATTTTACCTTCTATGCCAAAACTACATGCTCCATATGAATTACCAGCTCTTTTTACCTCAATTTTGTAAATTTGTTTTCCTATGATATCTTTGAGAACATTTTTACTAGCAATAAATTGTTTATTAGTATCTAAAACAGGGAAAGAGTCTATATCAGCCCCAAATTCTGCTCTAGAGTATCCTAGAATATTTGATCCACTGGGCCAAGCGGATCTTTGTTGGTTTACAGAAGTTGCGTAATATCCCGTATAACTTGGGATCCACATCCAATCTGTTGTTCTGGTTTGAGGAGATCTTTTAGTTGGGATAAAATATCTTGTTCCTTGATATTCTAATAAAGCCCAATAAGGATAAGAATAACCTTTATCTACATACTCTTTTGTTACTACTTGATTAGCAGGTGAATCGGAGCTCGGTGTTTGAGCAAAAATAGGTAGATATTGACCCGATAGATCTACAAATTTAAAACCTAAATTTTGTGTCTTAAATGTAGTATATTTTTGTGTTGTTTGTTGAGCAGATAAGGGTTGGATATTTCTTGTAAGTAGAATAATGGTAAGGATTGATAAGATTATGCCTAAGATTGTTCCTAAAAATATTTGTTTTTTATCTAACCTATTCATATTAGCATTATTTTG
>Ga0080007_1073419_pt1 | contig 10384 bp, 10 predicted proteins | sample OctOCTMetagenome_FD_69210 | JGI IMG/M metagenome (GOLD analysis project Ga0080007, IMG submission 69210) | Hot spring and microbial mat streamer communities from Octopus Spring Streamers, Yellowstone National Park, USA - OCT_B (SPADES... | ecosystem: Environmental > Aquatic > Thermal springs >...
ACGCTTACCCAATCCCCCGATTTTGAGACCAGCCAAGAAAAACAGGAAAAAGTCAAAGAGCTTGAAAGAGAGATAGACCAGCTTGTTTATAAGCTTTATGGCTTAACAGAGGAGGAGATAAAGGTGATAGAGGGAGATGGATGAAGGATTGGATTGAAAAAATTCTTAGTTTTCTTGGTGATGTTATTAAATTTATAAGCCCAGTGATAACATTCTTGTTAGGTATATTTTATGAAAGGATAAAGTTAAAAAAGAAATCTAAAAATTCAAAGCAAATTATATACGCATTATATACGCAAAGCTTACCTACTTTTTAGCTACATTTATTTCATATAGCTTAAAGTGCTACATGTTTATGTTTTTTAGAATTATCAGTGGATTATACTGGGATATCTCTAAAATGTCTAAATTAGAAAGTCAAAGAGAAAGCATAAAAGATAATCCATCTTATAGAAGCAGAATTGAGGCGATAGAAAAAGGAATAAAAGATCTTAAGGAAAAAATTGGAGAGCTGGTAATATCTATCCCTAATAACAAAAAATCTATAGACGAGCGCTTTAATTGGATATTCGCTTTAAGCAAAAAGTATGAAAAAAGTTTTCCAAAGGAAATAGTAGAAGAAATAAAAGATCTACAAGAATCAATAGAGGACTTTTGTGGCAAACTTGAAGAGTTTCATAAGGGATTAATAGACGGAGAGTTCGTTAAGCATTTTTGGAAAAAGTATAGGAGTGTTAAGCCAGAAATTGAAGATATATATTTTGATGTAGAGTTTTCAAAATCAATAATTCAAACCCTAACTGATCTTGAGGATTTTGATAACGAACTTATTAAAGAGGTGATCAACATATTAAGTGAAATGGCACGGCTAAGTAGTAAAAAATCAAAATATTCATATCCTTATCTTTGTAGTGATTTTATAAAAGAAATTAAACCTCTCATCCTCAAAATTGATGAAATCCTTGAAAAAGAAAGGGCGAGGATGTCAACTTTTTAGGTCCATGATGGTATAAATGAAAATAAAGTAGGCGAGCCATCTATGGACGGTTTCATACTTAGCATTCCAAGGGAACCTCTTGCTAACCATTAAACAGTCCAGTCTATGAATACCAAAAGTTGACATCTTCCTTTTTGTTCTGGACATTTAAATCCTCCAATACATTGCCAGCGAGATGGTGCGTATAAAGGGAGACCTAAGGCGCGTTCTTTCTTCCCTTGAAGTTCTGAGTGAATAAGCTTCATAAGTTCTTTACTTTTTCTACATATTTTTTAATGTCAAACTTTGCTTCTAAGCCTGATGCGCTCATGTATCGGACTTTTCCAAAAATTTTTCTCTCTTTCCAAGGTCTATCGTGGGTTCCAAAACACCAAGATATTCCCGCATAACCGTTTGGGTCCCTTCCATCAAGCTCGTATTTATCGTTCAAATAGCACGCTATATCAAAGGCTTTCTTTGGGTCATCTGTCCATTCTATAAGCTTTTTGCACCAATACATTCTCATGTAGTTGTGCATTTTTCCTGTTTTCAAAAGTTCCAACTGTGCGGAATTCCAGTATTCATCGTGGGTTTTTGCATTTTCAAGCTCTTCTATCGTATATACATACTCCCTTTTGTCATTTTTGTGTTCTTCCAATGTTTCTTTAGCCCAGTCTGGAATACCTTCATACTGATTGTAGTTTGGATTGTAGTAGCAAAAGTTCCTCGCAAGCTCCCTCCAAACTATAAGCTCGTTAAAAAAGCTATCCACGTTTTCATCATTCCTTCCATACTTTGATAAAACCTCAAGGACCACTTCTATGGGTGAAATCTGTCCAAAGTGCAAATAAGGGCTAAGGTTTGATTGATAATCAAGCTCCGGATGAGACCTGAACTCTTTGTATCTATGCAGTTTTCTCTCAATAAACTCCTCCAAGTATTTTCTTGCTTGACTATAGCCTCCCACAAATGGTGATAAGCTAACGCTTTTGTCTATGTTTAGAATGTTCAAAATCTCCAAGGAGTTGTTGAGAGTTATCTCTTCTATTCCAAAATCAAAGCTAACCGATTTAATTTTTGGCTCCCTTGGCTTTAGTTCAACAATGTATTTGTCCAACAAGCTATAAATCTTCTTTCTAAAGGTAAAGGCATAAGGCTCTTGTTTATCTGATGCAATCTCAACTGGAACGCATACATCAGACTCTATCTCATACACTGGCACATCTAATCTGTCCGCTATGTGTTTGTTTAACTTTCTGTAATACTTTAGATATGCTTTATCTGTGATCAAAGCATAGGCGTTCTTTGAGAGTTCTATAATCCTTTGTTTGATATCATTTACCTTTTCTATAGCAAACTTTATCCTTCTCTCTTCTATGGATTTTTTGGCTTCTAAAATCCCATCCAACATAAATTTGTAGTATCGTGCATTTGAGTGTTTATACTTGTCTGTTATTGGGAAGTATACTAATAGTGGTTTTCCGCTCTGATTTGACAGCTCTATGGCAAACTCAAGGCTATGGTTGAAGTTTGCCCTGTGGCTGTGAGACATCCAGTATATTATGTATTTGCCGTTTATGTTAAATTGTCTGCGGTTTATAACCTTTACTCTTCCTCCAAATTCTGGTCCCATTGATTATCTCCTTGCTTTATATAATAACTTATTCTTATTCTAGTTTTTTACAAACAACCTGTAAAATTTTAAATTTAATGCGATAAAAATCAGCTTCATCACGAAAAACATTTCCTGTAAAATATAAAACAAAATAAACCTTAGGAGGTGGTGCCATGAGGAAGTTTTTAGTAGCCTTCGGTTCAGTAGCACTTTTGACAGTTAGCTTTGCTAACGCTCAGCAAACCCTGTATGAAAAGCTCGGCGGCAAACAGGCAATCGATGCGGTGGTCGAAGACCTCACAAACAGAATGATAAAAGACGGAATGTTCAAGAAATACTGTAATCTGTCAGAAGAACAGCTCAAAGCCCGCAGGGCGCTCGTAGCAGCGTTTATCTGTAAAGCAACAGGGGGCCCTTGCGAATACAAGGGAAGGGATTTGAAACAAGCGCACCAGAACGCTGGAATCACAGAAAAGGAATGGAACAGATTTGTAGAACTTGCAAAGCAAAGTTTAAACAAGTTTAATGTGCCTGCGGACGTTCAAAAAGAGTTTTTGGAGGCTGTTGCTGGATTAAAGGATCAAATAGTAAGCAAAAAGTGAATGTTTAAAACAATAGAGAATGGTTATACCCTTGGCTATGTCCCACGGCCACTCGTTATGGTGGTCGTGGGCGAAAATCCTTTTACCGTCGGCTGGCACACACCCGTAAATAAAACTCCTTTTTTATACTCTATATCCATAGATAAGACGAATTACAGCTACAGGCTTTTGAAAGACAACTTTACGATCAATTTTTTAACATCAGAGTACTTTGAACAAATTCTTATTGCAGGCTCCTATCACGGAGATCAAGTTAATAAACTAAGCTTAATGAAGAACATACATTTGATAGATAGCGAAAAAGTGGCTTCAAAAAGCATTTTAGAGTCATTTATGGTCTATGAGTGTGAGGTTTATGAAAAATTGGATTTTCAGGATCATTCCCTCGTGATTGGTAGGGTTTTAGCAATAAAGTACAGACAAGGAAAGGTAAAACCCAAGAATAAGTTAGTTTTCTCAATGGGAAAGAACTACTACTGCTTCAACACTAAGGGATTTTATAAAAAAATCTGAAGGTGGAAAACTTTCCATCATAAAAGTATTCTAACTCTCCGTTGAAAAATATCTTTAATCTCTCCCTCAGATTTTTGAGACCCGTTCCCTCCCTTATATCTTCAAAACCTTTTCCGCTATCTTTAACCTCCACATAAAGATATCCGTCTTTTATGTAAGAGTTTACGATCACTTTGCCGTTATTTCTTAAGCCATGCTTTATGGCATTTTCAACAAGAAGCTGTATGGACATCTTAGGAACTTGCAAAGATAGTGTATTTTTGTCTATGTTAAACTCAAACTCTATGGCGGGAAATCTTAACTTTTCAATAAAGATAAAGTTTTTCACTATTTTAAGCTCATCCTGTAAGGTTATGATGCTATTCTCGTCTATGATCATTCTTAGGAATTGAGATAGTTTTAGCATTCCTTTTTCCGCAAGGTTTGGGTCTATGTATATTAACTCCGAGAGTGTGTTTAAAGCGTTGAATAAAAAGTGTGGATTTATCTGATACTCTAATGCTTTTAGCTTTAGCTCTATGTTTAACCTATTCAACTCTTCCTCTATTTTCTTGGAATTTACAATCATGTATAGAAGATTACCTATTAACATTGTCAAAAGCCCTACCATTACGCTCAGATAGAGGAGAAGTAGAACAGAAAACTCCAGTTCTATAAGTTTCAGCATCTTTATAAATTCAAAGGCGGTTAGACTTCCCAAAAATCCAGCAAAGAAAGCCATTAAAAGACTCACAAAAGTCCAGTATTTATCGCTCAACAAGGGCAGGATCTTCTTATTGCTTAGATTGATTAAAGTAAAGGAAAACACAAATATAAAGAACCCCAAAATGGCACCGGAAATCATTCCCTTTATAATAGGAATGCTCAAAATTAGAGATATAAAACCACCAAGAATTGAACCAAACACTAAGCCAAAGACAAATACTATCGTCCAGTCTTTTCTGTTTATCTCAATAAAGTATCTCATCTATATCCTCTATTTGCAGAAGTAAGTTTAGCACGCCAACTATAACACCAGGCCAGCCTTGACCTGGGAAAACAGAGTCTCCAACCAAATACAAACCTTTTATTGGTGTAAAGTTAAAAGGATACCTTAGCGGAATGTAGTCCTTTATAAGCGGTATTCCTCCGACCGTTCCACTATACCTTCCAGTGTATCTTTGAAAGGTCTTTGGAGTTCCTACCATAACATTTTCTATGCTAAGGTATTTAAACTTGGGCACATACTCAAAAAGCTTGTTCAAAATAAACTCCTTTGCCTTCTCCTTTTTCTCAAGATATTCCTGTTTGTCCAAATCCTGCCACAGGGATATTTTACAGTGTGTGGAGATAGTTACGGATTTCTTGCCATCCTTTGTAAGCACTTCGTCCTCTTTGTCTGACACGGATACGAAGAAGGAATTACTGCCGGTGTAAGGATTTGTGTCTTTGTGAATTATCTGATAGTGATATTCATCAATTAAGTTCTCTTTATCTTCTACGTTAAAGTAGATTGTTAAGCTTGACCATATTTTTGAGTATATCTTTCTGTTTTTGATGCAATCTTCTTTTAAATCCTCAAGCAAGTCGCAGTAGTCCCAAATGGTTTTATTTAGGATCACGTTCTTAGCCTCAAAAACTCCCTTGTCTGTTATAACCTGAAAAACATCTTTTACTTTTCTAATTTTTATTACCCTATGCCTTAAAAAAACGTTCTTGTAGTCGTGGGCTAAAAAGTCAAAGACCTTTCCCATTCCACCATAAACGTAATAATTATCAAGGTTTGGGTATGTTAAACCCATAGCACCAACAGAGATAGGAACCTCTTCACTGTATCCTTGCGATGTCATTAGAATTTGATTGTCTAAAAAGTGCTTGAAATCTTCATCAAAATTTCCCAAGCGATCTTTGAAAAACTCGTAAGAAGTCTTGAAGTGGTAGGGTAAGGTTTGTATTATGTATCTGCAATTTTCAAAGAACTTTTTTAAAAGTAGTTTTGGATTTTTATAGTTTATAGGTATCACGCTGTAAATGTTCTGCCAGTTGGCATCAGATATAGAATACACCTTCTGCCAGAGGGATTTTAGGTTTTTGTAGTTAAAATTTTTCTCAAGCTCAAAAATTGCTTTTTCTCTATCTGAGTATCTTTTGATTACTTTATCTCCAACATAAACGACCATTGGAACTTCAAGCTTTTTCACTTTTGGCTTTGGAAGGTTTAAGAATTTAAAGACCTTGCCCAGTGGCATATGCTCTTCAAGACCAACCAAGGTTGAAGCTCCCGCATTGTATAAGTAGTTTTTTCTTCTAAAAGTTGCACTACAACCGCCTAAATATGGTTCTTTTTCAAGCAAAGCAACGTTTCTACCTATCTTTTTTAATATAGCGTAAGAAACTACTCCACCAATACCGCCGCCAACAATCACATAATCAAACATACGACATCCTCGGCCCAGAAAGAACATTTGCAGGTTGCTATTTATAATGATAAAAACCCTCATTGAAAGTTTGAAGACTGGTTATTTCATTATGCGGTTAGATTTTGAAATTTAGAGATTAAGTCTAAATCAACTCCTCCGGGAAAGGATTAAGATAAATCTGGGATTGTAAATATTTATCGTTAAACCTGTATATAAAGCCTTTGATGTATTCAAGAAGGGTTTCAAGTTGAAGCTTGCTCTTTCTCAGTTTATCCAGCATCTTAAGTAAATGTCTCTTTTCTGAATCGGAAATTCTTTCTGAAAGGTGTCCGTAGATGTGCTGAAGAACGTTGGAATGCTTGTTTATGTCTGATTTCTTACTCAAAGCTCTGTGGAATAGGTTTTCATAACGTTTCATAGTTTCATCCAATCCATACTTTTTCCAGTTGGCAAGAAGGTTTCCCATCTGTTTTAGGGTGTGTGGGTCATAAAGCATGAGTAAATACTTGTGTTCTTGGTGGAATTTTAGTAAATCGTTAATATCTTTGTAGTTGTTTTTCAGATGTCTAAGCCTTGCGTGTGAAAAGATCTTTGTCAAAAAGTCTCTTCTTATCCAATAATCGTTTAATCTTCCTTCATCTTCAATGGGCAAATATGGATAGTATTCCATTGCCCTTTGGGCAAACAGACCGCTACTTTTTCCGTTTATTAGACCTTTTAGGTTCTCCTGATAAAGTTTAGTGTCTTTTACTCCACAGCTTGGAGATTTTGCCTTTAGTAAAAAGCCATCAACTTCTCCGAGGGACTTTAGAAAAGTTTCGGAAAATTTCAGCATTTCGTCTGTGTAATCTTTCATACTATTGGGCTCTATCATTCTTATTTGATCGCCTTTTTTGTAAAGCAAAACGGTTGGTCTTGGAACGGGCATTCCTATATCCACTTCCGGGCAGACTGTTATGTATTCAACGTAGTCAAGGAGTTTTTTGCTGAATTCATCGTTAATAATTCCGCCGTTGTATCTAACGGGTTCTATGTTTAGACATCTGCTTATGACAATTCTGGGTTTGTATTGAACCATACCTATACGTTCAAATGTTTAGGTATTCCCTTAAATGTTTTGCACCGTCCCTGCTTGTTTTTATGGTGTCTGAAATATCTTGGAAGGTAATTAGAAATTTGCTCTGTTCTACTGACCTCATCTCTTTTATTTTTGCGAGGTTTACTAAATAGCTTCTATGAACTCTGAAAAATCCTCTATTTTTTAAAAGCTCCTCAAATTCATAAAGCTTTCTGCTGGAGAAATATTCCCTATCTTTTGTCTTTATGACCGTCTCAGATAGTTCAGCTTTTATGTAGTAAATATCATCAGGTTTTAAAAGAACCACTTTGCTAAGATGCTTTACGGGTATGAGTATGTCTGTGCCGGTGGTAATGGTTGCTATCTTTGCGAGGTTTGATATTTTACTTTTTGTGTTTTTTATTTTGCTTAGTGCCTTTTCTACATCTTCTTTTGTAAATGGCTTTAAAAGGTAGTCTATTGCATTTACTTTGAAGGCTTCCAACGCAAACTCTCCGTAAGCGGTTGTGAAGATTATGTATGGTGGCTCTTCCATAGTTTCTATTACTTCTTTTGCAATTTCTAAGCCCGTACCATCTGGAAGCTTAATGTCCAAAAACAGTACATCAATTTCTTTATCTTTTATCTCTGATAGGGCTTTTTCTTTGCTGTCTGCTTCTCCAACTATATCAACACCGCCCACTTCCTTTAACAGTCTTTTTAGCCTTTCCCTTGCGATGGGTTCATCTTCTACTATAAAAGCTTTCATGAACCTGTCCTCCGTTTAAATTATGGACTTATACCCACCCAACCCATCACCGCAAGCTTGCGTTTCTCAGAAAAATATAAAACGAACCCTCCCGCTGGGGGGAGGGAAAACGTTGGCATCTCTAACCAAATATTGCACCGCCGAACTTATGTCCAAGGTAGAACACAAGGCTAATGCCGATTATGTGAACTATCCACCAGCCTATCCTTAGAAACCTAAAGGGTTCTGGTAGCATCATGGTTCTCACCTCCTTAAATGGGATTTACAGTTATACAAGATAGAGTAGGTGTAAAGTTTTGAAATGGAAGCTGTGTCGTTTTATGTGGTAGATTTTTAAGTTTACATATACGTGTTTAGTGGATAGTTTGCAGGTAAAAGGGATTATCTTACCTGCCTACCTTTATGGCTACGCTATAGGCTATAGCTTTTTCAGGAAGTTTCAAATATGGGGGTAATTTTTCACCCGATTTATGGGTTTAAATATAAACCTCACTTTTCAAGCCATGGTTCGTATTCCATAATTTGTTCGAAGCTATAAGGACATTCTTGTGGAAAATCTCTTTCTGTTGGAATTCTTCCTTTGAAATAGAACTGAACCAACGCTTTGTTTCGTGGAAGCTTAAACCAATCTATTAACGCATGAACTCCCTCTTCCCATGCTTCTTGTAGGACCTCTCTCCCCTGAGCCTTTACTCTCAAGGATGGGTGTTTTCTAAAAATTCTTGCTACCTTTCTCCTGTGAGTATAAATAGTTTCTATCCAATCGTATTCCATATCCTGACTATACCTAAAATTCTCCCACTTATACAGATACTCCATAATTACCGCCATATAGCTAACCATAGCATCATAGTGCCTCTGCCCCATGTCCTCTATTTCCTCTAACAGGTTCTCCCAATCCACAAGGTCATACTCTTTGTTTTTGAGAAGCTTGAGGTTCTCCATTACCCACAGATAAAAATCCTTTTCGTATAGCTCTTTTAAGCTTTGGGTCGTTTGTTCCATAGGTTTTAAATATAAGCCATAGGGTATTGTGTTCCAAGCCTTAGCCTTTTGCGGTAAGGTCTCATCTTAGGTTATAAGGTATATCCAGTTTTAGTTTGTTATCTTTACTCCTTACTCCTTGCTTTTTAGCCTTTTTCTTAGCACCAAGCCTAGCACCAAGCTAAAGCTTGGATGTAAGATAAACCCGCACCGCACCCGCCCACCGCACCAAACACCAAGCCTTTGGTTGTAAGATAGACCCGCACCCTTGCTTAGCACCCTACAGGATACCAAGCCTTTGCTTGTTAGCTTAGCTCAGCACTTGGTTGTAAGATAGACCAGCACCGCACCCACCATAGCACCTTAACCAAGCTTTTGGTTGTAAGATAGACCAAACCCTTGCTTGGTTTGTTTGGCACCCGCACCGCACAAAACTTAACACCAAGCCCTTGCTTATCCTTGCTTGTTTGTATAGACCCGCACCCTTGCACCCGCACCCAGCACCAAGCCCTTGCTTATCTATCTTGCTTGGCACCCACACAAAACACCAAACCTTTGCACCTTAACTTTGCACCTTATCCTTGCTTAGCACCATACCCTTGACCCAGCCGTAAAACCGTTGAAAATCAAGCACTTGCGTGATGTTGGCAAAGCATTGAAAGTCAAAGGTTTTACGCATTGCGTAAAGCTTGCGTAAAGGATGCGTAAAGAATTGCGTAAAAAAGCAAAGCGTTGAAAATCAAGCACTCGCTGAAATTCTTTCTGCATTTCCGCATATGCGGAAAGACCACCCCAAACCCGCGACCCACCGACTGACCAGTCAGTCAATTGGCACGATTTTTGCAGTCAAGGCCTTGATTTTTTCTATACATTTCTGCATATGCGTATTATGCGTAATAAAATGCGTAAAATCTTTGAAAATCAAGGGTTTGGGTTTTTGGGGTAGTCTTTGGGCTTGTTTTGGGCTTGTTTTGGGCTTTGTTGAACTTTTGCTAAAAACATGTTATAACAAAGCACCGCCCAAGCCCCGCCCCTTGCTTAGCACCACCGCCCAGCACCAAGTCCGTTTGCTTGGCACCTAACCAATGCTTGGATAAGCTACCGCACCCTTGCCTTGCTAACTCTTTAACCGCCTTCTTTTCTTTCTCTTACCGCCACCACCAGCTAAAGCATACTCCAAGCCTTGACCTATCTCTTGGCTTGGTTCTTGGCTTAATGTTTGGCTTTGTTCCAAGCTTAGGTTCGGTTCTAAGCAAGTGGGAGAATAAGGTTGATGCCCCGCCAAGCCCCCATCCAGACCCAAGCCATCGGACTTGGCTACTTCTGGGGACTTGTCGGGAATATCTTGACACCTTCCTACCTTGCTTAAAACCAATTCCCAAGCTTGTTTATTCAATGTGATATTTTCATGTTCCCAGCCTAAAAGACTTGCCTTCTCTTGGTTCCCTTGCTCCCTTGCCCTCTCTAAC
>Ga0080007_1072802_pt1 | contig 10362 bp, 14 predicted proteins | sample OctOCTMetagenome_FD_69210 | JGI IMG/M metagenome (GOLD analysis project Ga0080007, IMG submission 69210) | Hot spring and microbial mat streamer communities from Octopus Spring Streamers, Yellowstone National Park, USA - OCT_B (SPADES... | ecosystem: Environmental > Aquatic > Thermal springs >...
ATCCCTCTTCCCAGGCGATAGCTCTCCATTGAAGAATGCATTCCTCTTCTCATAGTTGAGCTCATTCCACAGCCTAGCACATGCCAAGCCAATATCGAATAGCGTTTCTTCCTCATATCTGTTTGGGAATAGCCTCAACCTAGCTGTTCTCTTATTGCTCCTCTTCCTCCTCTCTATCTCTTTTTTGAATGCTTGGAGGGGGTCGGAGTCTCTGGCGGGCACGCCTCGGAGATTCCCCCCGCCGGACATTCTGCCAGCATATTTGCCCACCGAGATCCGACCCCCCACTAAATAACACGATGAAAACCCTATAAAAACATACCCCGCCCTAAAGGGCGAGGCTTGCCCTGTTGTCATGATGGGGGGCTATATAGTGTGTTCTTTAGTTATCTTACGCTATACCAGTAGAAAATAACAATATGAGCAAAGCTATACTCACCTACCACCCTTAGTAGGCAGTATATACGTAGATAGAGACCAGCATCCCTAAGATATAAATTGGTAAATCTTTAGTGATGTACTCGTATCGCGTGTATAATATATACTCCTCCAATACATTCTTCAATATACGTTTAGTGCTGACCTCCTCCCCGCCCTAAAGGGTGAGGCTTTTAGTTGTAAGATCACTATCAATATAGGGACAATTGCCATAGATATGGATAATCGATGCCCCTTACATATGTTCGCCATAAATAAGGTCACATATCTAAACTATTATTCTTTTCACGTTTCTGGGGGCGACTTAAAGAGGGGTGTTTAACCCTGTTATTCACTATATTATTATACTAACCTCTCCTAACCTTAGAGGGGAACTCTCGGTTTTAAATTATGTTTCAGATTTGTGTTGATATCTGAGAAGTTATTTATTAGTCTGGGTATTCTACCATATTCTGGGTGTTTTGTATAAGCAGGGTTGTCAGGGTTAGTAAGAAGAACACTATCTACATACCAAAGGATATTGCAGAGAAGCTTGGAATTGTTGAGGGCTCATACCTGGAGCTAAGGGTAGAAGGAGACAAGCTTATGGCCATCCCTATACCGAACCCTTTCTGGCTTGCATTAAAAGGATCCAAATTTGCCGAGACTACTTTAGATGAGATAGAGAGGATTAGTGAGGAGGAGCAGATCAGATATGAGGGTGAAAATTCTTCTTGACACATCTTTTCTTCTACCAATAATCGGGATTAGGGTTAGAGAGGTTGAAGATTTGCTGGAGAGGCTTTGGACTAGATATAAAAGGGGCGAGGTCGAGGTTTACTATACAGAGCTAAATATCCTTGAGATAGCTTGGAAGTTAAGCAAGATCCACTACAACCCTATAGCAGTGAAGAGGGGTTTAATGAGTATTGAGAGAAATTTCGTTAAAGCACCTTTGAAACATACCTCACTAATCAAAGCCCTAGAGCTTAGGAGAAAGAATTTTAGGGATTTGATAGATCTGCTGCTATACTCAATAGCACGTGAAAATAACTTGCAATTCCTAACACTGGACAAGGAGCTCATCAACTTCCTAGAGAGTGTAGGGGAGGACACAAATATCATACTGACCTCCTCCCCGCCCTGAAGGGGGTGAGGCTTGTCCTCTATTCAATTAAGATATATAGATGCTATTGAGAGCTTTGATGCTTATCGCTCTTAAGACTAAAGTCCTATATGAGGGTTCTGCTCGGAGAGAGCCTCGAAATTCTGGGTTTTAGTATAAGCGTAGATAGAGACCCCTTTTGCTAAGCTCAACGGTTAATACATGAAACCGCAGAGATCTCGAGATCTATATGAGGAAAGCGAAGATCTCTCGATGGCTATAGAGATCGAAATCTGCGAATTAGAAGCATAACAAGCCAAAGCAAGATAATATGAGAATGGCTATGACCTTTAGAGAACAATGAATCTATAAAACTATATATACTAATATTATAATCTTATATATAAAATTGTAAATATGCTATTTTATCCTTGTTCAAAGGGGTTTAAATCTTTTTATGGGAAGAGCTGTTAAGTTGGCGTGCCGTCCCACATTTCTTCATATAGTTTTTCTGCTTCTTCTATTGTTAGTTGTCTTGGATTATTTGGTCTAGGATATACTTCGATCATCTCCCTTGCTAGGTTTTTGAGATCTTCTCTTGGTATGCCCATTTCCCTTAAGCTTCTCGGGATCCTTAGGTCTTGGAGGAGCTGTGTGATCCATTCTATTACCTTTCTAGAGGATCTCCTGGGATCTTTATCCTCGATATTTAATATACTAGCTATTCTTAACATCTTTTCCTGTACCAGGTCTGCATTAATTTTTACGATATATGGGAGGGCAAATCCTGTCCCGAGGCCATGCGGTATTTTGTATCTTGATAATGTATAGCTAATGGAATGTCCATAAACCATGGTTGTGGAACTGAGTATAAACCCTCCGAGGGTTGCGGCGAAGCTCATATAGAATCTAGCTTCTATATCTCTCCCATTATAATATGCTCTCCTAAGGTATTTATCGACGAGCCTCACTATCTCAAGGGCCAGGGCATCTATAAGCGGGCTCGATGTTAACGATATCATCCCCTCAATCGCGTGTGTCAATGTGTCGATTCCGGTGAATGCTGTTACCTTTGGAGGACAGCTAACGGTGAGCTCGGGATCTACGATTGCTGTATCAGCAGCTATATTATGGCTGATCACGACTTTTTTAATGTATCCATCACTTATAACGGCTGTTCTATCAACTTCGCTACCGGTTCCAGCAGTGGTTGGCATCAAGATCAAGGGTATACCTTTTCTGGGAACCCTGTCAACGCCAAAGATCTCCCTTATATCCATCCTATTGATGAGAAGACCTGAGACAACCTTTGCCGTATCCAACGTACTCCCACCCCCAACCCCTATTATGACATCAGGTTCTATGGACCGTGCATATTTTAGAGCATCGTTAACACTTTCTACAGTTGGCTCGCTATAGATTTTATCATATATATCTACTTTGAGCGATGATTGCTCAAGATATCCCTCTATTTCCTTTTTAATAGCCTCTATATTTCCATCAATGATTATAAGTGCCTTCTTACCATATTTAGAGGCTTCTGAAGATACCATCTTCCTAGTTCCAAGACCAAAGATAAGCCTCGTGGGCGAGTGGAATATGTAGCTTGAAAACAGCCAGTGGCTATACATACCTAGGGATCACCCTCTGATTCTCAGTATCTAATATCTAATGTATGCAGCCTTAACTCTTGTGTAGAAGTCTATCGCCTCCTCACCCTGCTCCTTATGTAGATCGTTTCCTGAGAGTTTGAATCCTCCATATGGAACCTGGTACTCCATGCCTACTGTAGGCATATTAACCCTTATAACCCCTGCCTCGGCTTTTTCAATAAATCTAATGATCTTCGACATATCCCTAGACACTATCCCAGCCACTAACCCATAGTCCACAGAATTCGTGAGCTCTATAGCTTCATCTAAGCTCCTATACGGTGTTACACATATAACCGGGCCGAATATCTCCTCCCTGAAGATCCTCATATCCTTTGTACATTCGGCAAATACTGTTGGTTGGAAGAAATACCCGTATCTATATTCATCCTCCTCCAATGGAGAGCCGCCGTATACGAGTTTAGCGCCCTCGGAAATACCTATATCAATATATCTCTTCACTTTCCTCTTAGCATCTAGGCTTACCAGGGGACCCATATCAACATCATCCCTAAGCCCATTACCAACCCTCATCTTGGACGCTCTCTCGCTGAGGGCTCTTACAAACGCGTCGTATTTGCTGGAATGCACAAGAACCCTGCTTGTAGCTGAACACGCTTGTCCTGTTAACCCGAAGCCCCCTCTCACAGCTATGTCAACAGCTTCACCGAGATCAGCGTCTTCAGCAACTACTAAGGCGTTCTTCCCACCGAGCTCTAGCTGAATTCTTAAGAATCTATCGAGATCCCCAGCTTTTCTATGGATATTAAGCCCAACCTCTGTAGAGCCTGTGAAGCTTACCGCAGAGATTTTCTTATTGACTATTAACTCATCACCTATAGAAGATCCTGAGCCAACTACCATATTCAAAACGCCTTTAGGAAGACCAGCCCTGTATAAAGCGTCAACAAATTTCATGGCAATAGTAGGTGTTAAAGAAGAGGGTTTAAAGACAACAGTGTTCCCAGTTATAAGAGCTGGAGCTATTTTCCAAGCGGGAATAGCTATTGGGAAGTTCCAAGGTGTTATCACAGAAATAACGCCCAGGGGCTCTCTCACAGTAAGCACCATGGTATTCGGGGACTGGGATGGAAGCGTCTTACCCCCTACCTTGGGAGCGATACCAGCATAGAACCTGAGTATCCCAATGGCCCTTTCAACCTCAACCTTACTCTCTCTAAGCGTTTTGCCCTCCTCCCTAGTTAAGAGCTTTGCAAAATCCTCCAGCTCCTGCTCAATGATATTAGCAGCCCTAAACAGGATCTTAGACCTCTCATGCGGAGGAACTCCAGACCACTTATTAAAAGCCTCATAAGCACTATCAATAGCCCGCTTAACATCATCGAGGGAGGCTCCCGAGAATATAGAAATCTCCTCTCTAGTATCAGCAGGATTCAAGATCTTAATCCTAGGAGTGTCCTCCCTTTTAACAATTTCACCATCAATAAATGAGCCAAGTATCACCCAACCCACCATTAAAAGTAGCCATTCAGATGAATATAAATCCATAATATATCGATCCAATTTGATACATAATTTTACAACCCGAAATACCTCCTCATAATATTTTTCTCATCAATCTCCCCAGGTCTGCCTTCATAAACTATCTCTCCATTAAATAATATATAAAACTTAGAGCTCAGATCCAAAGCTTTCTTAATATTCTGATCTACAATGAGGACTGTTATATTAAGTTCTTTATTCAGCTTTTCAATAATATTGTATATCTCCGCAACGATTCTAGGAGCTAACCCTGCTGATGGCTCATCAAACATTAAGAGTTTGGGCTCTGACATAAGCGCTCGAGCTATTGTGAGCATTCTCTGTTCCCCACCACTTAATGTAGTCTTCTTGCTATGTTTAGTGCTGCACTAATATCTGCGTTGATCTTCTTCCCAGTCTTCTTGCATATATAGCCCTCTATATTTTCTTCCGTTCTTATGTTTATTTCCACATATCGAGCATTCCTTGCTAGTGTAATCCTCTGGGGCTATCTCAACTTCTATGCCATACTCTCTGAATATATCCACTGTCCACGGCACTATTTTCCTAAACTACCAAATGTTAGCATTATACTCGTTACCATTATCCTGTGAAAGCATGATCGGGTATCCAATGTATAGCTTCCTAACACCCCTGCTATAGAGCTCGTCTGCTAGAAACCTGGTAGCTTTTATATAGAGGTGCATGAGCCTCTCATCCCTTTTATACATAGCATCTAGATATTTATTTCTCATGGTAGTAGATCCATGTTGATATGTCTATCTCCTCAGCACATCCCTAATAGACTGGTAGGCTGATGTCTCTCTTTTCCACCAATAATACTCGGATTTGATTATTCCTCCTTTGATAAGCAATGCCGACCTATCCGAGATCACCACAGCGAATAGGTTGTTAAGCCCCATATTCATGAAAGCCTCCTTATCCCCTATGGGATCCTTCTGCTTGATAGATCTAGGGTCTATAACCCTACCCTTTTTACCCCTGTATTTAGGCTTGACATAAACCCTCCTGTTAGACTTAGGAGGCTCAACACCAACCTCTATTGGTACTAGCGCAAACCACCTGCCATTAACATATATGATCTCAAGCCTACCCTGCTTACCCTTCCACCTGATCCTACCAGCGTATCTAATCTTCAAACCGAAGTCTACTAGAACCAAGTAGCCTCCATTATCATCTATGGGCTCTAGGTAGTATCTATTGCTTCTAACGAATATATGTATCTCCTTCTCATCGGTAAGCCTATCCTTCCAATACCCTGGTGGTGTAACCTTCCTGATATGAGGTGGTAGCCTTCCCTGATTCTTATACTTTAGTAGCTCGAAGAAAGCGCTCCAAGCCTTGTCATTCTTCTGAATAACAGCCTGGGCATTAACACCCAGAACTCCTTTCAATTCTATAGTAGATCCTCCGAACCGTGTGGTCTCTTTTGTCTTTGCCCAGTTCTATAGTAGATCTGTTTTGTCTATTATTATTTATGTTATGGGGGGTATTTAAGCAATACAAGTATACAACCAAGTAAAACAAAAACACCCTAGATTATTACCATAGCTGTGGTCTGTGAGAATTCCTTATAGTGTTTGGAGGATCATCCCTGAATCTCCAAAAACCTCTCTTGAGGCTGAGGATCTCTATCCCAAGTTCTTCTCCTAGAGCGTCGCTTATTAAGACCTCCCTTTCAATGGGAGAAATCACCAGGTCTGAGATCACTTCGCCCACAACCCTATCAGGCTCGATAACAGAGATTGTGCAGCCTCTCCTAACAACATACATACTCACGTTTCCTGCAGGGGTTCCGTACTCAACGCTAGACCCTTTGAGAGCGGATACGTCGATATTATTCTCTATAAGCATCTTCACCGGAATCAAGATCTGGGGAGTCTCTGTCTCGAAGCCGCTATTCACTAAAGCTACAGATTCTACCTCACAGCCTGCTATCTTGATCCTCACCAGCACCCTGACCGCCAAGGCTAGCACCAAGATCGAGCCTAAGCGGATATATTCTACCTATCCTAGGCCTTCTAAGATCAAGCGGATATATTCTACCTATCCTAGGCCTCAAGAGCCCACCACTAAATATTATAATGCCCCCAATATACCTTTACCTTCAATTCTATAGTAGATCATCTTTTCTATGCAGGAGTCCCGGGTGTTACCCCTCTGGTGGGGGGTTATTGACTCTACCTCAATGATCATCGGGTTTGGGGTAATGGGTGGGGATCCCCCCACCTGGTCATCGAGAGGCTCTAAGCCCCTAGAATTTGACCCCCAAACCCTCAAAGAAATAACCTCATCATCAAAAACATTTACACTCCTGAACTTAAAGACACAAACATACACCGCCTTAGAAAGGCGAGATTTGCCAAACTTTAATAATATCGTTATCATGGGGATATATTCGTGGGGGTATTTATACATCTATTCACACAGTGTTTCCTTCCGATCTGTACGTGAGATCGGAAGGACACGAGGATCAGCAGATCGATCCAAATGGATCGGATTCAGATCCCGAGGATCTTTCATTTATAAATGAGGATCTTTAGGTGTGAAGATCTTGGTGCGGCGGCCGGGATCTGAACCCGGGATTTCCGGCGTGGAAGGCCACATTGATATGAATGGTTGATGAATATCTGATATGAATGGGATCCAGAATCCATGTCCATCTCTATGCTTGCTTCTATATCATGGCAGGCTGTTATGAAAAACCCTTGGCATCGCTATTGCTGACCTCTCCCATCCTCAGATCGTCATTGATTGTCATTCCTTTCAGGCGGATCATCGGTTCCCCCATCTATTCGGGTTTACATATGTCATCAGGGGGGGCAGTCGGGGTAGCCAGAGTCTCCCCCATCTAAAAACAACATAACTAAAAAGCTGGTAAGCATTAAGAAGCGAGGCTTTCAGTTGTAATCATATCCACTTTTAGGAATATATGGGCTTGTGATGATGCTATGCCCAAGAGCCCTTTTTAAAACAAAGCATCACAGGTAAAAGAACATCGATAACCATCGGGGATGAGCGGGTCAGGGAGAAGATCCTAAATATCCTGAAATCGGTTGGCTGGGCTAGGTGTTGCAGGAACACACCCTCGCTATTCTAGGCTGTTGCAGGACTGATGGTAAGTTTAAATATCTGTGAATGCTTGGTGTGGCAAGCATATAAACATCTAATCCCTAGCCATATTTGATGATGAGGCTATATTCAGATGTGCTGGATATATGATATCCTTGAGAGCGATGATGCTTGAGCTCTCCACAGATGGGAGCCCCGTGGCGTTGGGCTCGACGGGCACTTATACGGCTCGGGTGAAGCTGGTGATCCCGAGCTAAGGTGTAACCCCGCTAACAAAAGCTGGTGGGGAAACGCTTTATCAACAACCGCTATTAGTAACCTTACAGTTGTTCCGTAACCCCATATACCAAAATTTAATACTTCATAATTTATGCCATTATTTAATGCATTTAACTTAGCTTCTAAAATTTCTGGATATGATTCATTATTTTCTACTCCAAATCCAGACGTAACAGAATCACCTAATATAATTATACGAAATGTATTTTTAGACTTTTCTAACGGATATTCTTTGTCTCGGAATCCGTCACTATTAATGCTTATCGTCGTTATCTTAGGTAGTCGTACATTGTAACCATCAAATTTAATCGTATAATTTGGTTTTAACTCAAACCTAAGTTTAAAGTTATTACTGGGATTATAAGAGACACTGGCCAATATGTTGGTAACTCGTCTTCTAAAGTTGTATTTGATACTCCTGCTACGACTTTTCCTACGAAAGAGATTGATGTAAGAAAAAATGAGAGAAGATAGAGGATTATAATTAGCTCTACTATAATGATGACAGTTATCATTATCTCAGGTTTCATTATATATTTTATTTCAATATAAAGTAAAATGATTACTAAAAAAATATGTTACCTTTTCATTTAAAACTTTAAACCTTTATATAAAGATTTTAAATACTCAAATCCGTAATCATGGGTGGGCTCTAGCTGGGTCTGCTCAAACCACTCATTGAAAGAAGTAAAAAAAATAATTTTTATTTCTTCTTTATCTAGATATCTTTTTCTGCTATTTTTTACGAACTCTTGAAACGTTTGAGAATCTCTCTCAACGACAGGAGGTCTATTATTCTCTCTATAATCATATGTCTTGTCATTTCCAGGAGAGATTGTTGGGAAATATTTTATACGTAAACTTTCAGCAAAATTAGACCATTTATCCATGATAGATAATATGTCACTAAGAATTTGAGATAAACTAACTCTTTTTGGCCATTTGTCCATCTCCCACGGATGAAATGGTGCCAATACAGGCTGTTAATTGTATATTCCATATACTGAAGCTTCTAAAAAAGAGTAAAATTTCTTATCAATAGCAAGGTTAGAAGCGATTTCGCCAATTATGTAGATGTCTTTATTACTCCCAACCTTTTCAAAAGCATCTTTTATATTACCTTCTTTTGACTGATACGCATGTGTACTCCAAGTAACTATCACAGGTTTACCATTTATTTTCCAAAAGTTTGGTAAGTTTGCATAATGTTCTTTGATATAATTGATGCTATTTATAAATTCCTCTTTTACTTTGGGGTCATCGAAGTTATAGGGTGGTCGAGGAGCGGTGTTATCGACAAAGGTGCTTATGAAGCTGAACTTAATTTGATTAAACAAATCAGCTTCCATATTTTTTCTAAATGTTCTTTCCAACCAGTCAAAAGCTTTTGTTGGCTGTGGATAAGGATATGGAAACACAAAAACATCTATTCCATGCCCCGTAGCCCAATCAACATTTTGCTAAAAACTATGTTATCATCAGAATAATACAAACCTAATAATGGTTTATCTGGCAAATCTTTTGGTATATCATACCCAGGAATATAACAATTATAGTAAAAAGCAGCAACAGTTATATCATCTGTTTTGGCAATATTCTCAAACTGTCTTATATAAGGTGTTTTTACTTCTACAAATTTTTCATTCCCAGCAACATCCTTAACTCTTGCTTTAACAATATACTCTCTTCCTCCTTTCAAATCCCCAAAATCAACGCTAAACATTTCTCTTTCAAGATTTCTCGGTTCAATTTTAATGCTTCTTATTTCCTCCTTTGGAAATACTTTATCATAATCTTCCTCTCTCATTCCATATTTTGTTATAAAATATCTGTACTCTACAGGAATCAGCATAAATTCAACTTCTTTCAAGCTGTTCAAGGGGGAAGCAACTTCAAAGGTAACGTTTATATTGTATATTTTATCGTTAATTACTTTTGTTGGTTTCCAACCAAATTTTAATATCAGGGGGAAATAGGGCAGAACTTTCTGCAATTTTTCCTGCGTTAATTTCAAATCCTCTAATATTTTAACTGTAGATGATTCGAATGAAGCCCTCTCATCACCTAATAATGCTCTGTACTTTTCAATGGTCTCTTTTAGCTTTCTAATGGCTTCATCCATCCTCTCCCTATAATATGCTATAGCTGATGTAGACTCCCTCTCAAGATCATCAAGTTTGTTGATTATAGAGTTTAGCCTACCAACCTCCTCCTTTGCAGTGTTATACCGGGCCTCCCAGTAGCCAGCCTTCTCCTTCAGACTATTGATCTCATCCACACTCTGTTTTAGCTTCTCCGATAGCCTCTCAACCCCCTCCCTTGCAGAGCTATATC